>Ga0163111_10000975_pt1 | contig 17267 bp, 10 predicted proteins | sample CRUFie1St18metaG_FD_109645 | JGI IMG/M metagenome (GOLD analysis project Ga0163111, IMG submission 109645) | Marine microbial communities from the Costa Rica Dome - CRUD Field 142mm St18 metaG | ecosystem: Environmental > Aquatic > Marine > Oceanic > Photic zone | place: Costa Rica: the Eastern...
ACTTTAATTCTCTTATTTGTACAAACTTATAATAATATATTATTAAATATTTGTACAATATACTTGATTTCACTTTAATTCTCTTATTTGTACAAACTTATAATAATATATTATTGAATATTTGTACAATATACTAGATTTCACTTTAATTCTCTTATTTGTACAAACTTATAATAATATATTATTGAATATTTGTACAAACTTATAATAATATATTATTAAATATTTGTACAATATACTAGATTTCACTTTAATTCTCTTATTTGTACAAATATTTAATAATAAGTTTAAAATTATAAATTAATTTAAATTTTTTATAATATGAGTGATAATACTAAATTAGATAAATTTTACACTAAAAATAATATTGTTGAATTATGTACAACAAACATAAATACTATATTAAATATTGATTATAAAAAAGACTTAATTATAGAACCTAGTGTAGGAAATGGAAGTTTTATAAATAGTATCAACAAATTATGTAAAAACAAAATATTTATTGAAATAGATAAGTCTCATGAACAAAGTTTGTACAATAAATACAAATTTAAAAAAAATGAATTAATATTTTTAGATTATTTAGATTTTAACTATTATAATATAAAAAATATATATAACAACATACATGTTATTGGAAATCCGCCATTTGGTACTAAAAGCTCACAAGCTATTAAATTTATAAAACATTCTTGTAAATTTTGTGATTCTTTCAGTTTTATTTTACCAAAAAGTTTTAAAAAAGATTCTTTGATTGAAAAAATCCCTGAAAATTTTCATAATTTATTAACTATTGACTTGAGCTTGAATTCATTTTTTTATAATAATATTAATTATAATGTACCTTGTATTTTTGTGATATACATAAAAAAAAATTATATTAGAGAAAATATTATTAAAAATATACCTAATGATTTTATTTTTGTTAAAAAATATAAACCACATGATATTTCAATTAGAAGAGTTGGATGTAAAACTGGATACACTGATTTAAGCGTCAATAGTGAAAATAAATCAGAGCAATCGCATTATTTTATAAAATTTTTAAAAACTAATATAAATAATGATATTATTATAAAATTAAATAATATTACTAATTTAGAATGTATTCAAAATACAGTTGGTCAAAAATCTATATCAAAAAATGAACTTATTAAATTTATTAACGATCTTAATATTTAAAATATTAATCTTTTAATAAGTTGTAAAAAAATATTGTCGCTAATACTAAAAAAACAACAGCATTTATTTGAATCCTATTTTCAAAACGTGTTTTTTTTCTTTTTATTGTAGATACATAATATAATTTTTTTAATTCATATAACACAATAATAAAAATTAATACTGGTATTATTAAATCAAAAATATTATAATTCATATATTATATATATATATAATATAAAATATAAATTATTTTTTAAATAATCTATTGTAAAACGGTATATTTGTTAAAAAAGAAAACTCTCCTTGATTTTTTATATATTCTCCTCCATCTATTCGTACAATTTCTCCATTTATATAATTTCCTTTTTTTGAAGTTAAAAACAATGCCAAATCACAAATTTCTGATGGTTCACACATTCTTTGTGATGGATTAACATAATTATTATAATGTTTGAATATTCCAAATGGATCTAATTTTGAAGCTCCACCACTATCTGCAATTGGACCTGGTGCAATACCAACAAAACGCATTCCATATTTTGACCATTCTACTGTTAAACCTTTCATTATATTATCTACACCTGCTTTTGCAGCAGCACTTGGTATTACTAATGCAGATGAATGTTCTGAATATGTAGTAGAAATATTTAAAAATACCGCTTTTCTTTTTTTTTCTATGAATGTTTTTCCAAAAATATGATAAATATTAAACGCACCATTTAAAACTATATCATTTATGCGTTTCCAACCATTTGGAGTCAAATCTTCAAATGTACACAAAAAATTACCAGCAGCATTATTAATAATAATATCTGGTAAATTATTATCTCTCTGAAGATTATTTTTTACTTTTAAAATATCTTCATAATTTGATACATCTACACTGTAGCCAATATTATCAATATTGTTTATTTTTTTTAACTTTTCATTTAAATTTTTTATTTTAATTGGATTTCTAGATAGATTAATTATTTTACCTTTTTCTTTTGCATAAGCTATTGCTAATGCTTTTCCTAATCCAGATGAACCACCAGTTATCAATATTTTTTTATTTTTAAACATGATGATAATTTTACTTTTATTATTAATAAAATAAGTAATATTTAAGTAATATCAATTTATTTATATTCCTAAATTTTATTTATATTATCAAAAATATAAATAAAATATTATTATGCTAGCTGTGGGATTCGAACCCACGAGACTTGCGTCACACGAACTTGAGTCGTGCCCCTTAGACCGCTCGGGCAAGCTAGCTTTAAAAAAATTTTACATAATATATTATAATATATTAACTTTAAGTTGTTTTATAAATTGTTTATGATTTTTTGAATATTATCTGATAATTGTGTATATTGTTTGTACTTTTTATTATTTGGATCAAATTCATTGTCCAATATTTTTTCTAAATTTTTATCATCATGTTCTGTCATTTTTATAATACAATTTGCTGATTGTATGTCACAAAATACTTTTGTTTTATGTAATTCTTTTTTCATATTATTTATGTCACCCGATTTATATTTTGATAATATCTCATTTATTATATTTGTGTTTAATTTATTACTTATATTATTATTATTATAATTTGAAAATGTTTCTATTTTTTCTTCACTATCTTCATCTTCTTCATCTTCTATATTATCAAAATTTTCAGTTATTATATTATTTATATTTTTATTTTTATTTATATTCATTTCTCGTGTTATTTTTGCTATGTTTTCTTGATAAAAAAAACATTTTCTTATAATTACAAATAAAAAAATAATTAATAATATATAAAATCCATATTTTACATTTTTATAATTCATTTAATACTTATAATATAAAACAACACATTTTTTTATTTTTATTATAACTATTTTTATCGTCTTCCATTCTTTTATTACGCTTATTTGTTTTTTTTTCATCTAAACAATTACATTGTTTCAATAAACTATTTTTGTCATGTTCTAAATCATTACTTTCTAGTTCTAAATTATTATTTAAATAATTTAAAATTGTGTCATATTTATTTGTGTTTTTATCACTTTCTCTGTACAATTTAGGTATATTTATATCATTTGAAATGTCTTCAAATGTATGGCTTGATAAATTATATTTTTTATATTTATTTTCTTTTCTAATATAAATTACATCATAATAATTTTTGTTTGTTTTTGATTTTAAATAAACATATTTATTTGTATGTAATGTTCCTACTACTAAATTATTAATATTTTGTAAACCATCTTTCCAATCTACTATATCTTTTACATAATTGTAAAAATATTTTTTCATATAATCAATTTTATATTCTTCTATTTTATCATAATTAATACAAAATTCGTCAATATATTTATCAATATGTTCGTATGACATATTTTATGTATTTATTCAATAATGCTTAATACATATTTAAATCAATTTTTTATTTTATATTTTATATATTTTGTATAAATTATATAAATAAAACATATTATATAAATAATAGTATTTATTGTATTAATTATGATTTTGTATATTGATAATAGAGAACCTGATACTATTATTGAACAATTAAATTTTTTAAATAATTCTTTAAATATAACTATTGTAAAAAAAAATTTAGATATTGGAGATTATTTAATTTATGATGAAATCAATAAAAAACCTGTTGTTTTAATTGAAAGAAAATCTTATAATGACCTTTTGTCTAGTATTAAAGATGGGCGTTATAATGAACAGAGTTATCGTCTTAATAATTATGAATTGAACAATCATAATATATTTTATCTAATTGAAGGTAATATTAATGCGCAATTAAAACAAAGTCAAAAAATATTATATTCTGCTATTTTTTCATTGAATTATTATAAAGGATTCAGTATTTATTACTCTAATAATTTGTCTGACACAGCTAAAATCATTTTTAATATTATTTCAAAATTAATCAAAGAAAAAAATAAAATACCTTATTTTTCAAATTCTAATAATATATTTAATGAAAATACTAATAAAAATACTAATGAAAACACTAATATAATTACTAATGATTATGTTCAAAATATTAAAAATACTAAAAAATCTAACATTAACAAAGAAAATATTTTACAAATTATGTTAAATCAAATACCTGGTATTAGTAATGTTAATAGTTCTAAAATTATATCTAAATACAATAATAATCTTTATTATTTATTAGAACAATTAAAATTTGAAGATATTTCTAATAATAATGACAATGATATTCCTAAAAATATCAAAGAAAAATTAAAATATTATTTAATTTGATATCATATTTATAAACTTCCATTCTATAAATTTAATAAATTAATTTTAAATATATTCAATTTTAAAATTAATTAATATAAATTATATTCGCCGGCAACAGGATTCGAACCTGTGCTCCCTGTGGGAATGTGGACTCAAATCACACGCAATAACCTCTCTGCCATACCGGCGTTAAAAAAGAATGATTATATTAATCATTAATATAATACTTAATATTTATTTAAGTTGATTTTATAATTGTATATATATATATATAATGTCTGTTAGTCCAAGTGAATTTTTTTATGCTGATATTAGTTATGTTGATACTAGTAATACATTGATTAGTTTTAGTAATTTAACAGGTAATGCAGAATTAAATGAACATCCATTAAGCAAATATGCGCGCGGAATATTTTTTTCACCAAATTATAATAAACAATTTTTTGATGCTATAAATTGGGCTAATAATTTAGGAGATTACAAAACACAATTAAATTTAATTAATCCATTTAATAATAGTATTTTAGAAAATTTACAAAATAATGATTATTTAGATCATATATATTTTGGTTTATCAGCAACAAATAATACATCAACAAATGATGATGTTTGGAAATTTGATGGATTTAAAATATTACAAGATAATGTAAATATTATAACAAATAATATTGTAAATACTATTGATCCATATTCTAATCACATATATTTTGGAATTGCGCCAGACAGTCCACTAAGTGCAAGTTCATATTGGGTATTATTTGAATGGGAAATTTTACAAAATGGTGTTAATTTATTACCAAGTATATCAGGCATTATTAATAATGCTACATATTTTCTTACGCCTAATTCTTACGGTACTTTTTCACCTACAAATTTTAATACCGAAATTATGTGGATAAGAACACAAAATTATCATTCATATTGGGACACATACAACAAACCAATATTTTATGTACAAGTAAATGGATTAGATGGTTCACAATTAAGTTCAAAATATGTACTTCGACAATATGATTCAACTCAAGGATATATTGTTTCATCATCCGATACAGTAAATTGGACAATTCGTGGTACTTGGAGTGATGGAACTATAGTTTCAGGCAAAAAAGTAACTGATCTTATAAATCTAAATCAGGGTGAAGCGCCTAATCCTGAATATAAAGAAATGAACGATGATCCATATATAGATGAACCTATAACTAATAACTATTGTGGTGCCCAATTTTCAATTAATGGCAACGGCAATATAATTGTAGATTCAGCGAGAAATAGAACGTGGGATCTTGATTATGCACCTACACGCGCTTATATATGGAATGGAAATGAATGGGTTAATCGAGGATCAGTATTAGATCATGGTGCAGCTAGTTCACCTAAACCAGGTTATTCAGGTGGATATCGCACAGACTGCGCAATTCTTAATAATGACGGCACTCGTGTTGCTACCAGTAGTTATTGGGGTAACAGAGCACAAATGTATCAATGGAACAATAATATAGGAACAGAAGGTGATTGGGAACCACTTGGTCAAGTTTTAACTCAAGCTACTGATTTTCCTATAAGCGGATATCCACGAGGCATTACTATGAATAGTGATGGAACAAGAATAGCACTTCATATGAGTCCAACAGGGAGTTATGTATATGATTATAATCCTGCTACAAATCAATGGGAACAAAAAGGAAGTCATATTACATACCCACCGAAGACTGATCCATCGCCATATACAATGTATGGTCAATCATCACCGTCACCTTGGTTTGTTGGTGGAGCACATAACAGCGTTTGGGGACCAATAAGAGGTTCATGGCATGGTATGAGAGGAGTATTAAGTGGTGATGGTAATGTTTTTGCTATGTCTAGTAATGGTGATGAAGCGCTTACATATGTATGGAGCGATAATGATAATGATTGGATACGAAGAGGTGGCGATACTGGTTTTCTTATAAAAGGTGATCATATTAAATTTAATAATATAATAAATGGAACAAATGATACTGAATTAGGAGAAGGTTTGGAAAGCATTGCTATTAATTACGATGGTTCGCGTATAGTTGTTGGTGCGCCTAGAATTAGTACGTCATTACCTTATGCAAAAGTATATGAATGGAATGGAACAAATTGGGAAATAACTGATAACATGATTTTTAAAGGTAAATCTAATTATGATATGTTTGCTTATAGTAGTAGTATAAGTGATGATGGTAATACAGTTGCATTTGGTTCAATATATGGATGGGCTGAAATTTGGAAATGGAATCCCGATAATTCGCCTGGATCTAAATGGTCACATTTTCAAACTATAACAGGCTCTGATTCAAGTTACAGACTGGGTTATTCTGTTCAGTTAAATAATGATGCAACTATCTTAGCAATAGGCGAACCAGATTATAATTCTACATCGCATACAAAAACAGGTCGTATTATTACATACATAAATAATCCATATATATTTGATAAAGCAAATGGTGATTGGTCTACGCATTGGAATAGTAATAATAAACCACTATTTTATACACAAGCAAATATACCAATAAATAGTAATCAATTAACATTAGAATATAATAAAAGTGCTAATTCAAGTCCAGAAACAACTATACCAAGTAAATATCCACCTTTTTATTGGGATTATAACGGAGATCTTAATACACAACAGGGTTATGTAATTAAAGCAAGTAGTGAATATAGCAATCATACAAAACATCTTAAATATAATCCATTTTTAATAACTACACCTGGAAGTGCTAATTCATTACCAGGTAATTATAGTAATAGAGGATGGCTAAGTATTTGGCAACCAGATGGTATTGATTCTGGAACACACGGTAATGTATTATCTGGTATTGATACTGGTTCATCTACAGGTGGTGTGGCATCTAGAAATGGACCATGGTTGCAGATGTCATTTCCATTTCCAATAAAAGTTACAACTGTAGATATGTACCATAATGACGACGACTTAAATGATCGTATTACAGAAGGCTATTTTTATGGTAGCAATGATGAAATCACATATTATGAGCTTGTACAACTTAGTTCTTCTAGTGACAATTTAAATAGTTATACAAAAACATCAAAAAATACAATCACTATAAATAGTGAAATTGCATACAAACATTTGCTTTTACAAATTACTGCTCAAAATACTATTAAATATGTTGAAGTAGGTAAAATGGAAATTTTTGGCATAAAACCAGGTTTTGAAAATACACCTACATCTGGACACATTGTTTCATCAGAGTCTCCTGATGGTCCATGGATTGTACGAGCTAGTTGGAATACAGCTGAAGAACTTATAAATACTGTATCAAATCCTCCATCTATTTTAAAATATCCAAATTGGATAGATTATAGTTATATTCCAACTATTGGACAATCTTCTCCTATTTCTCAAGAGGGATATACTATTAAAGCTAGTAGTGAATGGCATGGGTGGAATGGTATTTATGAGAAATGGCAACCATTCTATATGACTGTAGATAAATTAACTACTTCATCTGATGCTGGATGGTTGAGTGCAAATAATACAATAAATAGTAATGGTTACGCAAATAATTCAAATATGTTATCTGGTATTGACCAAAATTCTTCAACTAATAATGTAACAACTAGAAATGGACCATGGTTACAATTATCACTTCCAAACGCAATAAAACTAACAACAGTTGATATGTATTCGCGCCATGATCAAGATAGAACTATAGAAGGATATTTTTACGGAAGTAATGATGAAACCACATGGTATGAATTAGTAGAAATTAGTTCTGCAAGTGATAATTTGTCAGGATATGATAACACTTCAAAGAATACTGTCACTATAAACTCTAATGTTGAATATAAACATTATATTTATCAAGTAACACGTGCTATGAAAAAATATGGCTCAGTCAAAAAATTAGATTACTATTCTTCAATAAATAATGTACCTATACCAATACAATTATAAAATAATTAAATCATAAAATTGTAAAATTTTTATACATATTATATATATATATATATATATATATATATATTATGTCTGTTAGTCCTAATAATTTGTTTTATGTAAACCCTAATTATGTTGATGGCAGTAATAGTATTATAAATTATGCTAATTTAACAAATGATACTACTATACAATCTAATACTAATAGTGAATCAAATACAACAATACCTGACTTAGAGGTAACGTGGAGTGGCACTACATTATCTAATGTTGTAGATGGTCAAACATTAGGTTGGGGCTGGCCCATCAACGGAACAAATGCAGCCCTTGCTGGCATCAATCTTCCAATGATTGGAACAACAAGTTGGCAAAGTAGCGACTTGCCTTTTATTACAGCAGAATTTAATGTAAGGACCAAAGTTTGGATGGTTCATGGACACCATACATGGCCATATCCAGATGGACCAAGACAAACTACACATTATGTAGATACTACAGGTTGGACTGAAGTAGGAGAATTTGATGTCATTTCGCCTACCAGCAATTATAATCCAGACACTTATGAATGGGGTCGTGATTTAATCGCTTGGAAGATATATGAGCCCGGAACATATACTGAAGAGTTCGATCAATATTCTGCGCATTACTTTTTTGAAGCAGCACCAGAACCAGAACCAGAACCTGAACCAAGTGTTAGTAATGTAGATTTATCAGAAAATATATTAAGTAAATATGCGCGCGGCTTTTTTTTCTCACCAAATTATAATAAAGAATTTTTTGATGCTATAAATTGGGCAAACAATTTAGGAGACTACAAAACACAATTAAATTTAATTAATCCTTATAATAATAATATTTTGACAAATGTAGATGATGCAATATCTGCCCAATTTATTATTAGTAATTATATTGAAATGAATCATATTAATGGATCAGGGGGTGGATTTGGTGGATGGAGTTTGTCGTCAAGTGCAGATGGAACTATCGTTGCAATTTCTTCGCCGCTTACAAATGGTCATAGAGGGAGTGTTAGAGTATATAAATATGATAATGAAGATTGGAATCAAATTGGTTCTACAATTAATGGTGTTGATGCCGAAGATCAAACAGGTCGATCTATTTCATTAAATGCTGATGGAAATATACTTGCAATTGGTGTACCTAGAGATGATGGTCCTACTAATAATTTATCTAGAGTAGGTAAAGTTCTTATTTATGATTATGTTGAAACTAGAAATCCACAATGGCTTCAATTAGGGAATGATATTGATGGTAAGCAAGGATCTGAAGATACTGGTTATTCCGTTTCATTAAGTGCTGATGGAACTATTGTTGCAATTGGTGCTTTTGCTAATAATAATATTAATGGTGAAAATGCTGGTTGTGTTCGTGTATATGATTATGTTCAAGGTAGAAGTCCTAAAGAATGGGATCAATTAGGAGATGATATATTAGGAGAATCTGGTAGTAATCATCTTGGTCAATCTGTTTCATTAAGCGCAGATGGAACTATAGTTGCAGCTGGTGCAATATATAATGATGGTGGTGGTAAAGGTTCAAGTACTGGTCATGTTCGTGTTTATAAATGGAATGACAGTGCATGGAATCAAATAGGTGATGATATAGATGGTGAATCTGCTTCTGATCATTCTGGTTGGTCTATATCATTAAGCGATGATGGAACAATACTTGCAATTGGTGCAATTTACAATGATGGTAATGGACCTAATTCTGGTCACACTCGTGTATATGATTATGTTGAAGGTAGAAGTCCTAAAGAATGGGAACAACTTGGATCTGATATAGATGGTGAAGGTGCTGGTGATGTTTGTGGTCATTCTGTTTCATTAAATGCTGATGGAACTATTCTTGCAATAGGATCACCATACAATAATAATTATAATGGTCATGCTCGTGTATATCAATATATTGATAATGATTGGGATGAAGTTATTGATAATATTGATGGAGAAGCATCTGGTTATTTTGGCTCGCGTGTCTCATTAAGTAAAACTGGTTTAATATTATTCGTTGGTGCTCCTAATGAAAATTCAGGTCGTGTTTATACATATCAAATAGTATAGATAAAAAAATAAAACTATAAATTTTTGTATATTATATATATTATATATTATATATATAATGTCTGTTAGTTCTAATTATTTTTTTTATGCAGATGTTAATTATGTTGATACAAGTAATGTATTAAGTAATTATATGAATTTAACACATAATACAAACAATAGTTTAGATTTATCAGAAAACATATTAAGCAAATATGCGCGCGGAATATTTTTTTCACCAAATTATAATAAACAATTTTTTGATGCTATTAATTGGGCAAATAATTTAGGAGACTACAAAACACAATTAAATTTAATTAATCCATTTAATAATAGTATTTTAGAAAATCTATTTGGTAATATACCATCTGCTTATCCAGAAGGAATAATAGCTTATTATGTAGCCAGTGATATTATTATTGAAAATAATAGTTGGCCAGATCGTAGTGGTAATAATAATGCTACATTAGTAGGAACAGGTTTTAGTACATCAACAGATGGATTAGCATTACAAGGCACTACATCATCTAGTATATTATTTGGTAATATTTTAAATACTGAATATACAATATGTTCTATAACAAGTTATAGTGGAACTAATAAAAAAACAATATTAAATAGTGCAGATGCAAATTGGATACATGGACATTATAATGGAAGGTCAGGTGTAATTGCATATGAATTAGATGATGGTATAACACCTACTGTAGCATTAGATCTTACTAGCTCAACATCAGTAATGACAAATTATGATGCTACCTTTTCTTCTGAAGGCATGCATCAAACACAAGGAAATTATGCATTAGCAACACCGTTTGAATTTGGAACACCATTTACCATTGTTACTCGTGTAAAATGGAATATTATTGCTGAGTACAATTATATTATTGAACTTAAAGATAATAATGGATCTAATACTATTAGATTAGGTCCATGGAGTAATAATAAAATTCATTACGGTGAAAATGAAGGCGGTTGGAAAGATATTCAAGGGGATACTATTTTAGTAACAAATACATGGTATGATATTCGTGTTACACACAGCGGAAGTGAAGTTAAAATTTATGTAAATGATAACATATATGCTACAGGATCTGCTAATCCTTGCAGTCTTATTACAAGAGATAAGCACTATATATCTTCTCCTCATGCCAGCGCATCATATCCACATGGTGAATCTACTGTACAATACATTAATTATTACAATGATGTATATCCTCCTAATGCATCACCCGGGCCTGTCGTTCATCCACCTGCGCCACCTAGTATAACTCTTGTAGGTAGTATTGATACTCCAAGTTCAATAAATGCTAACACAGATTATAACCATGCTCCAATACCTTTTACTAGTGATACTATGTTATCATGGAATGGATTAAAACCTGATAAAGATTGGTCTCTTGTTTTGAAAACAGATGCTCGTTGCAAGTTTATAGTAAGATGGGGAAATGCATGGACGGACTCTCGTTTATACATAATTGAAAATTATGGTTGGCACGCTGATGCACCCGGTGATTTTAAAATTGGGTGGACAGATGTTATAAATATAGGTGTAATGGGAATACCTGGCGATGAAAGTGCTAGAGCGCATATAAATTCTATGTCTTTTGCATTTTCATATGATAGTGCTTTATACCAAAGTGACCCAGCCAATTTTACTTCAATTACAACTGGGCCACAAAAAGAAAATGCTGCTTTAAAATTATATCTCAAAATAGGCGATGGTGAATGGACATTTCCTGAAATTAGCACTGTACATCACTGGGGATTACCAGTTGATAATCCACCTCCTTCACCATCTACTTTTAAAGCACCATATTATGCTGCTAGTAGTTATGGACACGCATTTGGTGGTGCTTCACAAGTCGATGAATTAGAACTGTACAATGGCATATGGACACCACCTGAACCATCTACATCATCTACATCATCTACATCAACGGAGTCATTTTGGACAGTTACTTGCGGTACAAATGCTATTGCATCTGATGGAACCCAATCTATTCTAGTAAATGGTAATAATATTACACCTGTATTAGAACAAGAATTTCCTTATAATGATCATGTTTATAAAATTGATAATACAATTGAAGGAATAAGTGTTAATGTTCCTGGTTCTCAATTAGGAGGATGGGCTGGTTCGTTAGAAAAAGATTTTGGTATATATTTTAAATTTGAAACAGATCATACTGGTTGGCAAGGAAATGTATTTGGTATACGTACAGATTATCCAAATAATATAGATAAACCTAGAATGAATAGTTGGATACAAGGAAATGATTTATATTTTGCTATAAAAGACTTAAATGCATCAATATTCACATATGTTCCATTCACTATTTCTCCATCTACTGTTTATGAAATATATATTACATGGCATGCTATGTCATCATCACATTCTACTGCACCAGATTTAAATGATATTGTAATTGGATTCCGTGAATCAGGTGGAAATTGGATAAATAGCACAGGTAGTGATGGTCATTGGGAATATGATAATTTTGAATTGTCAAATAATGAGAATTTTAGTGTTGAAAATAATGTAGCAACAACAGTACTAGGTATTAATGGAAATGGCGATATAAACAGTAATGGTGGTAATCCAGGCACTAAAGTAATAGATTTCCGACTTTACAACAAATATCTTGATCATAATGAATCTGCGCCATCATCTGTTTATGGTAGTGATGGTAATATATCGGTAAATATTAATAATGGAAATAGCAGTGATTTTTCTGATTTTGCAATTAAAGAATTAATAGTTTGGCCTCGTGCATTAACAACAGATGAAATGAAATCAGTAAGTGATTATATGATAGCTAATTTAAATTCACCAAATTTTTAAGTTAAAAATCATAAAAATTTATGCATATTATATATATATATATATATATAATGTCTATTAGTTCCGATTATTTTTTTTATGCAGATGTTAATTATGTTGATACTAGTAATGTATTAAGTAATTATATGAATTTAACACATAATACAAATAATAGTTTAGATTTGTCAGAAAACACATTAAGCAAATATGCGCGCGGAATATTTTTTTCACCTAATTATAATAAACAATTTTTTGATGCTATAAATTGGGCAAACAATTTAGGAGACTACAAAACACAATTAAATTTAATTAATCCATTTAATAATTCTCTAATAAATATTGATTTGTTAAACAATAATGTACCATCAATTAAATCTTCTATTATTGATATAGCCCCTATTAATGGTGAACATGATGGAGATAGTTTTGGTTTTGCTGTTGCATGTAATGCTGATGGTACTGTATTTGCAGCTTCTGGACCTTTTAATGATGGTAATGCTTATCCTACTAATACATCTGTTGGTCATGTTCGTGTATATAAACGTAACGGAAATGCCTGGGATCAAATGGGGGCTGATATAGATGGAGATATTATAAATGGTGGTCGTATGATTGGTTATTCTAGTCAAGCTCTTTCATTAAATAGTGATGGAACTATACTTGCAATTGGCGCAGATCGCCATGGAGGTCCAGGTCATGATTCTGGTGATGTTATTATATTTGATTATGTAAAAGGTAGAACTCCATCTGAATGGAAACAATTAGGTAATATTATGCATGGAGAAGCAACATATAATTATAGTGGTCAAACTGTTTCATTAAATAGCGATGGTACTATTGTTGCAATTGGTGCAAAATTTAATAATGGCGGTGGTATTGCTAATTATACTGGACATGTTCGAGTATATGATTATGATGTAAATAGAAATCCACAATGGGTTCAAATAGGTGCTGACATAGATGGAAAACCTGGTATTTCTATAACTAATTATTTTGGGGCATCTGTATCATTAAATGATAATGGAAATATAGTTGCAATTGGTGGAGTATATGGTATGGATGATAATAGTATAGCTACTGGAAGTGTTCGTGTATATGATTATATTAAAGGTAGAAATCCAGAATGGAAACAATTAGGATATGATATATATGGTGATGCTATATATAATTATTTTGGCGAATGTGTTTCATTAAGTAGTGATGGAACTATAGTTGCAATTGGAGCATGGGGTAATGATGGTGTAACTAGTAACCAAAATGATAACAGAGGTCTCGTTCGCGTATATGATTATGTTGAAACTAGAACTCCAAAATGGGATAAATTAGGTTCTGGTATTGTTGGTGAAGATGCTGGTGATAATTCTGGTTTTAGTATTTCATTAAGTGCTGATGGAACTATTCTTGCAATTGGTGCAAAAAATAATAATGGTAATGGACCTAATTCTGGTCATGTTCGTGTATATCAATATATTGATAATGATTGGGAACAAATTGATGTTGATATTAATGGTGAAGATGAAAATTATCAATCAGGACATTCTGTTGCATTGAGTAAAAATGGTTCAGTATTAGTAGTTGGTGAACCTTATAATAATATTAATGGAACTAGTTCTGGTCGTGTTTTTACATATGAAATTGTATAGATATAGATAAAAAAAATAAAATTACAAAATTTTGTACATATTATTTATATATATATATATATATATATATATATAATATGTCATTAAGTGCTAACAGATTTTTTTATACAAACACTTATCACAATGATGTAAGTAATGTGTTGATTAATTATAATAATTTAACTGATAATTCTGATTTAATACAACATCCATTAAGTAAATATTCAAAACTTTTATTTTTTTCACCAACTTATAATAATGATTTATTTAATGCTATTAACTGGGCAAATAGTTTAGGCATATATAAAGAACAACATAATTTAGTTAATCCATTAGTTAATAATGTTTTGATAAGTCAACCTTTTATATCATCTGTCATTGAATACAGAGATATTGTTGAAAAAGTGCAAATAGGTTCTCCTATAGATGGTGTAGCTGCTAATGATCAAAATGGTCATAGCGTATCTATTAGTGAAGATGGTTTAATTATGGCTGTTAGTGCGCGTTATTTTAGCGGCGATATTGCTAATAGTGATATAGGACATGTTCGTATATATGAATGGTATAATGGTAATTGGTTACAAATAGGTTCTGATATAATTGGAGAAAATAATAATGAAAAAATTGGTAACTCAATATCATTAAATGCTAACGGAAATATGATTGCAATTGGTATTTCAGAATATAATTCTGGTAATGGGGGAGTTAGAATATATCAAAATATTAATAATGCATGGACTAAAATTGGAGAATTAAACGGATATAACGACAGTGTTGCCGACCATTTAGATGCTGCATTAAGTTCAGATGGAAAAATTGTAGCATATGGTTCATATATGAATAATAGTGTAAGAGGCAGAGTTGATGTCTATAAATATGTTAATAATACTTGGCAATCTATGGGAAATATATCAGGCACATCAACTGGTGAAATGTTTGGTGCAAAAATTGCATTAAGCGCTGATGGTAATATATTAGCAGCTAGTGCACCCGCTAACAGTGATAATGGAAATAATTTAGGTCAAGTTAGTGTATATGAATATAGTAATAATACTTGGGAACAAATAGGAACTATAGATGGTGAATCAGATAATGATTATAGTGGAGGCAGTCTTTCTTTAAATGCTGCTGGAAATATACTTGCAATTGGTTCAATGAACAATGATGATAATGATACAAGTGAAACAAGAGGTCATGTTCGTGTATATAAATATACAAAAGGAAAATATGCTGGTGCTGATTGGATACAAATAGGTAATGATATAGATGGAGAATTTGTAAACAGTATGTTTGGAAATTCGGTTTCATTAAGTAACGATGGATATTTATTAGCAATTGGTGCTAAAAATAGCGTAACTCATGTAGCTCCATCTCATGCATTTGCTACATTTAGTAATATAGGAGATGTAAATATATTTCAATATTCATCTGATGGATTTAATGATAAATGGGTAAAAATGGGTATCGATATTACTGGTGAAAATAAAGAAGATCGTTTTGGAAGTTCTGTTGCATTAAGTGGTAATGGACATATATTAGTTGTTGGAGCAGAGTATAGCGAATGTTATGATACACCAACACTTACAGAAAGAGGTCGTGTGCGTTCTTTTGAATTAATTGGTAGTATACAACCTATAACACCATTACAAACTAAAATTACAAATGTTTCAAGAATTGGAAATTATATAGATGGAACAGTAAAGCATGAACGACTTGGGAATAGATTTACTATAAGTGATGATGGAACAACTATAATAGTAGGTTTTCCTGAACTTGGTCGTGGTGAAGCACGAGTTTATGAATGGGTTAATGATAGTTGGCAACGAAAAGGTTCTTCAGTTTATGGCGGAGGAAACGGACATCAAGTTGGTGCAGATATTGCAATTAATGAGAATGGTAGTATATTTGCTGTTTGTAGTGTTTATGAAGGTGGTAAAGTTTATGAATGGAATAATAATAGTTGGCAACAAAAAGGTTCTAATCTTAGAGATGGTGAATTTAATCAAGGTAGTCACACTTCCCAAGTAGCATTAAATGGTGATGGTACAGTTGTTGCTTTTTCAGATTCATATAAAAGTAATGGTTCAGAAACTTATGCCGGTTATGTTTTAGTTTATAAATGGAATGGAACTGATTGGGAAAATAAGGGTTCAATAATTCGTGGATATGAAGCCAATGCTAGATTTGGAGGTCAACTTAAACTAAATAAAGATGGTAATATATTAATTGCATCTGGTTCTAATTATGGCTCTAGTGCTGGTTATAGAAGTGGAGGTGGATATATAGAAATATTTAAATATAATGATGAAAATGAAGAATGGGAACAATTAGGCGAAACATTATATGGATTACCATCAAATGGTTTAGGTAATGATTTGTCATTAAGTTCTGATGGTTATACCTTTGCAACAAGTATATATAAAAATGCATAT
>Ga0163111_10000976_pt1 | contig 17260 bp, 16 predicted proteins | sample CRUFie1St18metaG_FD_109645 | JGI IMG/M metagenome (GOLD analysis project Ga0163111, IMG submission 109645) | Marine microbial communities from the Costa Rica Dome - CRUD Field 142mm St18 metaG | ecosystem: Environmental > Aquatic > Marine > Oceanic > Photic zone | place: Costa Rica: the Eastern...
CTCAAAAATCTCTTTGCCGTTGCGCCAGAGATCGTGGCGATTGGGGCCTTGCCAGTAAAAGAAATGCGAGTAGTTGTCGATGCAGCCGCCCATGTGGCCGAAGGAGTAATCGAAGCCCTGACCGTTGGGCATGGTCTCGGGCGTGTAGCCCAAATGCCATTTACCGATGTGCGCGGTGGCGTAGCCGGCGCCCTTAAAGGTTTCAGCAAGAGTCACTTCGTCCGGAGCCAGTCCGGGGCGGCCTTTGGTGGAGCCGGCGTTTCCGGGCATACCGGCACGCACGGGATATCGGCCGGTCAACAGGCCGGCGCGCGAGGGTGAACAGACAGGTGCTGCAGCATAAAATTGCGTGAATCGCACGCCGCGTTTGGCGAGGGAATCCATGTGCGGTGTGGTAAGATCCTTTGCTCCGTAACAGTTTAAATCCACTGAGCCCTGATCATCGGTGAAGATGACAATGACGTTGGGTTGACGGTCTGCGCTAAGCGATACGGCGCACAGGAACAGAGCGAGTAACGAATTATACATGGGCGCGTTCTAGCGACCGGAGGAATTTGGGCAATAAAAAAGCGCCCGGCCTTTCGGCGGGGCGCTTGAGGAAAAGATTTACGCCGCGATGGCTTTTACCTGCGCGGAATACCGGCTTTTGCGGCGGTCGGCCGCACGCTTGTGGATCACACCCACCTTGGCGGCGCGATCTAGTGCGCTGTACATAGTCTTCAGGGTCTCGCTGGCCTTGGCCGAGTCCTTGGTTTCCACCGCTTTGCGTAGGGAACGGCGGAGGTTGGTCAGATTTTCACGCACCCGGTCGTTATGCGCGGTTTTACGGGCCGTTTTGCGGGAAAGGTAGTCGCGCTTCCATTCACGCTTCTCGTCCGGCTTAAGCTCTTTGACCTTCTTAATCGTTATTTTTACCTGATTTGCCATGTGAAAAAGGGAGCGGGAGATTACCGGATCGGGGTAAAGTGTCAACGGCTTTTATCACTTTTTAGGCGATCGCTGACGATTCGCCAAATGGCCGTGGCCACGGTATCCAGCGATTGATCGGCCTCAATAACGCGGATGCGGTTCGGTTCGGCGGTCGCCAGAGCCGTGTAGCCGGCTTCAATGCGTTCAAAAAAAGTCCGATCGGCCTGTTCGAAACGGTCGGTTTCAGAGCGGCGCGCGCGCCGCTCTTCGCTGGTTTTCAGGGGGATTTGTAGGAGCAAGGTCAGATCCGGCCGGGTATCGCCCACGGCGAAATCGATCACAGCTTGTACTTGAGCTGCATCCAGACCCCGGCCGGTTCCTTGGTACACGGTGGTGGAATCGTAAAAACGATCGCATAACACAATCTCGCCCGCGGCGATAGCAGGGCGGATTACCTCGCGCACCAACTGGACGCGACTGGCGTTCATGAGCAAGAGTTCGGCTTCAGCAGTGAGTTCTTCCGGACCGTGCTTGAGGAGCTGGCGAATGGATTCGCCGCTCTCCGTGCCGCCGGGTTCGCGCAGCGTGCGCACGGTGTGGCCCTCGGCTTCCAATCGGCGCGCGAGTTTTTTGATGTGGGTGGATTTGCCGCAGCCCTCGGTGCCCTCGAAGGTGATGAAACAGCCGGCCATATCAGGATCGTTTCAGGCGCGGGCCGTTGGGGGTGTCCTCGATTGCCCAGCCTTGCTCGGCGAGTTCATCGCGAATGGCATCCGCCCGGGCGAAATCCTTTGCGGCTCGGGCATCAGTGCGTTCGTACATCAGTTCGACCAACGCCTCAGGGACGACTTCGTCTGTTTGGCTCACTCCGAGCACGGAATCGATCCGATCCCAGGCGGCCAATTCCGCGGCGGCCCCGGCGGCGTCCAGAGCGCCTTCAACGAGGCGGCGGTTGCAATCGCGGACCCAATCAAATACAGCGGCCCAGGCGCTGGAGACATTGAGGTTGTCGTCCATGGCGGAGGTGAATTGTTCGAGGACCTGTGGTGCCGGTTCGGCGGACGTGTCGCTGGCCTTATCGTGGAGTTTGGTGACGCACTCGTGGATGCGGTTAAGAGCCGTGCGTGCGCCAGCAAGACCGTCTAGCGTGAAGTTAAAGGTCTCGCGATAGTGAGCACTGATCATGAGCTGTCGAATTTCGCGGCCGTTGTAGCCCTGATCCGTGAGGTCACGCAGGGTAAAAAAGTTGCCGAGGCTTTTACTCATCTTTTTGCCCTCGACCAAAAGATGCGCGCCGTGCAGCCAGTATTTCACAAACGACCGGCCATCTTCCTGTACTGCTGCGCCTTCGCTTTGGGCGATCTCATCCTCGTGATGAGGAAAGGCAAGGTCTTCGCCGCCGAGATGGAGATCGAAGCTGGTGCCGAGTAGTTTCATGCTCATGGCACTGCACTCGATGTGCCAACCAGGCCGACCTTCGCCCCACGGACTGGGCCAGTACACCTCGCCATCCTCGGGCACACGCGCCTTCCAGAGGGCGAAGTCGGCGACGCATTCTTTTTCGTATTCGTCTTCACTCACGCGGTTGCCCTGGCGCATTTCGTCGAAATTCAAGTTCGCGAGTTGGCCGTACTGGCATCCGCAACCCTGGTATTTCTCAATCGAAAAATAGATCGACTGATCCGGAGCCTGATAGGCTATACCTCGTTCTATTAAACGGGTGATGAGATCGATCATCTCCGGGATGTAATTTGTTGCCTTGGGAATATGATGAGGTTCCACGCAGTTGAGGGTCTGGAGATCCTCAAAAAAAGCGTCCGTATATTTGGCGGTATATTTTGTTAGGGTGGTGGATTGCTCGCGAACGCGTCGGATGATCTTGTCTTCCACGTCCGTGATGTTCATCACGTGGTTTACTTGGTAGCCACGAAACTCCAAATAACGTCGGACAAGATCGGCAAAGACAAAGGTGCGGAAGTTTCCAATGTGTGCAAAGTCATGCACTGTGGGGCCGCAACAATACATGCCGACTGATTTGCCGGATGCATCCAGAGGCGTAAACGGTTCGACTGAGCGACTGAGTGTATTGTGCAAGTGCAAGGCCACGCGTGGCGAAACCTAACGATGTTTTCCCCGGAAACGAAATTTTTTTTCATAGGACAGTAAATGTCTAACCGTGTTTGTCAGGCTCTGCGCAGAGATTAACTCAAGCCAAGGAGCACAACATGTACAACGAACGAAATGAACAACTCGAACTCGGATTTGACCGCAACCCCGTGACCCGCCCTGTACAACGGCGCCGCCGCCGGATGCCACAGTCCGGCTGGTGGTTTGACCAGATTCGCAAGATGATTGAAGCGGGTGAGGATCATCCGGTAAGAAGACCGGTGCAGGCGCGTTTTCAGTTCCCGCCCCAGCGGAAGCTGCCGAATCCGGCTTAAAACCCCTGAAATAGGCCGATTGAGGTTTGCAAGAAGAATGCCTTTGGCGTAGAACACGCCTCCCGTCAATCGGGGAAAATGAGCAAAGGCTTGGTGGAAATTTATGACACGACCTTGCGGGATGGCACGCAGGGCGAAGGGGTAAGTTTTTCGGTGGCGGACAAATTGCGCGTGGCCGAGAAACTTGATGCCTTTGGTGTGCACTATGTGGAAGGCGGCTGGCCGGGAAGTAATCCAAAAGATATCGAATTCTTCAAGCAAGCCGCCAAGCGCAAGTGGAAGCATGCCCAAATTGCCGCCTTCGGATCCACGCGCCGAAAAAAGATTGATGCCAAAGACGATCCGCAGGTGAAACTGTTGATCGACGCCAAGACGCCGGTGGTGACCATTTTTGGCAAGACGTGGCTGTTGCATGTGAAGGAAGTGCTGCGCACTACGCCGAAGGAAAATTTGGCCATGATTGCGGACACAATTGCGTTCCTCAAAAAGAATGGACGCAAGGTGATCTACGATGCTGAGCATGCCTTGGACGGTTATAAGGACGATCCCGAATACGCCATGGCCACCTGGAAGGCGGCCGAGAAAGCCGGCGCGGATTTTGTGGTCTTATGCGATACCAACGGCGGCACGCTCCCCAGTGAAGTGGCGGAGATCACGTCGGAGGCCCGCAAGGAGCTTTCCTGTGAGGTGGGCATTCATACGCACAACGATATTGGCTTGGCCGTGGCCAACGCCATCGCCGCTGTGGAGCAGGGCGCCACGCATGTGCAAGGCACGGTGAATGGCTACGGCGAGCGCACGGGCAATTGCAACCTCATCAGTGCCATTCCTAATATTTCCCTGAAGATGGGCCGACGATCCATTCCCAAGGGGCGGATCAAGAAGCTGCGCGACCTGTCGCGTTTTGTGGATGAGGTGGCCAATTTAATTCCCGACCGTCGCCAGCCGTGGGTCGGTGGCACCGCGTTCGCGCACAAGGGCGGTATGCATGTGAATGCCGTGCAAAAGGTGGCGCACAGTTTCGAGCACGCCAACCCGGATGTAGTGGGGAATCAACGCCGCATTCTGGTCAGTGATTTGGCCGGGCGCAGCAACATTGTGATGAAGGCCCAGGAGATGGGCATTCGGATTGATAACGATACGCCTGAACTTAAGACGATTCTTTCTCGCGTAAAAGAGCGGGAGCATCTCGGCTACGATTACGAAGGGGCCGAGGGGTCGCTCGCGTTGTTGATCCGCAAGGCGTTGGGTCGTGTGGAGTCGGCGTTTCATTTGGAGGCTTATCACGTGTCTATGCGCGGTGATGCGCTGGAGCATGTTTGTGAGGCCACAGTCAAAGTGCGTGTGGGTGACAAGACCGCCCACACGGTGGCTGATGGCGATGGCCCGGTCAATGCGCTAGATCAGGCGCTTCGCAATGCCTTGCGCGGGTTTTATCCCGTACTTAAAAAAGTGAAGCTCACCGATTACAAGGTGCGCATTTTGAATTCTTCGCGCGGCTCTGGCACGGCGGCCAAGACGCGCGTGCTCATTGAGTCCACCGATGGCAAGGAACGTTGGTACACGGTGGGCGTAAACGAGAACATTATCGATGCCAGCCTGCAGGCTTTGCTGGACAGCATCGAGTTTCGTCTGTTGAAGAAGTAATCTTCGACGGCGGCCCAGCTCAACTCAAAAACCCATGGCGGAAATTCCTAAGGCTTACGAATCTCAGGCAGTTGAAACGAAGTGGTATTCGTTTTGGCAGGAACACGATTGCTTCACCGCTGACCCGGCGCGGGTGAGCGACAAACGACCGGGTTATTCGATTGTGATCCCGCCACCGAATGTCACGGGCGTGCTGCACATGGGGCATGTGTTGAACAACACGATCCAGGACATTCTCGCCCGCAAGGCGCGCATGGATGGCAAGGAAGTGTTGTGGCTGCCGGGTACGGATCACGCGGGTATTGCCACGCAAAGTGTGGTGGAGCGTAAACTGATCAAAGAAGGCGCCATGCGCCATCGCGATGAGCTGGGGCGCGAGCAGTTACTCGAGCATATTTGGGAATGGAAAGAGAAACACGGTGGCATCATCATTGAGCAATTGAAGAAGCTCGGTTCGAGCTGCGACTGGTCGCGCCTGCGTTTCACGATGGATGAGGAATACACGCAATGCGTACAGCGCGTGTTTGTGGATCTCTACGAGAAAGGGCTGATCTATCGCGGTAAACGTATGGTGAACTGGTGCCCGAAAAGTTTGACCGCCCTCTCGGATGAAGAGGTGATTATGAAAGAGCAAAACAGCCAGCTCTTTTATTTCAAGGTGCAGGTGGTTCAGGAGCCTGGAACATGGCTGGAAATTGCGACCACGCGCCCGGAAACGATTCCCGGCGACACAGCGATTGCGGTGAATCCCAAGGATCCGCGTTACGGGCATTTGATCGGTAAACACGCGATTCGGCCGTTGCCGATGGAGAACCAGGCGCATCTGCCGATCGTGGCTGATGAGCACATCGATATTGAGTTTGGTACGGGTGTGTTGAAGGTCACGCCGGCACACGACAAGGCGGACTTTGAGATTGGCCAACGCCACGGCGTGGATGCCATCGAGGTGATTGCGGCAGATGGTAAGATGAACGAGTTGGCTGGTGCAGAACTGGCCGGGCTGGATCGTTTTGAAGCACGCAAGGCGGCGGTGGCTAAGCTGGAGGAACTGGAGGCCTTGATCAAGGCCGAGGATTATAAGAACAACGTCGGCTTCAGCGAACGCGCTGATGTGCCGATTGAGCCGCGCCTCTCTGAGCAGTGGTTTCTCAAGTACCCAAGCCAGCAGGAGGCGCGCGACTGCGTGGCCAATGGCTCGATGAAGTTTTACCCCGAACGCTGGTCCAAGACCTATGACTATTGGATGGGCGGTCTGCAGGACTGGTGTATCAGCCGCCAGCTTTGGTGGGGGCACCGAATACCCGTATGGTATCGCGGTGAGGAAATTCATTGTGGACTTGAAGCACCGGAGGGCGAGGGCTGGGTGCAGGACCCGGATGTGCTCGATACGTGGTGCAGCTCATGGCTGTGGCCCTTTGCCACAATGGGTTGGCCGGACGACACGGAGACGCTCAAGAAATTTTATCCAACCACCGATCTGGTGACGGGGCCGGACATTATTTTCTTCTGGGTCGCGCGCATGATCATGGCCGGCTACGAATGGAAGGGGGATCTGCCTTTTCGTAACGTCTATTTCACCGGCATCATCCGCGACAAGAAAGGCCGGAAGATGTCCAAGAGCCTCGGTAACTCGCCAGATCCGCTAGAGCTTATTGCCAAGTACGGCGCGGATGCGCTGCGCTTCGGCACCATGCGCAGCGCGCCACAGGGATTGGATGTGCTATTCGATGAAAAGGACGTGGAGCTTGGCCGCAACTTCTGCAATAAGCTGTGGAACGCCTGCCGTTTCCGCCAGATGCAGGGCGGTGAAGTCGAAGGCGAAATCAATCCCGCGCTGGTTACCAGTGATGATAAATGGATCATGCGTCGTCTGGACCAGGCGATCCGTGAGGTAACGACTGCGTTTAAAGCCTATCGGTTCACTGATGCCACCGGGGCGTTGTACCGTTTTTTCTGGAGCGAGTTTTGCGACTGGTACGTGGAAAGCTGTAAGGCCACTTTCTTCGGCGAAGATGCCGCTCGAAAGGCGAACGTATTGGCCGTGTTTGATTTCGTGATGGGCCACACCCTGCGGCTTTTTCATCCATTCTTGCCGTTTATTACCGAAGAACTCTGGCACGGGCTTGGTTACTCCGAAGACATGCCTGCCGATCAAGGCGGCGAAACCATCATGACCGCCCATTGGCCGACGGCGCTTGATGAGGATTTCATGACGTTTTACGGATTGGAAGAAACGGTGGATTTACTAGTTGATGCCAAACACCAACTTGTGACGGCGGGTCGCAATCTGCGCACTATTGGTAACATCCCGTTTGCAAAAAAAGTGGATTACATTTTTAAACCAGCCGGGACCTTGGATTCGTATGAGGCGGAGGTCATCCAAAACTTGTTGAACGCAGAAGGGCTGGAGGTGAATCCGGACTACGCGCCACGTAAAGGTACCCCGGCCTCGCGCTCGGCGCTCGGCGAACTATTCCTGCCACTCGATGGCTTGATCGATGTGGAGGCCGAGAAAGCGCGGTTGCAAGGGCAACTGGAAAAGATTACCAAGGAAATCGAGAAGGCAGGCGCAAAGCTGAACAATCCGAAATTCACCGAGCGAGCGCCCGAGGACGTGCTGCAGGAAGCTAAGGATCGATTGGCGGATTGGCAGGGGAAAGAGCGCCAAACGCGCGAGTCGATCGAGTATCTATCTGAGGCCTGATCATGGCCGCGTTAATCAAAGCCCTGTTGCAACCGGTGGCCATCGTGTGGCTTGGATTGCTGGCTTTGTGTGTGTGGCAGATTTATAAACGCCATTATCGCTGGGCAGCGCTGCCCGGCACATTGTTTCTGTTTGTATTCATCACTGGCAGCTCACCCTTGGCTGGATATCTGTTAGCCGGCCTAGAAGCGCCGTATGCGCGCACCAATTGGGATGATTTGCCAGAAGCAGATGCGGTGGTGGTGTTGGGAGGGATTGCCTCTGGTTCAGAGTATGAGATTACCGGGCTAGACTTTAGTGCTCGAGCGGATCGGATTATGACGGGTGTGGAATTAATTCGGCAGGAAAAATCAAAGGTGCTTGTCGTAGGTGGTGGCGGCTATTTGAAAGAGGGCCAATGGCGGGCCGAAGCGGATCGACTTCGTCCATGGATGGCTGATTGGGGATTGTTGAAGGGGGCCGAGGTGACCGATCTTGGGGTCTGTGGAAATACCCGGGAAGAGGCGGAGGAATTCTTCAAGCTCGTGAAAGAACGGGATTGGGACACAGTGTATCTCGTCACTAGTGCTAATCACATGAAACGCGCCGAAGCGGTGTTTCTATCCGCTGGCATATCGGTAATGCCAGTTGGGTGTGATTACATGGGGTACCCATTTAGTGGACGTTGGGAGTTGGTTCCTAGTCAGGGCCGATTGGTTGGATTGAGAACTTGGCTTTACGAGAAGGTAGGCTGGACTTATTACCGCTCGAAGGGTTGGATCCGTCTAGAGGCTCTGCCAAAAAAATGAATTCACCCAATATCAATGCCGCTCTGGCGACGGCCGAGAAAGTGTCGCGCAAGGCTGGACTGTTTCTCAAACGCCAGTTGCGGTCGCACAAGCACATCAATCAGCAGACGGCGCATGACATCAAGCTGGAGCTGGATGAACGCAGTCAGCGGATGATCGAGCGCGATTTGCGTAAGGCGTTTCCGGAGATTGCGATTCTCGGTGAGGAAGGAACGGTCGGGGATACGGGTGCCGAATGGCGTTGGGTCGTAGATCCGATTGATGGCACGGTGAATTTCAGCCGTGGTCTGCCACACGCGTGTGTGTGTATTGCGCTGCAGCGGCGGTTGCCAGCATCCAACGGTCATTGGGATGATTACCTTACCGAGCTGGGTGTGGTGTATGATCCGTTTCTGGACGAAATGTGGACGGCTAAGAGTGGCGGCAAGGCGCGTTTGAATGGCCGGGTGATTCGTGTGAGCGAAACGGATAATCTGGAAAGTTCGGTGGTCTCGATTGGCTTTGCCAAATCCAAGACGACATTGAAACGGAATTTGCCGCTCTTCGCGCGCTTGTATCAACGTGTGCTCAAAGTGCGGTTGATGGGTAGTGCGGCACTGGCGCTCACTTGGACGGCGGCCGGCCGGCTGGATGCTTATCGTGAGAACGGGATTAGCCTTTGGGACATTGCTGCCGGTGGGTTGATTCTCGAATGTGCTGGAGGCGAATTTTGGCGGCAACCGTTGCGAGGTAAATACACCTACGAATTGATTGCCAGCAATGGTCGCCTGCGCAAGCGGATTGAGCGCCTGATTTAGGCGCGGCAGGCTTTGATGAAGGCCCGGAACGGCTTCAGGAATTCTGGGTAACGTTCCCACAATCGCTCTGGATGAAACTGCATGCCCAACAGGAACGGGGCTTTCTGAGCTTCTGCTTCGTTAAGTTCAATCGCCTCTACAATTCCGTCGCGAGTGCGGGCGGTGGCGCGCAGCATCGGTGCGAGCTCGCCCACGGCCTGATGATGGGCGGTGTTGATTTTCATCGAGCGTTTGCGAAATATTTTGTGCATCAAGGATCCGGACTCAATGGCGATGGTCTGTGTGAGTCGATGCGCCTGTGCCTTTCTCTGGTGATCGAGAGAGCTGGGACGTTCGAGCGGGATATCGGTAATCAAGCCACCGCCCAACGCGACATTAAGCACCTGCGGACCACGGCAAATGGCGAGAAGCGGTTTGTGCTGCTGTAAGGCCTGTTCGATTAGGAGAAATTCTGACAGATCTCGATCGGGATCAATGCCGCCGGCGGTAGCTTTTATTTTCTTTGGCAGCTGCGGGTCATAGAGGTCCGGTTGAAGATCGTCGCCGCCGGTGAGCATCACGCCGTCGCAGCGTTCGACCATGGATTGGATCAGTTTTTTATCCGCAAGATTGGGCATGAGCACTGGTGCGCCTCCGGCCTTGGCGAGCGTGCGGGTGTACCAATGGGACAGGCTGGTGGAATCGTCGCTGAACTCCGCGCCCTTGGGGGCGTTCATGGTGGAGGTGAGAATCAGCGGCGGCCGGCTCATGGCTTGGCTTCCGGGTAATGCTCTTTGATTGAGCTGATCAGACGTCCTTCCTCTATCTCGGGGATGAGATTCCGCTGGATGCGGCGCCGTACTGATTCAAGCAGCTCCAGCCAGTCAATCAGTTCCGGGTTTTTGTAGTCCCGCCATGAATCGCCTTTGGCGGCGCGGATACGGAAGAGCCATCGGTTGCCGACCTTGCGTGCGGAAACCTGAATCTTCTCACCTTCGTCATTGCGGCGCTTCCAGCCGATGTCGCCCTTGTTGGCCATCAGTCGGGCAACTCCACACTCGCCACGGCATGCGCGGCCATGCCTTCGCCGCGGCCGACGAAGCCCATCGTTTCGTTGGTGGTGGCCTTGATGCCAACGTCATTGGGCGACACGCCAAGAGCGGTGGCGATGTTGACTTTCATGGTGGCCACGTGCGGGGCGATTTTGGGAGCTTCAGCAATCAGCATGGCGTCGATATTGATTAAGCGGCCGTTGCGCGCAGTGATTTGGCGGGCGGCTTCCTCGAGGAAAATTTTACTGGAGGCATCCTTCCATTGTGGATCACTGGGGGGGAAAAAAGAGCCGATATCACCTTCGCCAAGCGCGCCCAGCACGGCATCGCAAATGGCGTGCATCAGCACATCGGCATCGGAATGGCCGTCGAGCCCGGTGTCGTGCGGAATTTCCACGCCGCCGAGTATCAGCGGCCGGCCGATTTTGAGTTGATGGACATCATAGCCCAAGCCTACGCGATTCACGTCGGCAGTGTAGGGGAGAGCGGGGCGCGGCTCAATATTTCCCGTCGCGCACTTCGAAATGGGTCGGCTTACCGAGGCTACGACCTTCGTGCAGCGTCCAGTGCGCCGTCCAGCGAAGGAGGGTTTCCATTGAGGTGGCCGGTTCGTCAAACAACTCGATCGAGCGGGCGGGGTTGTTGAGCCAGGCGGTGGGTGCCTCCTCGCCGGTGAATTTGGGTTCGCAACCCATCAATTGCCCCAAGTGAGTAGCAACCTCGCGTACGGACAGTGTGTCCGGCGCGGTAATGTTCAGGGCCTGTGGTGGATTTGTACAATGGTCCAGCGCGCGCAGGATACGTTCATTGGCGTCGCCTTGCCAGATGCAGTTGAAATGCCCCATGGCCAGATTGATGACGTCGCCCTGATGAACTTTCTGAGCGATGTCGTGCAGCACGCCGTACCGGAGATCAATGGCGTAGTTCAGCCGGATTAGGGCCATCGCCGTTCCGTGGCGGCTGGACTGATATTCGAAAAGTCGCTCGCGCGCAAGACAGGCGTTGGCGTATTCGGCGAGCGGCTCGGGCGGGGTCGCCTCGGTGGCACCGCCGCTATCAACGGGCACCAGCGGATATACGCAGCCGGTAGAGAGTGCGACAAGTTTGGCGTCTCGATATCGCTGCGCGGCATAAGCTGGCACCAGTGTGTTCATTGCCCACGTGAGTCCGGGATTGTCTTCGGTGCCGAATTTTTGGCCAACGAGATAAATGACATTTTCACTGTCTGGCAATTCCGCCCAAGTGTAGGCTTCCGCGAGATTCGCAGTGTGCGTTTGCACGCCGTTGTTCTCCAGCCATTGCCGGGTGGCGTCATTGGAATAGCGACTGATGGCGATGACCTCCAAGGGGTGTCCGGTCAAATCCGCAGCATGTTTGGCCAGTACGGCTAGCGTGGGACCCATCTTGCCTCCAGCCCCAAGGATCACCAGTGGACTGTTCACGTGCGAAATGAAATCGCGCAGGGCGTGGGAGGGATGGGTGAGGGCGGCATCCAGTGCCGCCTCGTCACGGATGATTTCAGGCGGCGCCGTCATCATGGATTAGAAAAATGGTCGGAGCGGGGTGATTCGAACACCCGACCTCCTGTTCCCAAAACAGGCGCACTAACCAGGCTGTGCTACGCTCCGAACGCCCCCCTTATACGCTAAGTGGGCTCCACGCTCAACGACGAATTGATTTGCGCCCCCCATCCGCACCTGTTTAAGTCGCCGCTTTATGCCATTCAGCAAACTCGGACTTTCCAAAACGGTACTCGAAGGTGTGAAGGCCATGGGCTGGACCGACCCTTCTCCTATCCAATTACGGGCGATTCCGTTGCTGTTGGAGGGCAAAGACGTGATCGGTAGCGCTCAAACCGGCACGGGTAAAACGGGCGCTTTTTCCCTGCCGATCCTGTCGCAATTACCGAAACCTGATGGAACCTCCCGCGTGTTGATTCTGGAGCCGACCCGGGAATTGGCTTCGCAGGTGGAAACAGCTATCCGTGATTACGCGCGGTTTACCAATCATCAAGTGGCGGTCATCTACGGGGGCGTGGGCTACGGCAAACAGGTTGAAGCTCTGAAGAACGGCGTGGATATTATTGTGGCTACTCCAGGCCGGTTGCTTGATCACATGCAGCAGGGGTCCGCCAAACTCAAGGGCATCACCCACGTGGTGCTGGATGAGGCCGATCGCATGCTCGACATGGGGTTCCTGCCCGATGTGAAACGCATTCTTGAAAAATGTCCGAAAGATCGCGTAACCGCGCTCTTCAGCGCCACCGTGCCCCCCGAAATCGAAACATTGATCTCCTGGGCCATGAACGATCCGGAGACCATCGAGATCGGCATGCGTCGTTCTCCGGCCGAAACGGTGAAGCACGTAATCTATCCGGTGGCCGAGCGACAGAAGACAGATCTGCTATTTGCTGTGCTCAAGAGTGTGGACTATGATTCCGCGATTATTTTCTGCCGCACCAAGCATGGCGCTGATCGTATTGGTAACCAGTTAAAGCGGGAGAATCACGCAGTGGCCATTCTGCATAGCGATCGAACCCAGCGCGATCGTGAGAAATCACTAAAAGGCTTTCGCGACGGTAAATTTGAAGTACTGGTGGCCACTGATATTGCCAGCCGCGGTCTCGACATTTCCGGCGTTAGCCACGTGGTGAACTACGATGTGCCACAGCATCCAGAAGATTACGTGCATCGCATTGGCCGGACGGGCCGCGCTGAGGCGACCGGTGATGCGTTTACCTTGATGGTGGCCGAGGACGTCCAGCATGTGGACGCCATTGAACGTTTCATTGGTCAAAAGATCGAACGCGCGAAGTTGGAAGGCTTCGACTACCGTTACACCACGATTCTCGATGAGAAACGCTTTACCGGCGTTAGCGTGCGTGATCGCAAAATGAAAACCGCCCGCATCGGGAAAGGTCAACATTTTGGCTTCGGCGGCCGACGCCGCCGGCGTTAGTTTCGTTTCTTCGCCAGTTCTTTCCGCAGCTTTGCCAGTGGCAGCGTGTTCACCACGTCCTTTTTCGTGAGCCAACCTTTGCGGGCGATAGCGTTGCCGATTCTCAGGAAACCGGCGTGCTCGACGCGATGGGCGTCGCAGTTAATAACACATTTGACGCCGCGCTTTTTGGCGTATTGCCAGTGGCGCCAGTCGAGGTCGAGACGGTAGGGATTGGCATTGAGCTCAATCCACGTGTTGGTCTCGGCGCAGGCGTCGATGACGGCTTGTTGATTGAGTTTTTGCGGTGCGCGTTCGAGCAACAGACGCCCGCTGAGGTGGCCGAGCATGTGGACATGCGGGTTTTCGGCGGCGACGATGAGGCGCTTGGTGTTGTCCTTTTCATCACTGCCGGCCACGTGCAGGCTGGCGACCACGACTTCCAATTGCGCAAGGAGGTCGTCCTCAAAATCGAGCCCCTTTTTGAGGACATCCACCTCGATGCCGCTAAGAAGGCGGAAGGAGTTGCCGTCGTCCTCAAGTTTCTGGTTAACCGCGGCAATTTCCTTGAGTTGTTTTTCAACACGCGCTTCATCGAGGCCGTTGGCCTGGAAGGATGCCTTGGAATGATCGGTGACAGCCCAATAGGCTAGGCCGAGGCCGCTCATGTGCTCGGCAATCTCCTCGAGGCTCTCGTGGCCATCACTCCAGTTGCTGTGATTGTGCAGGGATCCTTTGAGGTCGGTCCACTCAATTAGGCGCGGGATGTCGCCGCTCTCGGCAGCGTCAAATTCCCCGCGGTCTTCGCGCAGTTCGGGCGGCACGTAAGTGAGATCTAGGGCGGCGAAAATGTCCTCCTCGGTTTTGCAATCGAGCCGCAGCTTGGGGTCGCGCGTTTCCTCTTTGCTCTTGAATAGGCCGTATTCATTGAGCCGCAGGCCACGCTCGATGGCGCGGCTGCGCATCACGATATTGTGTTCCTTACTGCCGGTGAAATAGGCGAGGGCGCTGGCGTACTCCGAGTCATCCACCACTCGCAGATCTGCCTGAATGCCGCCCTCGAGCAGCACGCTGGCCTTGGTGTCGCCGGCGGCCAGCACACTGAGGATACCGTCGCGCGTGGTAAACGCTTCCATGATGTCCGTGCTGTCCTTGGCTGACACCAGAAAATCAATGTCGCCGCTGACCTCCTTGCCACGGCGCAGACTGCCGGCGATGTCGCAGCGGATCACATCCGAATGACTACGCAGATCATCGAGGATCGGCTCGGCGGCAATCAGCATCTTATGCCGATGATGATGGCTTGCGTGCTGTCGCTTGAAGGCAATGCTCTCGAGAATCTTCTCCTGACTCTTCGCGCCAAACCCATCCAGTTCCGCCACCTTGCCCGCCTCGCACGCCTTCTCCAGCTCCTCAATCGTCTCGACACCCAGCTTCTCGTTGATTGCCTTGACCTTCTTCGGGCCCATGCCCTGCACATCGAGCATCTCGATGAGGCCAGCCGGGATGGAGGTTTTGAGGTTGGTGTAGTACTCCAGTTCGCCGGTCTCAACCAGCTCTGTGATTTTCTCAACCAACGCCTTGCCGATGCCTTTCACTTCGCCAAGGCGTTCTTCTTGGATGAGCGTTTCTAGCGGCTCGGTGAGACCTTCCAGCGTGCGCGCGCCATTGACGTAGGCGCGGGTCTTGAACGGATTCTCCCCTTTGAGCTCGAGCAAGATCCCAATTTCTTTTAGCACCTCGGCAACCGCGTCCTTATCCATGGGCAGACTTTGATGACGGAGTTCCTCCGTTTTGGCAATGCGGCCTTATACGCAATGGGCCGGCCTCTCGATTCATTGACGTCGAGTAAATTGCAGGTAAACTCCTGCCGATGAAATTCTTGTTGTTGGCGTTGATGGTGGTGTGGATGGGGTGCGGTAATAGCGAGCTGGAGGTGCCGATGCCGTCCACTGTAAACAACGAAACCGAGGACAAGCCACCTGCGCCGACCGAGTATACCCAGGATTCACTTGAAACGATTCAGGAACGGCTGGCGAACAACGAGGCCATTCTACTGGATGTGCGTGAACAGGATGAATGGGATTTGGGGCACCTCAAAGATGCTGTGTTGGCACCCTTATCGGTGTTGGAAGAGGGGGTAGGGGATGAGGGCTTTGACGCTCTGCTCGGGAAGCTCTCCAAAGATAAGATCATTTATTGCCACTGCGTCTCGGGCGGACGCGTGATGCCGGCTTCTAAGATTCTGCACCAACAGGGCTACGATGTGCGCCCGCTCAAGCCGGGCTACGACGATCTGGTTGAGTCCGGATTCGAGGACGTTGAGTAGCATGAATTCAATCCACTGCCTCGGCAGTGGGCGTCGTCGTCGTCATCGTCGCCAATCCGTTGGCGGAGGGGGCGGCGGCGGCGATTTTTCTTAATCCTGAAAAATCTAATGATCAGTGCTATCATTTGCACGTGCCTGTGAAACGTCAGCCGATCGCCTTGACCCTTGCCGGAGTGGACTCCAGCGGTGGGGCCGGTGTGGTGGTGGATATGGCCACCTTCACCGCCTTTGGTGTGCAGGGCAAATGCGTAGTCACCGCCGTGACCGCGCAATCGAGTAAGGCCGTTTGGGGTGTGCAAGGAACGCGGCCGGCCATCATTACTGCGCAGTTGGAAGCCGCTTTCAGTGAACGCCCGCCTGTAGTCGCCAAGAGTGGCATGTTGCATTCGAGAGGCTTGGTGGAGGCAGTGGCAGAGTTTTGGGATCAGCGACGCACGCCGTTGGTGGTTGATCCGGTGTTGGCGTCCTCCAGTGGTACGACGTTGCTCAACCCGGCGGGCGTACGGGCGTTGAAACGGCGTTTGCTGCCGCTGGCCAAAGTTGTGACGCCTAATGTGCCCGAGGCGGAGGAGTTATCCGGAATGTCCATTAAATCACCCGATGACATGCGCCAAGCCGTCCGGGCGCTTTATGAAACGTACGGGTGTGCCGCGGTGGTCACCGGCGGGCATTTGCACGACAAAGAAATTTTGGAGGTGCTGTATGATGGCCGCGATGAATGCGAGTTTGCTGCTCCACGACTGCGTGGCGGTCCTTGGCGCGGTACGGGATGTCGGTTTGCTTCTGCGGTGGCTGCGGAACTGGCTCAGGGAAATTCTCTGTCGGCCGCTGTCGGTAAGGCCACGCAATGGGTGAGCGCTGCGCTTGCTAAAATCAAGGGCCGGTAAGGCACTGCTCGCTGGACACGCTTGTGCTTTGCCCGCAGGCTGCGGGCGTGCGAATCGGGCTGATCTTCAATCCCACCGCTCAAGGCGACAAAGCACGGTTTCTCCAGCAGCAGCTGGATGAAATCCGTAACGAATGTGTGCTGATGCCGACTGAAGGGCCGGGGCATGCGGAGGTGTTGGCGGAGGAGGCGGTGGCCGATGGCTGCGAGGTGGTGGTGGCCGCCGGCGGAGATGGCACGATTCAGGAGGTGAGCAACGGATTGGTGCGTCATCCCGAGGGACTAGAAAAAATAGCGTTAGCTGTGTTGCCTTTGGGGACGGTGAATGTGTTGGCGCGCGAGTTGCGTATCCCGTTGGATTTCGATTCGGCTTGGCGCGTGATCCAGCAGGGCGTGACGAGTCGAGTGGATTTGCCTTGGATCGATTTCCAGAAGGACGGTCAGGTGCAACGTCGATGTTTTCCGGCGTTGGCCGGGGCGGGCATGGACGCGCGAGCCTGCGAGCTGGTGCAGTGGGAAACGAAAAAGATGTCCGGCCAATTTGCCTATCTGCTGGCTGGTCTTGAGACGTTACGGGAGGACTTACCGACCTTTACGGTGCAGACGCCGGAGAAGACCGTGCCCAGTGCGGATTTGGTGATGTTCGGGAATGGTCACATGTATGGCGGGTCGTTTGATATTTTCCCACATGCGAGTTTGGTGGATGGCAAGCTGGACGCTATTGTGGTGGAGCGCGTGGCCGCCTGGCGTTTCCCGGAGTACACGCAGGCCATTCTCACAGGCAATTTACC
>Ga0163111_10000979_pt1 | contig 17229 bp, 16 predicted proteins | sample CRUFie1St18metaG_FD_109645 | JGI IMG/M metagenome (GOLD analysis project Ga0163111, IMG submission 109645) | Marine microbial communities from the Costa Rica Dome - CRUD Field 142mm St18 metaG | ecosystem: Environmental > Aquatic > Marine > Oceanic > Photic zone | place: Costa Rica: the Eastern...
CTCATGATTCCACTCCAGTCGCGGCAAGCTTCTCAAAGAGCACCCGGTTGAGACGGATCCCTGCCTCAAAATTAGCAACTGTAAAGTTTTCATTCGGCGAATGAATCTGGCAATCCGGAAGTGCAAGACCCAGCAGCAGAGTGTCAACCCCAAGAACCTCCTTGAAGTCCTGAACGATGGGTATACTTCCCCCTTCCCGGATCAGCCATGGCGCGGTTCCAAACGTGTCTTTCAAAGCTTCCTGGGCAGCATTGCCATACGAGGAATGCGGGTCTGTATAATACGCCTGTCCGTGATGACCACGGGTGATCTCCAACGCTACTCCCGGAGGACAATGATCCCTGAGGTGAGCCTCAACCTTATCCATTATGTCCACTGGAAACTGACGAGGAACGAGCCGGAATGAAAGTTTTGCAAACGCCTCCGAAGGCAGCACCGTTTTTGAGCCTTCACCCTGATAGCCGCCCCAGATCCCATTAACCTCAGCAGTCGGGCGCGCCCAGAGCCTTTCCGCCGACGTGAACCCACTCTCCCCGACCAGCTGGGGCGAACCTGTAACGCTGAGCAAATCGTCCTCCCCCATTCCAGGAACTCCCGTCCACATCTCCTGTTCCCATTCTTCGAGGGGTGCCACATCATCGTAGAAACCCTCTATTGCCACTCGCCCATCGCGATCGTGCAGACTTGCCACCAATTGCCCAATCACGGTAGCGGGGTTAGCCACGGCGCCACCGTAGACACCGGAATGCAGATCGCGGGCAGGACCTCGCACTGCTACCTCACAGCACGTAATTCCACGTAGCCCGTAGGTCATGGTGGGAACCCCCGGAGCTACCATTCCTGTGTCGGAAACTACGACAACATCACAGGCCAGCTCTGATCGATGCTCCTCGAGGAATGGGCGCAAATTGGGGGATCCTACTTCTTCCTCTCCTTCCAGCAAAATGATGAGGTTTACCGGTAAGGCACCCCTTTCTTCGATCGTTTCCGCGATACCGCAAAGGTGCGAAAAAAATTGCCCCTTATTGTCCGTCGCTCCACGAGCCCATATCTTTCCATCACGGATTACCGGTTCAAAGGGATCACTATCCCAGAGTTCCAGAGGATCAACCGGCTGGACGTCATAGTGTCCATAGACCAGGACAGTGGGCCTGCCAGACTCATGCTTGTTACGACCAATCACCACCGGGTGCCCTTCGGTCTCATGGACGCGACTCTCCAGCCCCGCGGTGATCATCCGGGACGAGAGCCACTCGGCACAGGCCTTGACGTCGGGATCAAAGCGGGAGTCCGTTGAAACACTTGGGAAACGTAACAACTCAAAAAATTCGTTAATCCAGCGGCTCACTATTATGATGGTTGGTGATTTTATTTATCTTCTTCAGGAATCCAGCGATCCCCACCTGCAATCTATTGGAGCTTTCCACGAACCTCCTTATACTCCTTGATGATCCGCAGAAAGTCATAGAGACCGAGAAGGAAGAGGAAGACAGCGAGGAACGCGCATCCCGCCCAATATAGCAAGAATCTGAGCGGCGCCTCCTCCAGCCACGGGGCTAGGGGCCAGTTGCCAACAACAAACACGGACAGGAGTGCCACAATCGTGTAGAAAATGATTCTTCTCCGGGTTTCGCGAAGTTGCAGGAATGCTCTTGCCGCAATTACGGCAAAAGAAAACCAACTCATCTTCCTGCGCATTGGAATCAGCATCTCCCGGGAACCCGCCAAGGTCAAATCCAGAGAAGAGCCCCGGCCTTTATCACTTCGCGGTGAGAGACGGCTCCTTTCTCCGCGCCTGCTCAAAAGCAAAACCCATGGCCAGAAGGCGAGCTTCCGAAAATTCAGGTCCCATGAAGGACAATCCAACCGGCAACCCATCTGCCTTGCCCATTGGCACCGTGAGATGAGGATATCCTGATACCGCCGGCAGCGTCGTACATGCTCCCTGAAATTCGTCGCCGCCTTCAAGATTTATCGCAAACGCCCTCCCCGTAGTGGGAGCAATCAAGGCCTCGCATTGATTTTCAGCAAGGAGCCGGTCAATCCCTTCTCTCCCCGCCAGCCGCTTGGCCTTTGCAACCAGTCCCGGCAGCTCTGGATCGTCTCCTCCCTCTGTTTCCTCCGATTGCTCAAAGATCTCCTGCCCGAAATGTGGCATCATTATTGAAGCATGGGATTTGTTGTATGCGATGATGTCCGCAAGTGTCCTCGTGGTGACAGAAGGAGGCCTTCCTGAGAGATACACGTTCAGATCTCGTTTGAATTCCCGAAGAAGAATCTGCCACTCAAGCCGGCTGATTTCTCTCAGGTTTGGGAGATCATGGATTTCAACCAGTATTGCACCCGCCCGTTCCAGAGTTCCCCGGGCGGCGGCAAACGCGGCTGAAACCGAGTCGTCATACATTCCGCTAAGGGGAGTCAGAACACCGAGTCTGATTCCTTCAAGCGCCCCCATATTCAGAGATGCCGCGTAATCATCTGAGTCTCCTCCAGCCATGGCACTTAAGGCCAACGCAGCCAGTCTCACCGTGCGGGTCATTGGCCCGGGTGTATCCTGACTGGCCGAAATAGGAACGATCCCATCGCAAGAAAGCAATCCCACGGTTGGTTTCAGGCCGACGATCCCGCACATTGCTGCAGGACAGGTTATTGATCCGTCTGTCTCGGTTCCAATGGCGATGTCTACAAGTCGGGATCCCACAGCCGCCCCACTCCCCGAGCTTGAGCCACATGCGCTACAGGAAGAATCAAAGGGGTTGGTCGTCAGGCCACCTACACTGCTCCATCCGCTCGTTGATGCTGTCGATCGAAAATTAGCCCATTCCGAAAGATTTGTTTTGCCCGCAATCAGAGCTCCCGCAGTCCTCATATTTGCGACCACCGGAGCATCTGTTTCTGCATGATTATTCAACAGCGCACGCGACCCCGCGGTAGTGGGCATCCCTTTCACATCGATATTATCCTTCACCAAAACCGGAACGCCGTGAAGAGACCTGCGCTCTGGCAACAATTCAATCGCGTCCAACTGCCCCTCCAGATCCGGAGAAATCGCAAGAATTGCGTTGCATCGATCGTTCTCTTTTAACCTCTCGAGCATGGAACTCACCGGCGAAAGCTCAACCTCGTTCATCGCCTTTCGTTTAAAAAGGCCAGCCACCAAGATAGCAAGAAGGGCGACAACCAACGCAGCCACCATGTATTGCAACCCCCATCTCAGCCCACCATCGACGTTTGCTGAACGGGAGCCTTTTTCCCTCATGAGGAAACTCAGAAAATCACAATGTGAGTGCCACTAAGGTTACTCCCAGCGACTTAATCGGAAGAAGAATCCTTACTCTCTGAAGGAGCCTCAGGAGCAGAACTCTCCGCTGGCTTTTCTGCAGCGTTTTCTGGGGTGGTTTTCGTCGTGGCTTTTTTCGCGGCCTTCTTGGCTGCCTTTTTAGCGGTTTTTTTCACCGCTTTCTTTGCCGTTTTCTTCACGGCCTTTTTAGCTGCCTTCTTCGCCGCTTTCTTCGCAGACCCACTCTTGCTCGCCGAGGACTTCTTCAGGGCGATATTCGATTTGATTTGCTCCCGCCTCCGTTTGAAATACTGCTTTCGGCGTCGACGTTTTTGAACCTTGTTATACTGCTTACCCATAAGGTGGGTACGGCCTAAGGGTCTGCTCGCCAGCTTTCAAGATAAATTTCCTTACAATTTACTACTTCATGCCCGGTCTCGTCATAAAACCCCGCTCCCGCATCTTTCACGGCCACGATTGGGTTTACGCCTCTGAAATCAAGAAATCCTTCGGGAATCCTCAACCAGGCGAGGTCATTTCCCTGAAGGATTTCAAAGACAAACCGCTTGGAAGTGCGATTTATAACCCAAAATCTCAGATTGTGGCACGCCGTTTTTCGCGGCGAAAACAGGACCTCGACAAGGATTTCTTCCTCCGCCGCCTGAAACTCGCATTTTCTCTCCGGGAAAGGCTTCCCGTCGACCCCCTCCTCTGCCGCCTCGCCTGGAGCGAGTCTGATGGTCTGCCGGGGCTCATCATAGATCGGTATGACCGCCACCTCGTCATTCAGACTCTAACTCTCGCGATGGATCAGCGCATAGAGCTCATAGTCGACGTCGTGCAGGAGCTCCTCTCCCCGGAATCCATCGTAGTCCGCAATGACTCCCCGATGCGAAAGGCAGAGGGGCTGGAGCCGTCCAACTTTATCGCTACCGGGAATGATCCGGATCCTGTCACACTGGAGCACGGAAACCTCAAATTCAAATCTACCCTGCTCACCGGACAAAAAACCGGACTCTACCTCGATCAGATCGATACCTACCAGAAAGTCTCGGAACTGGCAGAAGGCAGGAAGGTCCTCGATTGTTTCAGCAACCAGGGCGGCTTCGGGCTTGCCTGCGCCCGCGCCGGGGCTGCGAGCGTCACCTGTGTCGACATTTCAGGTGAAGCTGTTTCCAACGTTACCCAGAATGCCGACCTCAACGATCTGGAGATCCGTGCGATTGAGGCAAACGCCTTTGACTACCTGAAAAATTGCGATGAAACCTTTGATCTCATCATTCTTGATCCTCCCTCTTTCACCCGTAGCAAGAAGGCTCTCAATGATGCAATGCGCGGATATAAGGAGATTCATCTCCGGGCTCTCAAGCTTCTTAATCATGACGGCTACCTTGCTACTTTCTCCTGCTCACATCATGTTACCCGGGAATTGTTTCTCAATAACGTGCGAGACGCTGCGGTAGACGCGCGCCGGACATTGCGCCTTGTTGAATCCTACAGCCAGCGCCCAGACCATCCTGTCCTCCCCACCATCCCAGAGACCGAGTATCTCAAGGGGTTCTGCTTTCAGCTGCTCCCAGGACGATGAAACCAAGGCGTATCATCATCGGTTTTGTGATTCTTGCGATTCTGGGAACTTCCTACCTCCTTTGGAGATCAAGCCCCGAGCAAACTGTCAAAAGGCAAGCCCACCAACTTCTGGGCTGCTTGGAAAAAGGTGCCCTGAGCAGGACGACACCGAGCGAGAAAGCGGATCTTCTTGTGGGACTACTCGCTCCAACCTTCAAAGTTCAAGCTCCCTACCCGGTAGACTCCGGCAGCTTTAATCCTATTCAGGCAGCACAATCGCTGAGGGACTTTCATAACAGCGTGATGTCCTGTGCCATCAGCAAGGAAAACCCCCTTGTCAACCTGCAGTCAGACAAGAGCGGTCGCTATGAAGTGACCCTTTCCGTCGAAATCAGCCTTGGTCCCCGCCGTCGGCATCACCTGAAATACCAGTGTCTAATTGAATTTATCGAGAACGGAGAGGGGTGGCTTGCGCGGGAAATCATTCTGAATCCAATATAACCACGCCTGGATTCGGCGAAAAAGCGCTCTGGGACCCCTCAATCAGGGATTTTCACCTGTTGACCTCCCTTTCCCATCAAAATTCCTTGGCAAACCGGAGGAATTCATCCAAGTTCCGCCGCTCCACGCCAAAAAGGACATGGTAGCTCTCAGACTTACACGCAAAGGCACCAAGAATAAGCCCTACTACAAGATTGTGGCTGTTGACAGCCGCAAGCGCCGGGACGCTCGCTACATCGAGCAGATCGGAACTTATGATCCGCTTCTGCCGGGCGCGAACTACACTCTCGATCTCGAGAAGGCCGACGGTTGGATCAGCAAGGGAGCTCAGCCATCCGATACCGTGGCAAGCATAATCAAGAAGGCGCGGAAAGTCAGTGACGCCGCCAGCGAAGTGTAGATCCGCTCCCCGCTATCCCGTTTTCCCGGAAACGGCCTAAAGCCAGCTACGAGCTCGGGAGTAGGTCAGTGCCTCGACAGGCACCATGGACTACCAGAACAAGGTCAATCCAGGGCTGCTGAATCGCCTCCGGACTTGCGTCCCCTGGTGCCACTCGACATGGCCATCCATGTAGCCAAGGTGGACCCCCTTGAATTTCTCATCTTCTTCATAATTACCAAGGCGCTTGCTGTTCCACACAACGGCGAGGTCGACCCAGAGGATCGGATACACCACCTTTTGCCCAGTTCGAGTGGGAGTAAACCGATAGGTTTCATCATCTTCATTATAGACATCATCGCGAATGCGCGCCCACTCAGCAGGCTCCGGTGGCACAAACTCGCCATTTCCGGACCAGACCGGATCATCAATCACGCACGCGTAGGAAAATAAAGAGGAAGAGCCTTCATCCACTCCACCGTAATTCCAAAGATCCATGTTGTTCTGACTTCGATCCTTGCCTTCCGTTGTCCACCGCTTGTTGGCTGCGTTGTACGCGAGGTCACGGGTGATTCCATTTTCTTCTCTCCACTCCCAGCTAAACCAAAAGGGAAGCCCTCCGGTGTCGGTCGTAAAGTGAGCCCTTGGGAAGATCCCATTGTTATCGCCAGCCCCTGCCAGAGAAATGGCACTTAGCTGCTTGATGTCCGATATGGATCCCGCCTTGTGGGCCGCGGTCGTAATCTTACCCACTCCAACGAAAGTGAGCGCGCCGAGGGTCAGGATGATGGCAACGACGACCAAGACTTCTATCAAGGTGAATCCTCTTCTTGCTCGCACGGGGTGTTTCACATTCATGGGGTGGCGGTATGAGGCACCGTCCACCCCGAGTTGTCAAACTCAAGAACCTTCCAGCCAGAATCTGTAACATTAGGCGGCCACCCGGGCATCCGCACTTCTATTAAAAATAACGCTGTTGGATCTTACAATCAGCCTCTTTTACACCTAAAAAACCTCCTCACGGGGATCAGGGGCGATTGCAACAAGCCAATTGTAAACGTGGATTGGTTTACAAATGCCTCCGGGCAGGCTAGACGGGCTAAGTATGAAATTTCGTGGCATCATCTCCTCCATCGTATTTGTAGTGGCTCTTGCCAGCTGTAATCAGGACAAATCCGCAGAATCTCCCCAAGACCCCTCCGCGTCCTCGGAACAGAATAACCAAACCGAGGAGACTTCTGCTGCAGAACCTGCTGCAGAACCTGCTGCAGAACCTGCTGCAGAGCCTGCCGGAGAACCTGCCGGAGAACCTGCCGGAGAGCCTGCCGGGGAACCTGCCGGAACCGACAAAGAGGCATCCTCCAACCCGGTTACCCCACCAACTGAAAGTCCTGCACCAGCCGCCCCCGGTGCTAAGCCAGCAGGACCGCGCGTAACATTCGAAACCTCTGAAGGCTCGTTCGTGCTGGAGCTTGATCCGATCAATGCTCCTATCAGCACCAAAAACTTTCTCACTTATGTGAATGAAGGTTTCTACGACGGCACCATCTTTCACCGGGTCATTGATGGATTCATGATTCAGGGAGGAGGATTCGAACTTATCGAGGGCAAGGGGTCGCAGAAGGAAACAAAGGCGCCCATTAAGAACGAAGCCAAAAACGGCCTGAAAAATCTTCGAGGCTCTATTTCCATGGCCCGGACCAACGATCCAGACAGTGCAACGTCACAATTTTTTATTAACGTTGTAGACAATCCTGGCCTCGATCCAAAAAGCGCAGAGAACCCCCGGGGGTTCAGTCCCGATGGCTACGCCGTATTTGGCAAAATTGTCGAGGGAATGGAAACCGTAGACAAGATCAGGCAAAGCGAAACCGGCAGAAAACGCATGATGGCAAGAGCTCCAACTGGCGAGCTCATGGAGAACGTTATGTCGGATGTCCCCCTCCGGGACGCGGTCATTAAGAAAGCCTCGGTCACTCAATCCCAGTAAGACGGCTGGCATCACAGCTCCAATCTCATGCCGTGGCTTCTTCCTATCGTAGCCTACCTCGTTGGATCCATTCCCTTTGGAGTCCTCATCGCGAGGTCCAAGGGAATTGACATCCGGCGACATGGCTCCGGAAACGTGGGAGCCACCAATGTCTTTCGAATCGTCGGCAAGGGATTTGGAGTCTCCTGTCTCCTGCTGGACTTCCTGAAGGGGTTCCTTCCTGTCCTTCTTGCCACCAACCTCTTCCGGGTCGCAGGGGTTTCGCCGCCGCTCTCTTTTGCCCTTATTTCAAACTCGACAGAACCGTTCCCGGCGGACCAGCAAGTCTATGTCCACACCCTTCAGGTTGTCACCGCCCTGGCTGCAATCATGGGGCACAACTACTCGATCTTTCTCAAGGGAGGAGGAGGCAAAGGCATTGCCACCTCGGCAGGTGTTCTTGTAGCCCTCCTTCCGACGGTATTTCTTGGCGCTCTCCTCGTTTTTGGTGCCTCTTTCTATTTCACCCGTTATGTCAGCATGGGCAGCATTCTGGGTGCGATCAGCATTCCCATTTTTACTCATCTCAACGATCGTCTCCGCCATCTTGACGCCGATGAAACTCTACCTACATACTGGGAGTCGGGGTCATGGAACAAACCCCTGATGGCTTTCACTGTGGTAGCTGCTTTGCTCGGGATCTGGCGCCATCGCTCCAATATCCAGAGAATTCTTGCTGGCACTGAAGACCGGCTGGAAAGTCGAAAGGCCACAAAAAGGGTGGCGACAATGAACCCGATAGAGGACTCCGATGAACGCCCGTAATTTTCCGCCTACTCCACGGACTGCCGTCGTAGGCTGCGGCTCCTGGGGCACGGCCCTCGCAACCTTGCTTGTTCCTGTCTCCTCGAAAGTGACCCTTATCGGTCGCAACGAGAATGTCATCGAGGATATTAATGGGAAGCATCGCAATGAGCGTTACCTCCCCGGGGAAGTCCTCGACCCCGGCATCAGGGCTAGTAGCGATCTGAGCGTTACAAGAGACGCCGATCTCATCCTTCTTGTTCTACCCAGCGCAGCCATCCGCTCCACCGCCACACAACTGGCATCTCTTCAAATAGACCAAAAAGTGATCCTGACCTCCTGTTCAAAGGGAATTGAGCGTGGAACAGGAAAGCGCATGTCCGAGGTTATCTCTGAAATTCTTCCCAATCAGCCACTTGCTGCTCTCTCCGGGCCGAACCACGCCGAGGAAGTTTGCAAGGGTCTTGCTACCATGACCGTGATTGGATCAGCTGAATCCAGTCTTAGCAGCTACCTTCAGGGGCTTCTTACCTCTCCCAGCTTTCGCTGCTACACCTCGGATGACCTCACCGGCCTCGAATGGGGTGGTGCCATGAAAAACATCTTCGCTATTGCCTCCGGAATCGCCACTGGCCTGGGGCTCGGTGACAATGCCACGGCTGGTCTCGTTACCCGCGGGCTTGCTGAAATGATTCGACTTGGCACAGCCCTAGGAGGGAAACCTGATACTTTTACCGGGCTCTCAGGTGTCGGGGACCTGATCGCCACGTGTTACTCACACCATTCGCGAAACTTCCGCGCGGGAATTTCAATTGGGAAGGGTAACACCGTGGAAGCGACCCTCGAGGAAGCTGGTATGGTCGTAGAAGGAATTCCCAACTGCCAATCAATCTATGAAGTGGCTCAGCAGAGTGGGGTACGTACGCCGCTGATCGACTCAATCTACAGTGTTCTTTACGAAGACCAGCCTGCCGCAGAAGCCTTGCGGGAACTACTTACGCGAGCTCCTCGTCCCGAAGTAGAATCCTGATTTTGCCTTCCTGGCTCTCCCTGATGCCACTGAGAAAACTCCCTTGCCTCTTCCATTCAGCTTCCTCCAAAAAAGCTACGTAGAAGGGCCTCGCTTTAAGGTTCTTGCCGGTTTATACCTGATGCTCCAATGAGCAAGAAGGATTCAGGAGATAACCAATGGCGCAAACTCGCCAGCAAGGTGTCCAGCAAGATCAATCTTGCTTGGTGGCTCGATAAACTTTCCACTCCCCTTCTCATTGCTGCTCTGGCCGGGGCTTGTCTCATTCTGATCGCGAGACGAGAACTTACCGATTTCTCCTGGTTCTATCCCTCAATTATAGGTTCCATTATTCTCATTTCCATCGGCCTCCATAGCTGGTGGCGCGCGAAAGGACATTTTGAATCACCAGATCAGGCATTGGTCCGGATGGAAGCCAGCATGAAAATGTGCAATAAGCTGAGCGCAGCCAGGCAGGGCCTCACACCATGGCCAGCTGTTCCGGAAGTCCTGAACGACGGGACCCGGTGGCATTGGCCCCGGCTCCTCTCTCCCCCCGTGGCGGCGCTCATCTTGCTTGGGGCCAGTATTCTGCTTCCTGTCTCGAACAGAAGCGATGCTGGCGACCTTCCTCTGGATGAACCACAGGCGTGGAAAGACCTCACGTCAGACATAGAAGCCCTGACTCGGGAGGAGACTGTGGAACAGGATTACCTCGAAGAGCTTGAAGAAAGAATCAACCAGCTGAGGGAACAGAGTCCGAATCAATGGTATAGCCACTCCAGCATTGAGGCCACCGATGCTCTTCGCGAGATGCATCAGGGTGAGCTCGACAAACTGGAGCGCAACCTCCGCCGGGCCGAGCAGGCACTCGACAGCCTGCAGGAAAATTCCGGGGAAGTAAGCGATTATGCCAGAGAGCGTATGCTGGACGCCTTCAATGAAGCCTTAGGGCAGCTCGAACAGGGAAAAATGAAACCCAATAGCGAACTCCTCGAAAAACTCAGGTCACTTGACCCGGAGAACCTGAGTCAATTGGAACCGCAGCAACTGGAGCAGCTTCGCGAGAGCATGAGGCAGTCCGCCAAAAATTGCGCCCAGTGTCAGGGTGGAAACGGTAAGAGTTTATCGCAAGACGGAGAAGCCAGTCCGAACTCGCTGGATGATCTTCTCAACGAAGGTTCAGATATCAGTCAATTGCAGGAGAGTGAGGGAGGCAAGGGAGGAATCGGCAGGGGACCTGGTTCAGCCCCTGGCCTGCTTGGCCAAGTCTCACCAGAGGTGAATTCCGGCACTCTTGAGGGATTGGAATCAGGAGATCTGTCCAAGTCCCTTCCGGGAGATCTGCTAGAACTCGAAGACAGCAGACATAATGTCGACAAGACGCAAGTCGGTCTTCGTGCCGGTGGAAATGTTGATAATGAGTCCGAGGGTGGTTCCCGGGTTTGGAGAGAGTCTCTCCTTCCCTCCGAAAAAAGCGCCCTGAAAGACTTCTTCAAATAGTATATTCGCTTAACACATTTTCCCCTGAACACCATGGACCACGCCTCGGAAACCGAAGTCACCGATGCCGGCAAGCATGTCCGGTCCCTCTCCAACGCGCTGCAACAGGTTCTTTTCGGACAGGAAGAACTGATTCAACTCGTCCTTACTGGCATCCTAGCCCGTGGTCACATTCTTCTGGAGGGGCTGCCCGGGCTTGGCAAAACGGAACTCGTGAAGGGACTTTCGCGCATTCTCCAGCTGGAAACCCGTCGAATTCAGTTCACTCCGGATCTGCTTCCCGGTGACATCACCGGAAATCCTGTGTTGCAGGAAAAAGATGGCAAACGACAGTTCGTATTTCAGCCCGGACCTCTTTTTACCAATCTTGTCCTCGCTGACGAAATTAACCGTGCCTCCCCCAAGACACAATCTGCTCTCCTTGAGTCCATGCAGGAACGACGAGTTACAGTTCTGGGAGAAACCCACCAACTGCCCTCTCCCTTTTTTGTTCTCGCTACCCAGAACCCGATTGAGCTTGAAGGGACCTATCCGCTACCTGAAGCCCAACTCGACCGTTTTCTCTTCAAGCTCGAAATCACGCGCAACGATGTCGATACCCTCGAGCGTATCGTCACTGATCGTGACCTTGGCTCTGAACCAGAGGTGAATCCTATCATGGAGGCGACTACTTTGATCGATCTTCTTGCTCTTGTCCGACGAATCTACCTTCCCGACGTTGTGGCTAATTACATTGCCCGTCTGGTGGACGCAACCCATCCAGGGCAGTCCGACTCTGCAGGCAAGATCAAGTTTGGAGCCAGCCCGCGAGCCGCCCTTTCACTCGCAGCTGCTGCCAAAGCTCGCGCTCTGATGAATGAGCGCACACACGCCAGCTTTGAGGACGTCAAGTTCATCGCTTCTTCAGTTCTCAGGCATCGCATTATCCTTGATTACAATGCACGCGTTGAAGGGCTCACGAGCAATGAGATTATCTCTCTCCTGCTCGAGGAAATCCCTTTTCAGGCAGGGAAAAATCCAAGGACTCTTCAGCAATCAGCTCCGAGCTGAATTCAACGCCATATGAGGCTCCGCACCGCCATACTTCTGACATTCTCCCTGATCGGTCTCCAGGTTGGAACGGTTAGCGCGCAGTCCGGGGGAATCTCCATTAACGAGACCTATAACAAAAAAGGAGATCCCCTGATCTCTCTCGAAATAGATTCCCCCATAGGGAGATTACCTGCGTCAGGCTACTACCCGATTCGAGTCAAAATTGTCAACGACGGACCGACGGACCGCACATGGCAATTCTTCTTCACCTCCAAAGGTGAGAATTTTGGCGAAGGCAACAGTCTCAAGTCAGATTTTACCGTAACCTGCAAGGCAGCTTCCGTGGCGGGAGTTGACCTCCTTGTCCCAGTCATGAGTGTTCTCAATAATCGAAATATGGGCTTTATACGCTCTTCCTCGAGGGGGTCACTGCGGACACAGCTGGATGTCGACGTGAGACCTCCTCCCCTGCTGGAAACTTCCCGGCGCATTGTAACATCCCGGGGCAGTCTCGACACCGAAATAGCCGAAGGATCCTCCTCGTATTGGCCCTCGGTGATCTACAGCGAGGAGATCCGAAATCCAAACAGCAATGCCTTGGACAAGGCCACTGCGGATCATCTTCAAGGTTCCGCCTCGGGATCACCTCGGCTGAACGGGGAATTTGGAGGGCTATTTCTCACCGAGGACATGCCTGACGATTGGCGTGCCTACATCGGGTACGATGCATGTATCCTGACAGAAAAGGAGTGGAACGAGCTACCGGCAGGCGCTCGCAACGCACTGCGCCAATGGAATCGACTCGGAGGCTCACTGATTATCTATACCAACAACCCGGCAACTGACCTCAACACTCTGGGTTTTGGAAGAGACACGGCTGGATCTTCTGTCGCTGACCTGGGCTGGGGAACGACCATTCTCAGGCCATTTCCGAGGGATGGTCTTCTCGAGCCGCCGGGGGTCGTACAACTTGTTGTCGATGCCGTGAACAAGACAGGCGGGCCAAGGATCTCAGACCCGAGAGACAACTTCAGTTCGAGTTGGAAACTTCAGGACGCCCTTGGAATAAAAACGTCCCAGATGATTCTCGTGATCATTGTCCTCCTCGCCTTCGGGGTTCTCGTCGGACCAATCAACCTGTTCGTCTTCGCCCGGGCAGGAAAACGCCACAAGCTCTTTATTTCAACACCCCTGATATCTCTCGGCGCCAGCGTTATTCTGGTTGGACTGATCGTTCTCCAAGACGGATTCGGCGGCTACGGCAAACGCCTTATTCTTCATGAGGTTGGACCGGACAACACAGCCTATATCTCTCAGGAGCAGATCGCCCGCACTGGAGTTCTCCTGAAAACCAGCTTTACTACAAGCGAATCCAGTTTCCTGAGTCCACTAACGATAGGAGAATCGCGCTGGGCACGGGTGACCAAGAGCAATGGTGGGGGAAAAGGGGTCTATAATATCGAAATGACCGAAGCCGGACTGGCCGCAACTGGTGATTGGTTCAAAAGTAGCAGCGAACATGGTCACCTCCTGGAGACAGTTCGACCATCTCGGGAACGCATTTCACTTCTTGGGGGGGTCGACGAACCTACCATCGTCTCCACTTTCAGTTTTGTAGTCGAAAAGGTATTTTTTCGGGATCTAACTGGACGGCTCTGGACCACATCTGACCTACAACAGGGCCGAAACACCTCAATGACTCCGGCGGAAGAGACGGAATTCACCTCTTGGTTCTCTGAGCAGCAGCAGCGCTTCGGACCACGCAATCGGGCGCGTCTGGATCTCGCCCGCAACCGACGAGGATATTTTTTTGGCTTCGCTCCAGAAACGGATGGGATCAGCAGCCTCGCGAGCATCGATTGGAAGACAACCTCGACCTTTGTCACCGGACAACTCTCTCCTGCAAACCGCTCCAATCCATGACTTTCTAGCTCTTCTCGCTGTCCATGTCTGCCGCAATATCAGTTCGAAATCTCTATCGTTATTTTGGCGCCCTGAAGGCCGTCGATGGGATTTCCTTCGACATTCCCCACGGCTCGGTCTGTGGATTTGTGGGAGCTAACGGTGCTGGTAAGACCACCACCATGAGGATACTTGCCACTCTTGATTATCCCACCATGGGATCTGCGGAAATCTGCGGAATCAGTGTCACCGATCATCCTGACAAGGTCCGTTCACTCATCGGCTGGATGCCAGACAACTTTGGGAATTACGATCATATGACTGTCCTGGAGTATCTCGACTTTTATGCGAGGGCGCTGGGCTATACCGGCGAAGACCGAAAAGGCCGGATTGAGGAGGTGATGGCGTTTGCAGACCTGATGCCTCTGGCAGACCGTATTTCCAATAAACTTTCCAAGGGAATGACCCAGCGACTCTGCCTCGGACGCGCTCTCCTGCATGACCCTCAGGTCCTTATCATGGATGAGCCCGCCGCAGGGCTCGACCCCCGTGCCCGCGTAGAACTCAAACACCTCATCAGAATCCTTGCTGAAGAGGGCAAGACCATCTTCATCTCTTCTCACATCCTTTCAGAGCTGGGAGAGATGTGCGACTCACTCCTGTTCATCAATGCAGGCAGGATCGTACATCATGGTGATGCGGATTCACTTCGCTACGGTTCTGATGCAACAGGCGGAGTGTTTTATGACGTACAGGTTCACGGAAATCCGGATTCGGTCACAGACTGGATTGTCCTGAATCATGGAGTAGAGGTGATCGAGACACGAAAACAAGGAGCGAGAGTCCGGCTCCCGGATCCTGATCCCGCGAGAGCAGCCGAAGTCCTGAAGAGAATGGTCCGGGATGGGGTTCCGGTCATTGAATTTCATCGGGAGGAGAGGAACCTTGAAGACGCCTTTATTGATATTCTGGGACAGCTTGAACAGGGAGGGGCCGGACTGAAGGCGCCTCCCGACTTATCTACACCCGATGCCCCCTTCACCAGCTCCGACGCCGCACCTCCTGCGCCATAATTCATCCTATTCACAGCATGGCAGAGCAGAGCCTATCGCCAACTCCACCCGATCTACCCGCTCTTCCATTCGAACGGATTAACGAATTTCCGGATCGATTGAGCCCCATGCTCGTCAAGGAGCTGAGGCAGGGGATGCGGACGAGCTCCTTTGTCATACCTTTCGTCGTCTTACAGGCAATCCTCACCATCGTTATTCTGATTGTCTCTCTTTTCTCCCTTGGGGGCAGACTACTGGACTCTTCATCAATCGGAAACTGGTTCACGGGCTTCATCCTTCTCTTTTACGGTCTCGGCATCCTTGTCTTCCAACCCTTGCGAGGGATCTCGGCGATCGCTTCCGAAGTGCGGGAGAACACCATTGATCTGATGACCCTCACCAGTCTCACAGCGTGGCGCATCGTTTACGGAAAGTGGCTGTCGATTGTAAGTCAATCCGCTTTAATTGCAGGAGCTATTCTCCCCTACCTGATAATTCCATATTTCTTCGGTGGCCTGCAGTTACTCCCCCAACTCACTCTTTGGCTGGCTCTTTTCGTCGTTTCCAGCGCCCTGACCGCTCTCACCGTAGGCATCTCAGCAGTTGGTAACGCTTTGGTCCGAGGTCTTTTGGTAGTGGGAGGCGCTGCCCTGATGATGGGCTACCTCCTCTTTGGCTTTTTATCTCAAATTCCCCACTTCATGGAAATGCTCACCTTTACCCGTGGTGAACAGACGCTCTCGGTGATCGCCTTTCTCATCACTACCTGCTATCTCTGCTACTTTTTTCTCGAACTCGGCACATCCGCTATCGCGCCTTCCAGTGAAAACAGAGCTACCAGAAAAAGGATTGTCGGCTTGGGTGTCCTGATTCTCACCTACTTGCTTCTCCTTCCCACCGGAGAGGGTATCGCTTTGTTCACCGCGATGGGAATTACTGCCTGTATTGCCCTCGACCTTTTCAGTGAACGAGCCACCTTTTCTCCGATCGTTTGCTGGAAATTTCTTCGCTTTGGATTCCTTGGCCGGATTGCGGGACGCTTCTTCTACCCGGGCTGGGGGACGGGCTCCCTGTTCTTTCTCGTTCTGACGCTGGTTCTCTGTGTGCTCATCTACCTGACGAATCCAAATCCCAGATATTACACCATGGTGCTTCTGGGAATTGGAACCCTCGCGCTTCCGGCAGTGATTATTCAGGTCTTTGCCCGCAACTCCACCAATCGCTTTAGCAGCTATTTTTTCATCCTCATGGTCACTTTGATACTGAGCCTTATACTCAGTTTGCTCTCTGAGATTTTCTCCGGAGAACTTCTCCTCTGGATCTTCAGCTTCATCCCTGCTTCGCTGCTTCCTCTCGCCCTAGAGTCGGGATCCACGACAGAGCCACTTATCGTCCTCTATGCTGCAATCGGGATCTCCAGCATTTACCTCCTTGTCATTCTAGCAACGTCCCTGCAAAACTTAAGTCAACTCTCTGTTCTGGAATCCGAGGCCCAACGGGGTCTTGATGACTCGCTTCTCGGGTCAACTGGTGCGGAACGTTGAGAAAATGCTTTTTTAAACCTTGGACCTCGAAACCCTAAGAACTGCATCAGCTGCAGCAGCCGTTTGCGCCGAGAAACTCAGATTACCCCTGCGCTCACGCGTATGGAGGGGACAGGCCGGGGAATTTCAAGGTGCCGGAGTAGGCTCCTCCCTTGATTTCCAGGATCATCGGAATTACGCACCCGGCGATGACCCCCGCCATATAAATTGGCAGGCGTTCGCCCGAACGGGTAATTACACGATGAAACTGTATCGTGAGGAGGTCCGTCCTGTGGTCGATCTTGTATTCGACGTTTCCGGGTCCATGTTTTTTGAGTCCCGTAAGGCACGGAGATCCATCGAGTTATTCTATTTTATGGCGGAAAGCGCCATCAGGTCGGGAGCTTCTCTCCAGATTCATCTCGTGTCCGGTAACAATACCCGGGCCCTGCCACCGGATGCCGTCTGTAACCATCACTGGCAGGACGAGGCAGAGGCAGTGAGGGAAGCACAGTCTGGGCTGACTCCTGATCTCGCTGGGATTCCTTTTCGGTCCAACGCCTTCCGGGTGTTCCTGTCTGACCTTCTTTTCTCGGCTGACCCGTCACAACTGATTCGCCTCCTCGGCCAACGGCAAGGGAGCCCCGTGATTTTTGCTCCCTACTCCCGCTCTGAATCTGATCCTGACTGGGAGGGCAATTACGAG
>Ga0163111_10000980_pt1 | contig 17213 bp, 32 predicted proteins | sample CRUFie1St18metaG_FD_109645 | JGI IMG/M metagenome (GOLD analysis project Ga0163111, IMG submission 109645) | Marine microbial communities from the Costa Rica Dome - CRUD Field 142mm St18 metaG | ecosystem: Environmental > Aquatic > Marine > Oceanic > Photic zone | place: Costa Rica: the Eastern...
AGTCTTACCACCGTAATAGAGTTTAAGGGTGCCGACATCGGCACTCTTTTTCATCATCGCCTTACTCATTTCTTTCGATAGAACTTTACCTGATAGTTTATGCACGATATGGTAATTATGACCAATACCAGACTCTAGAAGTTTTTTCATCTTAGATTTAGAATAGGTCGCCCTTTCAATCCCACTGTATGAAGGTAAATCATTTTTACCACCCTTGAATACAGCACAAAACTTCTGATGGTCAATCCCAAATAAGTCAAGTAATCGTTTCCCATTTCGATTAGTGATACGCCCATTCTCTATCTCTTGTGGTGTCAATATGGTTCGAATCCCTACATTAAAGAATGTCGTAGTAGGTCCCATTTTCAATGAAAGATAAACTGGACCATTGTCTGTATGTAATGTCACATCGGTCACTGATTCACCTACATCTGTCCCTGTTCCCTTTGTATTTGTCAGAACGATATTAGAACCAGTAAAGTCAATAGGTCGAGGTGTATTTGCACCACCCACTACATCGACTTTAAGAGAACTAGACTCACGCAGATTATACACCTGGTTTATATGTTCTATCGCTTTTAGATTAGACTGTGAACGCACTTTATCACCTGACCACCATTTAAGTATATCATCAGCGAATTCAGGTTCGAATAGATTACCTCTATTGTTTGCACCTCTATTACCACTACTTCCATTACCGAACTTTAACTTTAATATATTAATATTTGCAAGTTTATTAATCTTTGCAATACTGGTCTCACTCTCTATATAACGAGATACATTCGCCTTTTTCTTTTGACCTAAGTCTATATTGATTGGTGTTTCGACCTGAGGATACGCCTGTCTAAGGCGCTCATGTAGCATAACTATTTCCGCAACATTCTCAGAGGGAAACTTCTTATGTAATTTATCGACTATCTCTTTCGTAGTCTTAGGGAAGAAATCGTATGCCATACATCTATTTATAATAAAAGGATAGGATAACACGAGTCCGTAGATACTACAAGCGCTATCCGAAGACACCTAACGCACCTCCGTAGACACTTAAAGCGCTATCCAACATAGATGTCAAGTGACTTGACAAAGACTTATAGAGATGGTTTCCGATGGTTCTTCGTGTCTTCTATATCATCATATCGACCAGAGAAATACATACGAGTATAATAGACTCTTATATACGATACGATGGTCATTGCAATTACATTAGTGATAGATAATACCCACCAATCCTGTATCAGAAGAATCTCACGCATAAACCACATGAGAAACACCATGAGAGGTGCTTGTGTGACTAAACCACTCCCTACACTAAACGCAGTTTCTTTATGCGCTAATGCCTGTTTCCTAGAGGGTTTGAATATTTTATTGAGTAGTGCAAATAGGTTCATAATATATTAGTGTGCAGAAGTGTGTTAAAGTGTGTAATATATTCGTATTTATGTGTATAGGAGAATAGCGGAATATTTCTGAATACCTTGATGTGGTCGAGAGAAGCAGGACTATGTATAAATCGAGAGAGTTTGTCAAGGGGCACGAGAGGGGTTGACAATGACCCCCACTTTTTGTTACCATTATATCGTGGGAGAAGAACATGAAATTGATGATGAGAATACTGATAGGAGTTATGGTGCTTGACGAGTTCCTTCTCCTCTTATATCTACTGTATATAAGTGGTTGATAGGGGTTGACAATGGGTCACATATTTTGATATCCTATCCATAGTGAGAAAAGGAGTATATAAATGATAAACGGTCTTAGAGGGGTTCACATCGCTACTAATATACCAGTAGACATACCTCTTAATAGTAAAGAGATGCAACTTGCAATGGATAAAGGTCCATTACAGAACGATTCATGGGAACTGATGAACGCCAGTGTGTTATCACGAGGGGAGATGAATATCATAGGTGATATAGATATCGACTCTATTGTTATCGGAGGTGTTGCGAAGGTTTTCCACTAGACATAGACTGCATCCATGTAGTATAATGGAATGTATTGTAGGGTTCACCGTAGAGTTACCTGTAATATATCATGCATATGTGAAAGTCTACGGAGTTGATTACTGAACATCCATGGGGGAAATGAGAAAGTCCCCCACATCCACTGCACATAGGGTGTAGGGGTATCATACAGCGTCTTAGAATGACTCTGAGTGTGCGTGGCAAACAGTCCATGTGAAATCCTCGGCGTTGGTCCACTGATGTTAAGGCATCGGGATGTCCTAAGACTCTCATTTAAAAATTTTTTTTGGGTAAAATGACAGAAGGAAACCAAAATATGAAGAATATGACTTATATTGACTATAAGTTTACTACGATTGATGGTGAGGAATACGAGGAAATCGCATTTGACGAAGAGTTAGATGCAGAATCCTTCATGAAAACTCACGGAATCGAAGAAGGAACGCTGTTTTCCATGCATAATGTCGATGGACAACTCGTTCTTACACTGGTTTATGAAGATGAACCAGACGAAGGTGATGAGGAACAGTTAGAATTTGACTTTGACTCATCGGATAATGTAATCAAATTGCAAGGAGTCGCATGAAAAAATTTTTTTTGGGTATAATTGCACTGTTCCAGCAACGGAAAGCGTTTAGTTTGTTCCGTAAAGACAAGGTTACTTACACTGATGGTGATAATACATGAGTGAAAGTAGGTGGAGAATAGTCACTGGCGACAAGGAAACACGCAGGAGAATACGAGAAGAGGTTGCATGGTATACTAAGTGGGGTTCAAGCATTATTGTCGTTCTGGCGATGGCTATGCGTGCCACAGGAGAACCTGCATATCAAATCTATGACCTGTATCTTTCAACCGTAGGTATCTTCGGATGGTTGATTGTCAGTATATTATGGAAGGATAGAGCACTCATTATGTTAAATGCAGTGGGTTTAATTATATTAGTGTCAGGATTGTTGAAATCTTTTGTTTAATATATAATGTTTATGAATAAAATACAACAGGCAATGCGAAATAAGGTCAATGAGGCCTTAGGTGAGGTTGAATATCAACTCGACCTCTTCGTGGATAATGGGTATAAGTCTAACTTTAAAATCGACAAGTATCTGAAACAGTTAGAGTTCAAAAAGAAACTGGTTCAGATGATGCGACCTGAGTGGGACGGTCTGATAGACGAAGTATCTTCGGATGACCCAGACTTTGTTGAAGGTTATTCATTCATGACTAAACCACAGAAAAATCGTTTCATCAAGTTTCTTCGAGGATTAGGAGAAGGTTGCGACAAATATATTGCTGACAACGAACTTGCATGGCAACAAGAATCACAAATGAGGCGTATTCGTAATAAAACTAAGAAACGCCACGCCGCTCGTCTTGCAGAGATAGAATCTGGCACAGGATATAAAAAAAGAAAAACCACCTAGACTTATATTCATTGAGTCTGTATAATAATATTAATAGGGGCGAAAGCTCGGGTATGGGACAAAGGGGTCAAGTATCACAAAATCCACAAGCATTTAATCGATTGATGTGTGCGACCCCTCCCGCCAGTATCGGAGTATATTATGGAATTTATTATTAATTTATTTTTATTACCTTGGACATTATTTGGTTGGATAATTAAATATTTGTTTTCAGGTATCGTGTGGGCCACAATATTTGGCATCGCATATTATTTTATTTTTACTAAAGAGTGGGAATATTCTTACAAATTTAGAAACCCTTTTACTCGTGAAAGAAAAAGAGATGTCGATATAGATGATATTGATTGGGAACAAGGCGCATAAATACAACTATGGAACTTTACCTAGTGCATATCGTTTTTATTTGTGTCATGTCGACTGTATCATACCTTTGGGGTGAATGGGATGGCATGAAGAAAGGACAACAGAATGTCATCATTGATTTTCTTGATAGAAAACTTATCACTGAGGAACAGTTAAAGAGAGAATACATCGATTAATTTATTTTAAGGACAATTATGAGTGAAGTGAAAACAGTATTAGGTGTAAATACATCACATGATACATCAGTTGCAGTGATAGAAGACGGCGAAGTCAAACATGTATACGAAGAAGAAAGAAGCCGTAGGTCAAAATGGTGGTCGCCGTCAGACGATGCAGATGGTGAGAATGAAGTTTATGAAAACTTCGGACTACTTTGCATAGACCACAAACAACTACATTCTCCTGACTATCTGGCACTCGCCAGTTTCGATAGGAGAGATTTTCGTATTGAAGTGCATGATAGAGTCTACCGTGACAGATTATTGCAACAGGAGATAATTGACGAGTTTCAGAAACAACAATTATCTCGTGGAAGAATTGACGCCATACAAGAACACTTTGGGCAGTCAGTATTTAAAAAGAGTAGAGTATTAAATGACGAGGACGATATACTCAATGATGCAATCGCAAGACAAGTTTTTGGCGGACAAGAAAAATATGAATATGAATTTCGTAAAGAACATCATTACTTTCATGCTGTGTGTGCCGGTCATCTTAGTCCATATGACGAGTCTATTGTTATTACTTGGGACGGTGGCGGTTTTAATACCCATTTTGAAAACTGGCCAGGCTATCAAGAGATTGAATGTATCTGGCATCACAAAGGTGAAACGATAACACCTATCTGGAAAAGATATTCTAATCATCGTATGACGAATGATATCTCACAAAGAATCTTTGGTGCCTTTGGTGAGAATTGTGTTGAGAACTATGACGAAGAAGAATACGAAATCGATGGTGTCACATCTGTATTTACTTCAATGCCTTCTATGGGTATGAACTTCTCAAACATGTCCTATGCATTAGGGTGTGACGAATTGGGTCGTGCTGCTGGTAAAGTCATGGGCATGGCATCGTATTCTAAGATGCATCCGAATGTCTATTCTAAACATGCAGTCGCACAACAACTCGAACATGATTCATTAGAACACTCATGTGGCATTATTCAAAATGCAATCAATCGTTTACCAGATGTCAAGAACATTGTCCTCTCTGGTGGTTATAGTTTGAATTGCACAAACAACTACAAATATCTACAAAGATTTCCTGACCATCAGTTCTTTGTTGACCCTATACCTCATGATGGTGGCACAGCAGTTGGTGCCGCTTTAGATTATTGGAGAAAAATAAATGCTGATAACTAATATACATAGAGAACTCGATACAGTTCTAGACCTACTCATTAACGAAGAACAAATTGTGGGCATCTTTCAGAATGAGTCTGAATGGGGACCAAGAGCATTAGGGAATCGTTCTATATTATTCGACCCTAGAAATCCAAGGGCAAAGAAAATCGTCAACATTGTAAAGAAGAGAGAGTCATATAGACCTTTCGCTTGCACTGTTATGTTAGAACATGCACATGAATACTTTGAGATGTTGCAATTACCTGAGTCGCCATGGATGTCTTTTGCAATTCAGTGTAAACCAAAAGCACTCAAAGATATTCCTTCACTTGTTCATGCAGACAATACATGTAGAATACAAACAGTGACCGAAGAACAAAACCCAAACTACTATAACCTCATCAAAGGTTTCTATGAGAGAACAGGTGTGCCAATTATATTCAACACATCATTTAATCTTGGTGGTGAAGCAATTGTAGAAACAGTATACGATGCAATCGATACTTGTAATCGTTCTATGATTAATCATCTATACATTCCAGAAGACCAAGAAGTTCACATACCTTATGATGCAGTAAAGGATAAAACAGAATACATACCTAACTAAATAGGAGTATGATAGAACTAACAGACATCGCCATCGCTAAACTGATAGAACGAAATGTCAAGAATGTAAGACTAGGTATTACAGGTGGTGGGTGTGCAGGTTATGAATATATTTTTGCAGAAGATAATGTCAAAGATGAAGATACAGTTTTAGACTATGGCAAATTTAATCTTCTCGTAGATAAAATAAGTCAACCTTATCTACAAGGTATGACACTAGATTATATTAAAGAGGGTCTCAATGAATTCTTTAAATTCAGAAACCCAAATGAGCAATCAGCATGTGGTTGCGGAGTGAGTGTGCAATTTAATGAAAACATCATCAGCAAAGGCTAAAGGAAGAAACCTACAGAAGTGGGTTGTTGAACAATTAGTTGAACACCTAGGTGCCAATCCAGAAGACATCGAATCAAGACCTATGGGTTCATCAGGCGAAGATGTTATCATGGGAGTTCAAACAAGAGAACTCTTCCCATATTCAGTCGAATGTAAGAATCAAGAGAAAGTCAATGTATGGGCCGCATACGAACAGTCAACAGCAAACTGTGGTAAGTATGAACCTGTAGTTGTAATTAAGAAAAATAGAAAGAAACCTTTAGTAGTGGTTGATGCAGAATACTTTGTGAAACTACATCAGGAGAAATAGTATGCTTTATCAATATGAAAATGAACAACCTGTTTTATTTCCTTTTGGCCCACCTGTTTATCTAGATAAGATGGCAGAACCTTTTGTCGCAGAACTCGATGCTCTTATTGAAAAGTTAGGTGGTGTGCCTGAGTTTGATGCAAGTGGTCAACTCGCAGGTCGTATTAAGAAGCAAACACATCTTACTAAACACATATCAAACGATGTAGAAGAATGTATTATTAATCATTGCAATAGATTCTATAATCACATCAATCCAGAAATTAAGTCACAAATGCAAATTCAATCTATATGGTCTAACATACAAGAGGCAAGAGAATACAATCCACCACATTCTCATAGTGGTGATTTTTCTTTTGTGATTTACTGTAGAAATGATTTAGAAAAATATTCTGTTGAAAGATTACAAGATAATGAGTATGATAAAGTTCATACAGGTGTAGAACAGAATACTCAGATGCAGAATTATCCTCTTGCAGGTTTAATTGAATTGCAGTATGGTGAACCTGCATGGTTGAATTGGACACAATTTAGACATGTGCCAAGTAGAGGAGATATTATTATATTTCCTAATTGGTTAAGACATACAGTATATGCACACTATGAGGCGAATCATATTCGTGTCAGTGTCGCTGGTAATGTGAACATAGTAGGTAATAAATAAAACCACTAGACAATAGCATACACAATAGTGTATCATGGACTCATGATATTAATTGATTTCACACAAACAGTCATTGCAGGTCTAATGGCACAACTCAAAAGTAATGACGGAGAGATTAATGAATCAATGCTCAGACATATGATTCTGAACTCGATTCGTAATTATCAGAAACGCTACAGTGCTGACTATGGTCAGATTGTTCTTTGCACCGATGCATCGAACCCATGGCGTAGAGATTACTTTCCTTTATATAAGGCAAACAGAAAGAAATCTAGAGAGGCAGATGATAAAGATTGGCAATTAATCTTTGATACATTACATGAAGTAAAAATGGAAATCAAAGAAAACTTTCCATACAAATACATGTATGTTGAGAATTGTGAGGCAGATGATATCATTGCAGTGTTGACTAAACATGCAACAGAAGATGTCATGATTGTTTCTGGTGATAAAGACTTTCAACAGTTGCAGAAGTATGACTATGTAAAACAATGGTCACCTAATTTAAACAAAGAGATTGATTGTGAAGATGCACAAATCTTTTTAGAAGAACATATACTTAAAGGTGACAAGTCAGACGGCATACCTAACATCTTATCCAACGATGATTGTTTAGATTTAGGCATCAGACAAACACCACTGAGAAAACCTGTATTAGAAAAGTATCTCAGGATTAGTATTGAAAATGACGATAAATACTATAGGAACTATTTAAGAAATCAAACATTGATTGATTTTGAAATGATACCACAAAAAATAGAAGATGCAATTCTTAGTGAATATCAAGATGTTGAACCAGTTAAAGGCAAAGTCTTTGACTATCTTAGACATCACAGACTCAATCAATTACTAGATAACATTGGAGATTTTTCATTATGACAGAAAAGAAAAGAGGAAGAGGCAGACCAAAAGGCGCCCCTAACAAACCTAAAATGGAGTTAATTACCAAAAGGGAAAAACTCTTAAAGAACGCAGATGTATTCGAGATTCTATGTCAGGCAGAACTTGTCGCAAAGGATAACGAAGACAATTGTATAAACGGACTAAGAGTGTTTAATGACACTAATGGTGCAGTAAGACCTGTTTTACAGTGGGCATTTAGTGACAACATTGTTTCTAAATTACCAGATGGCAAAACACCTTACACGCCAAATGATGCACCTGCAAGTGACTTAACAGAGTCAGCACTAAGATTCGAATTCAGAAAGTTTAAATACTTTGTGACCGAAGAAGTGCCACAAACTCGCAGAGAAACAATGTGGATTGAACTCTTAGAAAGCATACCTGCTAAAGAAGCAGAGTTAATGGATTTGGTCAAAGATAAAGTTTGGCCCTTTAAAAACATCACAAAGGAAATCGCACAAAAGGCCTTTCCTGATGTGCAATTTTAGATAAATATTATTGTCGGCAGGGACTATACATAGAAAGAATAGGAAGTTTAGTTTAACTTCGATATGTAAACTTCTGGTCGAGTCCGACTCCATGGAGTAATTTAATTATGGCAGAACAAACATTCGCACAACAACAGGTGACAGAACCCGAACTATCAGAATCGGATAAAATTCGAAAAAGAATTCAAGACTACAAAGCAAGCCTGAATCCACAAACATTACAAATCATTCAGATATTACTAGACTCACAATTGAAGTCTGGTCTACTGAAACCTGCTGACTTAGATGCAGTTGTATTGTTAAGAGATGAAGTCAACAAGGCACAAATCGAATACAACACACAAGTTCAAAACGCTCAGAAAAGATTACAAGACTTGGCAGAAACAGAAATGGCAGAAAAGGTTGCCGCTCAAGAAGCACAAGTTCAATCAATTGTTGATTCTAGAGATGCAGAAAGAGCTCGTAGAAAGGCAGTCGAAGATAGAATGGCACAAATGGAAGCCGTTCTTGCATCGCATGGTATCTCAATGGACTTAAATCAAGATGGTGTTGTAGGTCTTAAAGAGGGTCAAGTTGCAAGTCAACTTACTGCCGAAGAACAAGCACAAGTCGATAATATCGTTCAAGTAGAAAAAGATAATATCGCACAAATGGAACCTAAACCTAAATCTCGTGCATTTGCCATGGCAAGAGCAATGAATCCAGAACCAACAGTTGAAGAAGAACCAATCATGCCACCACCTGACCCTATGGAGAGTTGGGAGACACCTGCTGTCAGTGATGAACAAATGGCAGAGGCAAACAAACTTGCAGATGAACTTGATGAGTTCGAAGACAAAGTAGAATCAACTAAGAAGTCATTCAAAGAATGGGAAGAAGAGAACGGTCACCCAACAAATGATGACCTACATGCAATGGCAGAAGGATTAGATGAATTCAAACCAAGTGGCACAACTACAGAATCATTCTTAGATGAAGTAGAGAGAGTTAATGAAGTTGCAGAGGCAGATGAATTACTTGAAGATACTCCGCCACCACCATCAGCACCTGTAGTGTCTGCTGGTCAAGTCAATGATGAACAAGCAGAAGAACTCTCAGAAGAGAATCCTGAATTCGTTTTATCAAGAGATTCAGTTAAGATGATTGATGAGTTACCAGAAGAGGAAGAAGAGTATGAAGAGATTACTATTCCTTCTGAGTCAGAATTAAAGTCTATGACTAAGGCAAACATCAAATCAGAAGCAGATAAGTTGGGGTTTGATGTTCCAACATCTCTAACTAAAACAGCAATGATTGAAACTTTCAAAACGCAGACTGATGAATTCATACAGAGTCTACAAGATTCTGGTGAGTTCGTGTCTGCTTCAGACAGTAGTGACGATGATGAATCCAAAGACGATATCAAAGACGGAGGCTACTTTTAGTAGTTCCGTATCTATAATAGATAAATCACAACTTAGTTCCCAATACGAAGATATCTCAGAATCAGGATATCTTCGTGTTGACATGGCGCCAGAACATTCAACAATTCTAGGCACACGATACGAACAACCATACAACATTCTTAATATCTACAAAACAGAGAGTGGTTTCAATGTCACACTCGAACCTGTAGAGAATGAAACACCACTTACATACAGTGCAATCTATTGGCGTAAGTTAAATCAGAACCCAAAGAACAACGATTGGGATTTTGATGCAGATGGTCAATTCTTTTTAGTTCCGAATCAAATTTTCTCCCCAGGCGAAATAGAAATGACTTCGGTAGAACAAAATGAAGATTATCCTAGACACCTGGCTTGCATATATAAATAATGGCTATATGGTATTTAAACTTATTACAGGAGAATGAAATGTATACAGATGTATTAAAAGAAGATAAGAGCCTTTACAACGAGTCTGATACACCTCAGAGTGAACAGAAGAACAAAGGTTGGTATTGGTGCCATATGACTAAACAGTTCTATCGTTGGGACAATTTACCGAAGGAGAAATAATGGCAGAAATAGAGTATAATGATTTTGGTTTTACTGCTATGGATGCCGATGAACTTGCATCGGTTGATACCAAAATCGTAGAAAAAACTACAACAGCAACAGAAGTTATAGACAAACTTGATAACTTCATTCGACCTCTTTTAGAGAATCTTGCTAAAGATTCAGATAAAGATTACATCTACTGGCCGAATAGGGCAGACATCTTACACAAAAAACTAAAAGAGTTAGATTCCATTCAGGAAAATATTTCGTAAAAACACTTGATTATGACCTTAACTTTTTGATACTATAGTATCTTATTAATTAAGGAGAATGAAAGTGAACAGTAAATATTCATACTATGATGATTCACCGCAGGTGAAACAACTCGTAAAACTAGGTCGTGACTTGATTGGTCTTTGCGAGGAAAACAAATTATATCCAAAAGATGATGCATTATGGAACGCCGCCGTGACAGCAGGCAATAAGTTAGTCACAGCGGGAACACCATGGGCAAGATTTAAAGACATTAGTAGTCTTTCAGATATAGAAAAGAAAGCAGTTCTAGGTTATCTTGACTCAAAGGGTTGACAATAGGGCTGCTTTTTTTGTAGGATATACCTATGATGAAATTTATTTTAAAACATGGGCTTCTAGATAGTGACTTCGTTTTGCCAATTCTAGGAGTATTTTTATTAATCACCTTAGGAGAATACAAACAATGAATAAAGAGACCTTAAAAAATGCAACCGCATTAGCAAACGCTTGTGAGAAACTTTGTAAAGATATAACAAAGGGTTTGAACAATGCATATCCCCATACCAAAGAAGATGGCACTTACCACGATTATTCTATCGGTAAAAAATACATCAAGATTTTTGAGTGTAGAGAGGGCGACCCTAGAAGTGTTTGGGGTTTTATCAATGTTGCTAATCCAAAGTTTGCAGTTGGTGATGTGTTGAAGGCAGCAGGTTGGGCTGCTCCTGCTTTGAACAAACCAAGAGGTAACATTCTCGAAGGTTATGAGATTGGTGTCGCACACAAGACACACAGAATTTTTGGTCCAGATTATTTAATATGATAAGATTTCTAAAGTTTACAGTGAAGGCTATATTGTTATTTCTACTTGCAATGATAATGTGGCCACTTTTAATTTATATTTTACTATAGGAGTATATTATGGCACAGACTATACAATTTATACCTTGCACTGATGGTGGTGCAGGAACTTCGAAACAAAGTTTTCTCTTTGCTTCGACTAATGATTTGAAAACGATGTTTGGCGACCCATGGTTCGAAGGCATCGGTGACAAGATATCAACCGATTTCTGTATTGACTATCAAGTCAGTGACGAGAATGGTGATTCAAAGTATGGAACATTTACTTTGTATGACTGGCATTTCGCAAGAAATCTAAACGATGATTATGCTGAAACACAATGGAACATTGGCGGCAAATCATACGATGATGCTTGTGCAGCCGATTTGGCGCTCAAGATTTTTAAAGAAACAAATGATAGTTTAGTGTTTGCTAAACTACACAATGTTCCAGAAGACGAGGAGTTCTTTTTATGAGTAATCGTTATAAGATACTTGCAGAGGCAAGTGGCGGTAAACTTACCGAAGAAGATGTTTACAATTTAGAAAAATATGGTGCGAAACACCCTAGTGAATTTGCACCTGACCCAGCAGATGAACCTGCACCAGGTTATTGTGTTTGTGGCACAAAAGATTGTGCTACAGAATATTCATGTGTCACTAGCGGGTATTAATATGCAACATAAACATACAGAGAAAGATGCCTTTAGGGCATTTCTATACGGCATGGGCTTTGGTGCCTTTTTGATGTTCATAATGATGTTACCTTCAAAGGTTCAGGCATTTGATGAGAACGGTGAGGCAGTTTGTCTTGCAAAGAATATTTACTTCGAGGCAGGTAATCAACCACTCGCAGGTAAAGTTGCAGTTGCACAAGTTGTATTCAATCGTATGGAACATGCATCATATCCAGATAATGTTTGTGGTGTAGTCTATCAGGCAAAGATGAGAGAGAACTGGAAAGGCAACATGGTACCAATCAGGCATCAATGTCAGTTCAGTTGGTATTGTGATGGTCTATCAGACGAACCACTAGACACTGATACATTCTTTGAATCGTATCTAATCGCACAAGATGTAATCATGGGTAAGTATCCAGATATTACAGAGGGTGCAACTCATTATCATTCAATTATGGTTGAACCATATTGGGCAGAAACACTGAACGAAACAGTTCAGATAACAGACCACATTTTTTATAAGTAGGTGAATTTATGTATGACAATGTAGAGAACTTTAGGCAGTATTTGAAGGACACTAACTATTATGATAGTGGTGTTCAGCACATCTATAAGTTTCCAAATAACTATGGTGCATCAGTAATCAAAACAGATTACAGTTATGGTGGCAAGAATGGACTTTGGGAACTTGCAGTGTATGATTTCTCTATTGACAAAACAGGAGAAATAACTTACCATACTCCTATAACACAAGATGTCATTGGTCATCTTGCATGGAAAAATGTAGAAGAGATTCTACAAGAAATTAAAGAGTTATGAATATATTTTATTTGCACAAAGAACCAGAAGTATCAGCACAACTGCATTGCGACAAACATGTGGTCAAGATGATTATCGAATATGCTCAGATGCTATCAACTGCACATCGTATGGTTGACGGCGAACAGTATTATGGCTTGTCTAAGAACGGCAGGCGTATCGCAAGATGGCGACACCCTAACTCTAATCTAGAGAATGTTCTATACAAGGCATCGCATATCAATCACCCTAGTGCTGTATGGGTTCGTGAAAATGCAATACAGTATCAATACATGTATGATATGTTTACTGCATTGTGCGATGAGTATACCTATCGTTATGGCAGAGTTCATATGACTGATGAGAAACTCAGAGATGTTCTAAACCATATACCAGACAAGATGCCTTTGGGTGATTGGCGAGAACCACCACAGGCAATGCCTGATGATGTCAAGTCAGAAAGTAGTCTTGATGCATATCATAAATACTACAAACACTACAAGAAGGACTTTGCGAAGTGGACTAACAGAGATGTTCCACAATTTATGTTATGAGAGTATTAGTAGAAAGTTATGGCGATGTAAGAATCTTTTCTGAAAGACCTTATGGTTATAAAAGATACATCGTAGAGTGGCCAACTCACACACAATTGTATAGTGGTCTTTGGTATTCAGAAGACAAGGTTAGAAAACTTGTTGAAAAGAAAATACAGGAGAACCCTATATAATGCCTGCATACGATTTCGAAAACTTGGAGACTGGTTGCATAGAAGAGCGAATCATGTCTTACACCAAACTAGAACAATTCAAAAAAGATAATCCACATCTAAGACAAGTGATACTAAGCGCACCTACTACAGTTGGTGGTGTTGGCGACAGAGTAAAAACAGATGATGGTTTCAAAGAAGTATTATCTAAGATAGGTGATGCACACCCAGGTTCAGAAGTTCATGCAAGACATGGCAGTAAAGATATCAAACGAGAAAAATCAGTAGCGACAATTAAGAAACATGCCGCTATACAATCGAGAAAAAAATGACACAAGTGAAAACACAATTACTAGAACTACATGAGCTCGAGAACATCGACCTAAAGACCATAACAGAAGATGGCAAAAGATTCTACACTGATACGAAAACAGAGTCGATAAGATATCCGAGTGTCACCACAGTCACAGGTTTACTCAGTAAAGAACATATTAAATTATGGAGGGCGAGAGTCGGTGAAGAGAAGGCAAACAAAATCACCAAACAAGCAACAACAAGAGGAACAAAGTTTCACGAACATGTTGAAGACTATCTCAGAAAAGAAAAAGACTACATCGAGTTTGACAACATTCTTCAAGAGGGAATGTTCAAGGCAGTTCAACCTGTTCTTGACGAAATCATCCCAATTGCCCTTGAAGCTCCGTTATACTCTAATGCATTACGAATGGCTGGTCGTGTCGATTGTGTTGGTCTATTTGACAATTCTCTTTCGATAATAGATTTCAAATCATCTTCTAAACCAAAAGAAGAATACATGGCGAAACAGTGGTATCTTCAAATGACTGCATATGCAATCATGGTCGAAGAACTTACAGGCAAACCAATAGAAGAGATTACTGCAATCGTAGGTATTGAAGGCATGAATACATTTCAAATCTTTACATCAACACCAGAACAACATGTAGAAGAACTGTTTCAATTAAGAAAACAATACGAAAATTTATACGGCGTATGATAAACATTTACCACAATGAAGTTCATAGAATATCAGTAGTTCATGACTTCATAACAGAAGACGAGTGTGAAGAGATACTCGCTTACTCGTGGCAAAACTTACAACCTGCAAATGTTATCAGCAGTGACGGTAAAGGAATGAAACATGAAGGCAGAACAGGTTCAAATACCTGGTTGCCTCATGACACAACTCCGACTATACTAGGAGTTGCAGAAAGAATTTCACAAATGGTTCGTATGCCTTTAGAAAATGCAGAACCATTTCAGATTGTTCATTACAAAGAGGGACAACACTACGATTATCATTACGATAGTTTCGATGAAAGTGACTCAGAACATTATGAAGGATATGTGAAGACAGGTGGTCAACGATTGTTGACTGTTTTAGGATATCTACGAGATGTTCCTAGAGGTGGTGAAACAGGATTCAATAGATTGGGTCTAAATGTTCAACCAAAACGAGGTTCAATCATCGTGTGGTATAATTGTAAACCAGAAACGAATGAAAGAGATGAATGGTCTCAACATGCAGGTTTGCCTGTATTAGACGGCGAGAAGTATGCTTTCAATCTTTGGTTTCGTGAGGAGAAATTTAGTAATGATAACTAGAAAAGAATTTACAGAACAAGTAGAGAAACTACTTATCGGTAATAAAACGGACATCATGAGTGCAATACTCAAAGTATGTGAATTAAATAATGTAGAACCAGAAGGTGCGAAAAGACTTCTATCTAATCCGTTGAAAGAAAAGTTGACTGCTGAGGCAGAGAAACTTAAACTTATCAACAGAGAGAAAGCAAGTCGTGGGTCACTCGAAAGTTTTATCTCATAAGGAGAGATTATGAAGAAAGGTGATATAGTATCAGTAGTATGTATGAGTGGCGAATATATCGGCGAACTCGTAGATAACAAAGACGGTATTGAACTTGGCAATCCTAAGATGATTGTTCAGGCGCCAGATGGCGGTATGGGTTTTGCAAAAGGTGTGGCAGTAACCGGCACAATTAACCCTAGTTCAATGTTCATTCAAAATTATGTATTCGTTTGTGAAACAAATGAACAAGTGGCAGAAGCATATAGAACTGCCTTATCAGGTATTGAGGTACCTAAAAAGAAAAAGATTATAGTGAATCAGTAATGTCGAGTAGAGAAGGCTTCGATAGTTACCAATTGTATCTTGCAATCAAGTTGCATTTCAATTCTAAAGACTATGACTTTGTTCAATACAATGGCAAAGTCAAGGCAGACTTAAATGCATTTATGAAAAGAAAAGACAAGTATCATTTTGGTAAACTATCAAGACTCTACAAAGATGAATTACAAGATTTCTATGTAGCAAATCTATCTCAAAAAGATATGTGGGTTGGCGACCTGTTAGAGAACGAGGCGAAGAAGACATATATTGAATGGAAGAAACGAAGACAATCTTTGTTATACATATTCGAGAATGAGATAATCAATATGCTAAAGAAGAAGAACATACGAGAGGTTCTTACAGTATACAGTGGTCAACACCCATTTCTACTTAAACAGTATATGGGTAAGAATGTATCGATTGAAACGATGTGTATACTAGATGAGATTACAAACTACAGTGGTCGTTGGAATGAATTGATTACTGAAACGATAATCTATCCTGATGTATGGACTAGAATACAAAAGTATAAAACATTCGTAAATTTTGACCACAAGAAATTCAAAGATAAGTTAATGCAAATATGCTACACATAGTAGGAAACGGACCAAGTAGAAAACAATTTGATTTAGACCAACTAGATAGATGGTGGGGATGTAATCTTATTTACACTGAATCAACTCCTGAGATTCTTTGGGCTATGGACATAACTCTTCAAGTAGATTTATTTTCTAATGTTGAATACTATACAAGAAACAAAATTGCAGTCGGTTATTGGGAACCAATAGATGTCGGATATCTACATTCTATGAAGTTGGGATTAGAGTATAGTGAAGATGTTATTAATGACCATGTCGACAAAGAAAAACACGACCAGTTTGTTGTTATGGGGAATCATAATGGTACCGAACTGGTTGGATATAGCTCTGTTCATCAAGATAACATAGTTATATATAATTTTCCATTGCTCAAGAATCTATTTACAGGAATGGCTGCTTTAGGTTATGCAATGCAAACAGGTGTAGAAGAAATTACACTACTAGGTTTTGATGCATTACAGTATGGTGATGTGTCGAATGTATATGAAGGTAGAGAGTTCTATCACACTAAATATACACATGAAGACAAAGTATTAGATATACAGCGTCTTCAATTTATTGCACTCTTAAAACACTTTAAGGATACTAAGGTTTATTTTAAAAACTCCCTAGACGAATTAGAGTTGGTAGAGTATAATAAACTAAGTTATTATGAGAATAGTGACGAGTGGGTTCTTGGAGAAACTTCTCTAAGTCCCTTTTAATAAAATGCTAATACGATGCGATATAATTGTTATACAATAGGAGAATACAATGACAACATCTTTAGATAAGCTTAGACAGGCAATGGAGTCTGCATCACC
>Ga0163111_10000982_pt1 | contig 17192 bp, 13 predicted proteins | sample CRUFie1St18metaG_FD_109645 | JGI IMG/M metagenome (GOLD analysis project Ga0163111, IMG submission 109645) | Marine microbial communities from the Costa Rica Dome - CRUD Field 142mm St18 metaG | ecosystem: Environmental > Aquatic > Marine > Oceanic > Photic zone | place: Costa Rica: the Eastern...
AAAAATAATTAAAAAAATAAAAAAAAATAACTAAATTTTTATTAAAAAAGTAAGTAAAATTGAAATAAATAATTAAAATTTAAATAAAAAAAAAACTTTTTTTAGGGGGGGGGGGAGAGATTTTAAAAAAACTTTTTTAAAATTTTTTTTTATTTTAAAATTTTTTAATTTTTTATTTAATTTTTAAATAAAAATTTTATTTTTAATAAATTTTCAAGAATTTTATAAATTTTTAAAATATTTTTTATTATAAAATAATGTAAAAAACTAAATTACTTACCTGTTAACTTTTCAAAAAAAAAAAACATAAATTTTTTATGTAATTTAATAACATGATGTACTTTTTTTTAGAAAAAATAGTGATTTTTATAAAACTTAAATGCTAATTTTTAACTTAAATGCTAATTTTTTAAAAAAAAAATCAATTAAAATTTAACTAAAATGCTAACGATTCAATTAAAATTTAACTAAAATGCTAACAAAATAATTAAAATTCTCAGAAATGCTAACGAAATTTTTCTCAAAAAAGTAATTATAACTGTAACAATTAATTAAAATTTAACTAAAATGCTAACTTTTTTTGCGGGGGGGGGAGAGATTTTAAAAAAAACTTTTTTAAAATTTATTTTTTATTTTTAAAATTTTTTATTTTTTACATAAATTTGAATATAATTTTCTATTTTGTAATTCAGAAACATTAGATGCAAAATTACAATAATTATCAATTAAATTTTTATTTTTTATTGATTGTTTATTTGTATCATCTAAACAATTATTAACAATTCCTTCTACACCATCTATTATTTGTCCTTTAATTTCTCTACCATTCCAAGTTGAAAACTTTGAAATATATTCTTTACTAAATGCCTTTTTAGGGATAGCTTCACAATTTAAAATATTTTTATTTGCCTTATGTTTTTTTAATTTTGATGTATATTGATTTAACTTTGCATTATATAAAGACCATGCTCCTAAACAAACACAATGATTATCTGTACCTCTTAAATCAGACCAGTAAGATTGTCCAGTATTAATAGAAAATCCTGGAGTATTTGATTTAATATTATTAATACATATTTGATGTACTCCTCCACCTAATTCACTACATTTGTATTCTTTATCCCATGATCCATTAGACATTGTGGAATTACCACATGGTTCTAAGTCTTGATTAAAAATATTTTCCATTATATATTAAAATAAATTAAAAAAATTAAAATTATTAAAAAAAATTAAATTTTAACTAAAATGCTAACAATTTAATTAATTTTTAACTAAAATGCTAACAATTTAATTAATTTTTAACTAAAATGCTAATTATATAATTAATTTTTAACTAAAATGCTAATAATTTAATTATTTTATAACTAAAATGCTAATTATTTAATTATTTTATAACTAAAATGCTAAAATAATAATAATAAAAAATTTTCATATAAATAATAAATAAAGATTTATTAATAATAATAAAAAATAAAAAATGCCTTTAATAATAAAAAATAATCAAGATATAATAATTTTGGAAGATGGAAAAAAAATAATAAAAAAAATTTTTCATATATCAGACATTCATATTTACAAATATGATAGACATGATGAATTTAGAGAAGTATTTAATAATTTATTTAAAAAATTACATAATGATGCAAAACCATATAAAAATAGTTTAATTGTAATTACAGGTGATATTTTAGATAGAGGATTAGATATTAGTCCAGAAAGTATAGAATTATTGCAAGATTTATATATTGGATTAACTAATATATGTGATACAATAACTATTAATGGTAATCATGAATATAAAGGTAGTTGTATAAATAATTATTTAAATCCTTTATTTCCATATATTGAAAAAACTTTTAATTCAAAATCCAAATTAAGTAATAAAAATTATATTTTAAATGAAAATGTAAATTATATTTATAATAATATAATTTTTGGAGTAACAACATGTTTTGCAAAAGAGGTAACAAAATGCGATATTAAAACAAATAAAATAAAAATTGGATTATATCACGGAACATTGTATAAAAGTATAGCATGTAATGGATTTGAATTTACCAATAAAAATAATTTTAATTGTGCAAGTTTTTCAGATTATGATTATGTATTATTAGGAGATATTCACAAGCATCAATATATGAATAAAAAAAAAACAATAGCATATGCAGGAAGTTTAATACAATTAAAGAGAGATGAAGATCCAGATGAGCATGGATATATACGATGGGATTTAGAAAATAAAACTAGTAAATTTATAAAAATAAAAAATAATAAAGTTAAACTAGAAATAAATTATGAAGATGGGATTAATTTAGATGATTTAATGTTAAGTAAAGATATTGATTTGAAAATAAATTATAAAAGTTCAGTAAATAAAAATGATTTAAATAATTTTATAAAAAAAATAAAAGAAAATCTAGTAAATACAGGAAAATTAAAGTGTACAAATATAATCGATTATAGTAGTTCAAAATTAAAATTAGATATTAAAATAGATGGAAAAGAAATATCAATTATAAAAATAAATAATAATAATGATATATTAAATTTGGTTATGAATTATGCAAAAAATGAATGTGAATATGATGAAAATATATTATTAAATATGAAAAATGTATTGAGTGATAGTTTAAATGAAATAGAATATAATTATAAAAAAGAAATAAAAAATATAAATTTAAATTATGTGAAATTTGATAATATATTTATTTATGGATACGATAATAGTGTTAATTTCAATAAATTTGATAAAATTATTGGATTAAATAGTCCCAATTATAGTGGTAAAAGTTCATTTATAGATATAATTTTATTTAGTATATTTGGAAAGCATACAAAAGGGGATTGTGATAGAAAATCAGCATTAAAAATTGGTCAAGTAAAATTAAAAACAGAAATATCTTTGAATGTAAATAATAATAATTATGTAATAGAGAGAATTTATAAAAGACATAGTCAAAAAAATGCAAATAAATATGGAGAATACTATGTTAAAATTTTTAAGAATAAAGAAAAAATTATAGAAATTAATAAAATGGATGAATATAAAGATGTAGTAAATTATATTAATACAAATATTTGTTCATTTGAAGAATTATTACAACAATCTATAATTTTACAATTAAATGATAAAAGTTTTATAACATTGACTAGCACTGTAAGAAACAATGAGAGAAGAGATTATTTATTAAAAATTTTAAATTTAGATTTTTTTAATAAAATATATGAAAATATAAATAAATTAAAAAATAGTAATATAACAAAGAAAAAAAATATAAATGGTATCTTAAAAAAGATGGATACTAATGTAAATACAAAAAATATAGGTGAATTAAATCTAGTTCTAGATAATTATAATAAAGATGTTGAAGAAATTAATGATAATATAAATAAATTAAATGAAAATTTATCAAATAAAAATAAAATATATGAAGAATATAAAAATAGTTTTTTGAAAAATAAATTAATTTTAGGAGATAAAACTACAGATTTTATAACTAATGAGATATCGGAAACTACCCTTAAAATTAAAAATATTAAAAACTTATTAATTACTAATAAAAATAAATGTAATTCATTAAATAATTTAATTAAACAAAATGTTTCATATATTAATAAATTACAGAATGAATTTGATATGTATAATAAAAAAAAAATAAATAAATTAGAAAATATAGAAAAATCATGCGGATTTATATTTAATAAAGATGATTATAATAAATTAAAAGTAAATTTAGAAAATATACAAAAAAAAATTAAAGAATTAGAATCAAAAATCGAAAAAAAAAATAAAAATAAAATAAAAATAAATGAAAAAGAAATAATTGAAATAGAAATGCAATATAAAAATTATATTTCTAATGAAAAACAAATTATTGAAATAGAAGATAAAATACAAATAAATAAAGATAATTTAAATGATTTAAAAGATTTTAATTACAATAAAAATTGTAAAGAATGTTTATCAAATTCATTTATAAAAGAAAAAATAAAGTATGAAAATAAACAAATAATATTAATAAAAAATTTAAAAAAAATAAAAAAATTATTGGAAAATATAAATAAAAAATATCCAAAAATACAAAATATTGTTGAGGAATTAAATAAAAATAATTTAAAAAATAAGAATATTGAATTAGAAATTAATAAATTAACAAGTGAATTAAATAATAATAAAGAGAAAGAAATTTTTATAAATGATAAAATAAAGTTGTATAATAGTTTTAATAATAATTTAGAAATATTATATGAATCTATTATTAGAAAAGAAAACTTACTAAAAAAATATGATATTATTCATTATAATTTTATTTTATTTAATCTAGAACAAAATAAATATTTATGTAATTCAAATAAAAATGAATTACTAAAAATAATCAGTAAAAATAATAATTTAAAAAATGAATTAGAACTTTTACAAAAAAAAAAAACAGAACAAGTTAATTTATTAGATGTAATTAAAAATACAAATATTATTGAAAATAAAATAGACATAATTAAAGATGAGATAAATAAAATTAATAACGAAAAAGAATTAAAAAATAATAATTTACAAAATTTATTATTAAAAATTAAAAATTTAAAAATATATATATCAGAATTGGATGATATTGAAAATAATATTTCAAATTGTAATAATATAATTAATTTATTTAAATGTAATAAAAAAGGTGAAGGTATAATTGATCATATTATTAGTACTAATATTTTACCATATTTAGAAGAAATGATTAATAATATTTTAAAAATAATTAATAGTCATATGTTTATAAAGTTAGAAATGAATAATAGTTTAATAGATATAAAAATTAATAAAAATAATTATTATATTGATGCTGCAAATATAAGTGGTTATGAATATGATTTACTAAATTTTATTTTTAGACTTTCAATAGGAAATATAAACAATATAATAAATTTTAATTTTTTAATAATAGATGAAGGATTAAAATTTAGTGATAATAATAATAAAGAAATTATAAAAAAATTAATTGAATATATGAGAGATTCATATAAATGGATTATTATGATATCACATGATAATTTCATAAAAACATTTTATGATAGTGAATTAAAAATAAAAAAAATATCAGAAATTGAAAGTAATTTAATTAACTAGTTTATTCAGGTTTATCTGTTTTTATAATTTTAGATGATAAAGTATAGTCTTTGAATTTATCTTTAGAAACTAAAACCAAATCTTTACATGCTGTATCAATGTTAATTATTTTATTACTGATTTTATCCTTATCATAAACTTGAGTTTGATATATACCTCTATGCTTTGAACATGTTGCACCATAGGCTTCTGTAGATGGAATAAAAATTGGGTCACTATCGGCTTCTTCTTTTAATAATTTATTTAAACTTTCATTATCCGTATCCCCATTTCCAAACAACTGACTTTTACCTTCTGATGGTTTTTCAAATGCTTTTTTATTATTACAATCCATTCCTATAATATCACATTCGTTATATTTTTCAAATGCTTCGTTATATAGGTTCTCATAATCACCTGATGATTTTAAGTGTGCATTGCATACTTTAACTATATCATCAGTGATTTCACCATCTACAATTTTTTTAAAATTACAAATCATTATTTCACCCCCTTTATCAGTATGCTGGGTTATTAAATTAGCTACATCTTCAATATAATTATATTTATTATAATCATATATTATCGCAGTTGGCGTGTAAGTATGATTGGTGTTCAATCCTGGATATTTAAAACAGTAATTTGTTTTTTCAACGGCTGAGATGTTACTTTTATAATTTTCACAAAAAATAATTCCCATATTTTTTTCTTCTAGCTTAGAAGCAAATTCCTCAATATTATTTACAGGTATACATTCTTGTATGCATACAAAATCAGTTTTTTCATCTATATTTGAAGTTACATGATTTATTAATTTGGATATTCTATCTTTACTAATAGTTTCTGTTTGTTTTTTAAATTGAGATGCAAGTGTCGATTTTATTTCTGTTTGTTCTTTACCTGTTAATTCTGACATTTTTGTTATAATTTTTGTAAATTTTTCTTCTTCTTTTGTGAAAAAATCTTTAAGTATATAATTTGCTGCTGTTTCTTTTAGAACTTTTTCTACTTCTGTTGTTGCTGCTCCTGCTGCTGCTGCTACTGCTGCTGCTACTTTTTCTGTTGCTTCTATTTCTGCTACTGTTTTTGCTGCTGCTGTTTCTGCTGCTGCTGCGGCTGTTGCTGCTGCTGTTGCTGCGGCTGTTGCTGCTGCTGTTGCTGCTGCTGCTGTTTGTGCTGCTACTTTTTCTGCTGCTTCTGCTGTTGCTGCTGCTGTTGCTGCTGCTGTTTCTGCTGCTGTTTCTGCTGCTGCTGTTGCTGCTGCTGTTTCTGCTGCTGGTGCTGTTGGTGCTGCTACTGCTGCTGTTTCTGGTGCTTCTGGTGCTTCTGCTTCTTTTATTTTTAAATTGTATAAATAATTTGCAATAATCCAATATTTTGAATATAAAACAAAATTATCTTTTATTTTATCTGTAAATTCATCATTATGTTTATACTTATTATAATTTTGTACATAATTATCAATATTAAACATTGTTTCTAAAGTATTTTTATCATCTATTTGTAATTCACCAGGATGAATAAATTCACAAATTTTTTTTGTTCCATCCATTGTTGTTTTAAATGGTTTATCATTTTTATAGTATTTATTATCAATAACCTTCATCGTACCTACTATTTCAGGTGTGTCATTTAATATTTTACCAACATCTTGTATTTTTATTTCATCTAATTTTATGTCAGATGTTAATATTTTTTTTAAAAATGACTCTGAAGAATTACCGAATAATTCTACTAATGCGGCAACTTCAAATAAAAATCTGAGTCCATCATTTTCATCACAACTAAATTCAAGAAAATTATCTGCAATACCTGCCATATTGAATGTTATTACATTAAATTCATCATCAGTTGTACTGTCACCAGATTTTTGTATAGTTGTTTTTACCATTGAGTGATCACTCATCCAAGCTTTATTAGGAAATAGAGTAATATCGTCATCTCCACCACCTTTTTGAAAATTAATGAATTCGTTATATTTTTTTTTATAGTTATTTAATTTTAATAATAACTTGTTTGTTTGTAAACTTTCAAAATTTTGGTTATTCTGTAATTTATGTGTATATTTATTAATTTTATGATTTAATAAATCTTTTTGAGTAAATTTATACATGTATATATTATATATAAATAAAATTTATATATATATTATATAATTATTATTTATCAGTTTTATTATTACATCCTGCTTCTTGTATCATTTTTGTTATTTTATTATTAATGTCAGATGTAGATGTAATATAATAATCAGGTAAAAAAGCATGAATTACAGCTTTTATACTTCCAGTAAACATTAGTAAACTAAAATTTAAAGATAATTTTAAATGTTCAATATATGTCATACATACTTGTTTAGGATGACTAAATAAATTATTTAAATAATTATTTATTATTTCGTACATTTTATATATATAGTCAATATATTTTATTAACTATATAAAACCATTCATTAATCAAATATATATACATAAAATAATTTATTATATTTTTATTATAAGTAAAAAAAAATTGATTCCTAAATTTATTACTTGATATATTAAATTTAAAAAAATGAATTAACAAATAATTAAAATTATTTATGAATTTTGATTTATATGATGATGATGATATATTTTTAAAAAATGGATGTAAATTAAATTTAAATTTTATCAATATTGATACTGCATTAGGTGCATTAGAAAATATAATATTAAATTATAAAGCAGAGATAATTAAACAATATAATAATTCTATAATATTTAAAACATGGAAAAAATATGATCCAATTTATATAAAGTTATATCTAAAATCTTTTAAAAATAGAATATTTATATTTTTTGAAAATATTTTATCAACTAATAATTGTCTTTATTTGTATAATTGCTATAATTTTTTAAAATTCTCTAATATAATTGAAGAATATTCTTGGATATATAATGAAGCAATAAATGAAAATTTTAAAAGTTATATGGAAATTTATTATGAAGATTTAACAATTGAGCAAATAAATAATGTAATTAATAAAATATTAGATAAAAATTATGATAAAAATATGGATTTAATTCATATTGTTTTTCCATATTGTATAGAATATAGTAGAAGAAATAAAAGAACAATAAAAAAGAAATTTTTAAATAAAATTCAAGAGATGATAAAATCATCTGATATTTACATAAAATGTTGCGGGGAATCAATATCCGAAATTATTTCTTAATACTAATATTTATTTAAAAAATTGAAATTAATTAATATTTTATTTAAATTAAGGAATAAATTAATTATAATTTATAGATGAAAACTATTACTTGTTCAACTGTAATTAGTATTTTAGGAAGTTATCTTGAGAAGGTGCAGAAAAAAGATGAATTTTACAAATCGTTTACAATTGATAAATTTATTCAGAGATTAATGATTAATAGACCAAATGCATTTATGAAAGGAAAAGTTTTATCGGATAAAATAGAAGATACATGGTTATTTGAAGGAAAATGTGGATATACTGTTGGATCTGGTGAATATCCTCTAGACTGGGTTTCAATGAGTGATGAGATGATTATTAACTTTAGAGAAAATAGGATAACACAAGAGAACTTTATTTCACGTATTGAAATGACTATTGGATCTCTTTTATCAATGTGTCATTCATGTAACTTTATTAATAATGGATCACGGTTTAACTCTGGAAATAAAGAATCTACAGGAACATATCATCCATATGGTGTTTATATAGGATCAGTTGGTGCACGTTTTGAAGATCCATATGCATTTGCCCATACAATGTGTATCATATCTCCAAATTGTAATTATGAAAACGGTTATGGTGAAAAAAGAAAAAGAAATAATGATTCGTATTTGGTAGATCTTCTCGATTCTTTTGCAGTAGGAATTGATATTCCTTATTTTCCTACACATGAAGAAATTCTACTTAAATATACAAATTCTATTCAAACAGGAACTTTAGATGAATTCAAAAAGTATTTTGAAATTATAGATGATACGAATATGGTATTTTTTTCGAAAATTATTTATAAAAATATAATTTATATTCCTTACTATGAAACTATTAAATATGCTGATAGAATTGGTAATATTAATAGCAAAGAAGTATTACTTCATCTAGTAGGTCTAGGAACTGGAGTATGGGCAAAGTGTCCAGATGTTCAAAATAAAATTATTAAGGATGTAATTTATGAAATCTTAAATAATGATATTACTAATATTAATATTGTACGTTTAGCATGGATGGGAGAAATTGGTACAATTAAAGAAATTATTAGAAATGATGGAAATAAAATTATTATTTTAAATACAGGCCCAGAAACTGAACCATTACAGCCAATTCCGAATGATATGGAAAGAATTCTAATAGTACAATATGCATGGGATTCAGGTTCTTTTCCAGGGAATGAATATTACTTCTTTAAGCATTCTGTTGGAGGAAATTATAATAAATGGAAAACATCAAGTGGAGATCCTGCAGCAGTTTTATCAACAGAAAACTATTCATTGGCTGAAACTTATAAAACAAGTGAATATAGAATGACAATGGTATAATCTTATTTAATTATTTATTTATTTTTTTTTTAGTTTTTTATTTTGTTCTATAATTTTTTGTAATAAAATTGGTTTTCCACAAATTTTATCTCCACAGTGATCAATATTAGAAAGTAATGATTTAATTTCTTTATCTTTATCAGATATTCTATGATCCCATCTTCCTAAAGGAGTAGGTAATTTTCTAGTTTTTATAAAAATATTTCTAAACATTATAATATTATTTTTTAAAATATTTACTAATATTTAAATCTATGTTTTATTATATTTAAGTATAATCATTATGGAAGAACATAAAGTAGATGAAATAGTAGAAAAATTTGGAACACCAATTCAAGTATATTCTGAAAAAGATATTAAAAGTAGAACATTAAAATTATTAGATATATTTAAAACAAAATTTGGGAAAGAACAATTTAAACAATTTTATGCTGTTAAAGCATTACCAAATCCAAATATATTGAAAATAATTACAGATTTAGGATGTGGTTTAGATTGTAGTTCAAAGACGGAATTATATATAGCTGTAGAAATATTAAAATTAGATTCATCAAGAATATTATTTACAAGTAATTATACAAGTGATGAAGACTTATTATATGCTATTAATAAAAAAGTAATTATTAATCTTGATAATATTAATTTAATAGATAAATTAGAGAAAATTTCTGAAAAAAATTTACCTGAATTAATTTCATTAAGATATAATTTAAATATAAACACAGAAACAGATGTTAAATCAAATATTTTATCTGGAAATTTATCAAAATTTGGTATTGATTATAAAGATATAAAAAATGCATATGATAAATTAAAAAAATTAGGAATAAAAAAATTTGGTATTCATGTTATGTGTGGATCAAATGTTTTAAATAATAATTATTGGAATATATTATTGGATAATTTATACAGAACAATTAATGAATTAAATATTAATTTTGAATTTATAAATTTAGGTGGAGGGTTTGGTATACCATATAAAGAAAATGAGAAAGAATTAGATTTAAAAAAAATTGCTGAAAATATATATGAAAAAATATATTTTTATTCAAAAAAAAATAACTTAAAAATTCCAAAAATATACATGGAGCATGGAAGATATTTAACCGGGCCTGCTGGATGGTTAATTTCAAAGTGTAATTCAATAAAAGAGAAAGATAATAATATTATTTATGGCTTAGATTCATGTATGTCAAATTTAATGAGACCAGGTATGTATGATTCATACCATAAAATAACAGTTCATAAGAAAAAAGGTAATAATATAAATTCAAGTGTTGTTGGAACACTTTGTGAGAACAATGATTGGTTTGCAAAAAATATTAATTTACCAAACAATATTGAAGAAAAAGATATATTTATAATACATGATACAGGGGCTCATTCTCATTCTATGGGATTCCAGTATAATGGAAAATTAAGATGCGGTGAAGTATTAATTTGCGAAGATAACACATTAAAATTGATAAGAAAAAATGAGGATATAGAATATTATTTACAAAATATTATTTATATTTAAAAAAACTATTATTATTTGATTTATGATAAAAGTAACTATCATAGTAAAAATTTCTATATTTCATATATCGATATCCAAATGGTTTTTGTAACGTTTTTTTTTTCAAAACTGTTAAATTTCTTTATTTCATTGTATAAATTATTTTACTTGTATTTATATTTTATTATTATTTAATAGAAATTTAGATATTATTGTGTTATATTTACAATTATATAAAAAATTACCAATAAATTTAGATACTATTGTTAAACTTATAAATCCCCAATAAAGATCTGGTTCTTCATCTTGATAGTCATCAACTTTATTCATAAAGATATATATATATTATATTATAAAATTTTTATAGAAATATCACATAAAATATATTTTTATTATTATTTATAAAAATTTTAAAGTTTCTGGGTTATATTTTTATTATCACAAAAATTTATATATGTTAATAAATAATTAATTTATCATTTTTTTAATTAAAAAAAACTATGAACAACTGCTTCATATGTTTCTGTTTTATAATCTATTAATTTTGCTCTCCCCCTTATTCCAATATATTTTGAATTATAATATTTATATTTTATTACAAGTTCAATAAATTTATTAGTATAAACACCTATATATGAAATAATTTTTTTAGAATTATTATTTGATGATAAAATACGTAGAGTAGCAATAATACCACAGAAATAAAATATACCATTTTCTTTATGATAAAAATAACAATCAGGATAAAAATTTTGATCTGTCATATCCCAATATCCAAATGTTTGCAATTGTGTCTTTTTATCAAGACCGTTAAATTTTTTTCTTCTATTTTCAGCATAAATAGATATATCTTTATTTTTCATAATTTTATCCATCACATTAACACCAGAAATTCGTGCTTGATATAAATGTACCCATTTTCTGTAAAAGCTTGAAGAATGTTTTAGAGTAGATACCCAAAATTTATACGGATGATGTGCTTTGTAATATGCTAATTTATAAACTAATTGAGCATAAGAATAAGAATGTGATTTACAAAAACTATATTTTCTTAAATTACTAAGAGTGTGTAATAAATATATTTTTTTCTCTTTAGGAATTTTATTTAACAAGTTATCATATTGCGATTTTACATCAATAGGCCATTTGTCTTTTGATATACATCTTCTAAATTTATCAGCTAGATCATTACTTATATTTAAATTTTTAGCTAAAAGTCTTATAGCATCATCATCAAAAACAAATTTTGATTCAAAATCAATAGTATTATTTTCTATTCGCGCATCTTTAGCTGCAGGTCTAATTATTGCAAGACATATTGCAATATCAGATATAGATTTAGGTTTAATTTTTAATAATGCCTTTCTCATTAAAGGTGATTCAGCAAGAGTTACACCAATATTATTACCTTCTTGTAATAATTTGTATGTTTTTTCGTCAAATGGACAATCACAAAAATCAATATTTTTTCCACAAATTCCAACAAGCTGGCTTATACCTCTACTTGATAAAATATCTATTTTAAATTTTTTTTGTTTTGATATATCATTTTTATCATAAACAATTTGACTTAATGTTTTAGTTTCATTATTATGTTTTAATTTTATTTCTTCAGGAATACCATCATGAAAAAATACAATACCGCCACAATGAAGAGAGAAATGTCGAAATGTATTATCAAGTTCTTTTGTTATTTTAGTTATTTCTTTTCTTTGTTCAGTGGGTAAATTTTTAATAAATGAATTAATTTCTTCTTTAGGTATTTGTTTCCTAATTCCTACTTTCCGTAATGCTTCACGTAAAGCAGATTTTTCATGCCAATTTACGTGATTACTAATTCTAGCAACTTGATTTGGCCATGTTAATTCAAGTTTTAGGAATACTTCATCTCTTAAAAAATGTGGAAAATCTAAATCTATATCTGGAAGATTATCACGATATTCATTGAGAAATCTTTCAAATTTAATTTTATGTTTTATTGGATCAACATTACTAATACCTAATAAATAACAAACTAATGATGATCCACATGATCCACGTGTAACATGTGGTATATAATCTGTTAGTTCTAAAATTTCAATAGCTCTAATTAAATAGTCAATTAATTTTTTTTCCTCAATTAATTTTAATTCTTTATTTAATCTGTTAATATATTTTTTTTTATTTGGGCATTTTATAATAAATTTAGATAAAAGTTCATCTACTGAATAACTTTTATTCTCTTTTTTTTCAAATTTGTTATATATTGTTAATTCTAATTGATTGATTATAATATTTTTATTGTTAATATTTTTATAATAATATAAATATTTCCATGGGAAATAATCATTACTATTTAAATAATAATTCATTCTATCACAAATTTTAAGACAACTACTAGCTTTTAAATCAAGAACCAATCCATATTTTTTTTTATTATCTTTATCTTTTCTTAAAACTCTTCCTATACACTGTACAAATGTTTTTGCATTTCTTTTTTCTACTTTATCAACAAAAATACAACCATCTAAATTTTTAATATCAGATCCTTCTCTATGTTTACACGCACAAAATAATATAGCATTTTTATCTTTATTTTTAAAATCATTAAAATTTGTATTATTATTACTTGTATCTATAGCAATTGTATAATTACTAAAATGTTTTTTCCATAAAGATGATAATTTTTCACATAATTCTATCATTCCACACCAAACAATAATTTTTTTATAATATAATTTGTCTATTTCTTCAGAACAAATTTTAATTATATCATCTTCTGATAATATGTTATCACTATCTACCCATTTTATTTTAGGACCGAGAATTATATTATCACAAAATGCATCAAATATAGAGTAATGACTAATAATATTATCAAAAGGTTTTATACCTATGTTTGGGGTTGCAGAAAAACCCAAACATGATATATTTTGGTGCTTTTCTAATATCCAATTATAAAATTTTGTTGTTGTTTTATTTATAATTGTATGACATTCATCATGAATAATTAAGTCTATAGGAGATTTAATTAATTCATATTTTGATTTAGATACTAAAAATGATCTGTTAATAATAATTAAAATAGGTCTCTTAATATTTTTTAAATTATTAATTTCTTCATACCAGTTTTTAGGCTTATTTATACAAAAATCTAAAATTATGAATATTTTATATATATTTTCATAACCTTTTTCATAAATAGTTTTTTTATCAAATTGTTCAATTAATATAGATTTTTGTTCACATAACCATAAAATATTTTTATAAGGATATTTTTTATTAAATTCTAAAATTAATTCTAATGCTATCCATGATTTTCCTGTACCTGTGGCGTGACAGTGAACACCTGATTTAAAATTATTACTTATAGATAACGATACAGCAGTATTTTGATTTTTTCTAAGCATAAATATTATTTTTTATAAAAAATTAAGATAAACAATTAATTAATCGATTAATCAATTTTTTCTCATATTTTTAATTATATTATAAATATTATTTTCATAAAATGATGTATATAAACAAAATAAACTCAATGCTACTGTAAATAATATTGATACTATTCCTATTGTTTTACTTTTAATTTCATCTCTTTCTAACATAACAGTTCCTATTGGATTTTTAGGATCATAAATTACAGTATCATTTCTTTTGAAATATATTGTTCTTCTTTTATTTTTAATTTTAGTTTTTATTTTTTCAGTAGATCCTATTGGAGTAAATTCTATATCAATTTCACAATTATATTTTTTATGACAGTCATTGCAAAACAATCTTCTAACGCAATATGCATCTACACTTGCTTCTACTTTTTCCCATCCTGATTCTAATTTTCCAGGTTCATTTAAGAAATAATTTGAACAAATTGAACATAATATTATAAAAAATATTAAACACATGATTAATTTCAAATCTTCAAAATCTTTTGAATCCATTATATATATTTTATATATATTAAAAAAATTATTTTATTTTATTTTATTTTATTTTATAAAAATTAGACATAAAAACACCACATGATATTGAAAAAGAAGAACATACATTAAAACTATTTTCTCCTAAATTAAAAATAAAATTACTTTTATTTAATATATTTTCAGGTATACCTGAAAATTCGTTTCCGAGAATTAAATTTATTTTTTTATTTATAAATATATTTTTAAAATTATGCGTATATATAAATTCAGATTTTTCACCAGTTTCTATACTTATATTAATTTCTTTATTATTTAATAAAAATTCAGATATTGTTGGGTTATATTTATCGATTAAAGCAAAAGTACCCATTGATCTAGATTCAATTGTTCTCCAAAATGTATTAGGTAATGGTTCTTCAGATACAAATATAATTTTTTTAAAGCCACAATTATAAGCAGTTCTTAATATTTCACCCCCATTTCCTGGATATTTTAAACACCAGCATATAACTGAATTTAACATAGTATTATTTTGTTCTGTTTTTATAATTATTGAAGCATGAGGTGAATGATATAAACTTTTTTCTGAAATAACATCTCTCATTGATTTTGAATACTTTTCTATTTTAATATTAGAATTATTATAAATTATATTTCTTGTATATTGTCTCCATTTAAGTTTATCTTTACTAATAGAAATAATATAACCATAATTAGATTTTAATAAATACATCAAAATTAAACATAGGAATATAAATATTATATAAATAATAATATTTATAATCAAATACATATTAAGTAATTTATTTTTTTATAAATACTTTAGGTCAATAAAATTAAAATTCAATATTTATTAATATATAATTATAATTTATAATTTTTCAAAACATCATTAATTATTGTAAATATATTTTTATTAAATTTTTCTAAATATTTTGATATTGTTTTTTCATTATTATAATCAATTAAAGAATAATCAACATTTTGTTTTTCATTTAATTTTGCACGTAAAGGAATAATATTCTTATTAATTTTATTAGCTTTTGTTAAATAAATTTTATAATTATTTAAATTACCAATTGAATGATATAATCTATAAATATATTTTGAATATTTAATCAATAATTGTTTAATATTTTTTTCTTGAGTATATTCCTCGGTTAAATGATGATTAAAATCTCCTAAATTTTCAATTAAACTGCATAGATAATCTACTTGGGTTAATTTAAGATTACTTTTCTGTTGTAATTTAAGAACTACAACATTTATTGTACAAGGTGTATAATAAGATTCAATAGAATAATATTGAGCATAACATACAAATTTTAATAATGATTTATTAGATGTTTTTTTATTATATAAAATAGAAAAAACTTTTTTAGCATAATCATAATTTAATTTGTAAGATGTAATTAAATCTAATGTAGTTTTAGTATATTTATTTTTATATTTTTTTTTTTGTTTTTTATATTCATTTTTAAATTTAATATCTACATCATCCTGTATTTTTTTAGATTCTTTTAAATGTTTATGAATTGTTTTATAATCTAAATCAATATTCAAATTAAGAATTTTTAATAATGACATATTAATACAGAATAATATATCAGATTTAGTTTTTGGAGATAATGTGAATATATTTTCATTTGGAATTAATATTTTTTCTTTTATATTAGATGAACCGTCTTTTGTATATAAACCAACAGAATATAAATTTGTATCAAAAACAAAAGGTAATGCATTATTATACTGACTTAAAAATTTATTAAACATTTTCCAAACTATTTCTGGAGAATCTTTTCCTATAATTTCAATATCATAATCTGAAGTTATATTTTTACTACCAACAGGTAAATATACATTATTTCTATTATCATTGATACAATTAAAGTATTTATCAACAATATATTCTCTAACTGATCCTAATAAATGTAATATATATTCATTTACATGAATTTGTATTCTTTTTTCTTTCCCAAATTTTTTCTTTTTAAAAATAGTAGTTAATTTTTCCCAGCCATAGTTCATGTATTTTGGAATTATAGCGTTTATATTTAATTTACAGTTATCCATTTAATATATAGTAAGTAAAAAAAAAATATTAGTACTAATAATTTAATAAAAATAAATGTTTGGAAACAAAATTACCGCGAGTAAATTA
>Ga0163111_10000983_pt1 | contig 17185 bp, 34 predicted proteins | sample CRUFie1St18metaG_FD_109645 | JGI IMG/M metagenome (GOLD analysis project Ga0163111, IMG submission 109645) | Marine microbial communities from the Costa Rica Dome - CRUD Field 142mm St18 metaG | ecosystem: Environmental > Aquatic > Marine > Oceanic > Photic zone | place: Costa Rica: the Eastern...
ATGCCGTATAACCACTGTCAAAAAATAATGCCTGATGGACATAGATGCAACAAGCCATTCTATGTTAGAACGAACACAAGCCATCTCAGGTTTTGTCAAGAACATGACACTGGCGTTTCAAGAAACAAAAGGGCATTGGATGCTAGGATTGAAGCGAAGTCAAAGTTCGTGGAAAAGATGATGGATTCCTACGATGATAAGATAGCAGAATATGATTCAAAGTTTGACTCAGTTCGTTCAGTCCTGATGAGGATGGATGCAAGAATCAAACACTTGGAGGAAGCACTTCGTATTAATTACATTAACAGAATGGCAGGTGAAGAAGAATGAATTATAAATTAGGAATAGGAAACAAAACGCACAAGTGGAAACTACTTCACATAGACGATGATGAAGATGAAGCGAAATACTTCAAGACGAAGGAAGACGCAATATGGCATCTTCTAACTGCAACTGGTTTCATGTTAGACAAGGAGAGATATTGAATGAGTAAGTTAGCACAGTTAGTAGGAGAGATAGAAGCAACACTTGCTCAAGAAAAGAAATCATACGCCGATGGTGATGAGACTGATGAAAACATAAAGGGATGGATAGAAGCACTTCAGTATGTGTTAAGACAGATAGAGGTGTTACATTGAATATATTCATTCTTGATGAAGACCCGAAAGTTGCGGCAAGTTTGGTGATAGACAAACATTCCGTCAAGATGCCACTTGAATCAATGCAAATGATGTCAACCATTGCAGACCACTTAGGATTGGATAGTCCTTATGACCCTGTAATGCTAAATCATCCTTGCACTATTTGGGCTAGAGAGTCAAGACAAAACTTCCAATGGTTGAGAAGCCATCTTGAAGGATTGCTTGACACATACGCAAAGCGTTACTGGTATACTGGTAACACACACAAAGTCGCAAAGACGTTGGAAGAGTATTCTGATGTCTTCGATAAGGTTGAGGAGTTGCTTCCTGATATTGGGCTAACGCCCTTTGCAGTTGCTATATCCCACAACCAACTATGTAGGCAAAAGGTTGAGAACTTCGATGACCTTTCAGTTGTCGAGAAATATCGTGCCTACTACATTCATGACAAGAAGTGGTTCGCTTCATGGAAGTGGCCTCATTATCCGCCTGAGTGGTACACTCAAATGGCGGTTGTTTATTGATTGAATGTAACATTCGTGTCGGTTTGCTACGGTAATGAGTGAGATTTCTCCCAAAGTAGACGTTGCTCTCTCCCGCATATCACTCCCCGACCAAATAAACATTCTATTGTAAAAAACTCAAACAATGCCCTATTTTTTGTCTGAGTTGATAGAGTCTGGATAATAATTTACACAAAGTAGTTTATTTGAATTATTATCATAATAGAAATAAATGGAAGTAATGAAATGAATAGAAATAAACAGATTAATGAAAATAAAAAGGCAGCAGAAAATTCCGACTGTCCACTTTGTACAGGTTCAGGAATAAGAGTAATTCAAACTACATTAGGTGAACATGAACAAGAACCTTGTTTGTGTCTCGCAGAAAAAGAGTTCTTTCGACTTCATGGGATTGCTGAAGAAGAAAATATTACTACCGGAAGCCATCGGGAAGAGGGTATGGGACAACCGAATAAGCAGTATGTCAGATTCATAAATGGGATAGTTAGTCTCAATGACGTTCAGGCTTTTACATGGTCTTCGTTGAAGGAAACCGAATCTCTTTCGGGTTTATTCAAGAACCAAACAACTGGAGATGGAGAACAGAAATACTTCAAGTTGGTTATATTCTTGCGTGGTGGTCAGAACTTCATCACTGCTTGCACAAGAAAGAACATGGAGAAGATGAGGCATAGATTCAAAGAATTACACACAGAGGTTGAGGATTATGTCTGAGCCTATGGATATGTATGACCAAATCGCAGTCAACATAGACAAAATGAGAAAAGGCTTCAACACTATGGTTGAAGGGTATGAAGGTCTTCCTGAATTAAAACCAGTAAGGAAACAGATTTTGGAAGATGCGATGCACGTCATCATGATAACAATGGATGGCATAATAAAAGAAATGATAGATGAAGGAGGAAGAATATGAGAACAATAGTAGGAATGATAATTGGTTTTATGGTATTAGGCCCGATAGGACTAGTATTAGGAGCAATGATAGCAAACGACCCATTTACAGGGTCAGTAATGCACAGTGATTAGGAGGAATAAAAATGATGCAAAAAGAAAGTAATGTAGAATTTAGGTTGGTAAACGATGATGAAATGCCACCCTTAGTAATAACAATGAATGAAGATGACAATGTGAAAGTGGTATTGAATCAGAACCAATTGATTTGGTTATCACTAAACAGGAAGACTATCGGGGGATTGCCCGAAGCACTATATCAGAAGATAGATATGCTTCTTGATAGTTACCTGAGAGAACAGAGACATCATGAAAGGACTGATTTGAATGAGTGAATTAAGTAATATACGAATGATAGATAACACTGCTGAAACAAGTCACCATTATCCCGCACTAACAAAAAGGCTTCTTGACTTATCCGTATCGGATGATTACGAAGAGGCAAAGAAAGAGTGGAGGATAACAGGTAGAGTTTGGCGTAAGACAATCTATGGAACTCATAGAAACATTATCGAGAATCACCCAAGTAATCATCCTCATCACTGTCTTTGTGGTAAGGATATTGTTTACAACTTTGAGATTGAGAACACTGAGAATGGAACATTGGAGATTGTAGGTTCTACCTGTATCAACAATTGGATGGTTCTCAGACACATGGCTGAAACTTTGAACATACCACTATCTTCTATTACAGAAGAAAAGATTGAGGAATGGAAAAAGCAAGCCGTTGAAACTCTAATCAAAGAAGCATGGTGGGATGAGAACGGGGATAGTTTCACTGAGTTATTCAATGAAATCAAGGATATGGATTTGAGGTTGAACGTAAGAGCAACTGGAAAGAAATATTATGATAATGTCTTGAAGGAATATCGCCCTGTAACTTACATCAGAAAAACTGGTTCAGGCAAGTATGGTAGAGAAGACTACAAGATGGCTTCTATCGTTTGGAGATGGAATCATCCTGACAATAAGAAGGCTCAGATTAACACAAGAGGATACCCCAATGATAAACTTCTGAGAGATATGGACTTGTTCTCTATACTAATTGATGACTATTTGGAGCAGATTGAACTTGAGGATAAGTATGTTGAGGACAGGAAGAAGTTCCTAGAGACTCTTGATTTGGAAATTAAGGATAAGATACGTGGTCTTATGGAAGAAGATTGGAGAGAGCGTAAGTTCCTTGAAGCCTGTCTTTACTTTGGACTACCTGTATTCGATGCTCATGAACATGGGTCTAGTAGTTGGGAAAGAAACTTCCTTAGAGATATGAAGAGAAGATTCATTCGTGGTGCAGAACCAACAGAAAAACAATCCGAATGGTTAAAGCGTATACTCTTTACAGACAATACTGCCGATACTGCGGAGGAGACACCTGCTACTGAGAAGCAAGTTAATTATCTAAAGAGACTTGGCTACGAAGGAGAAACAGACTCACTAACAAAAGAGAGTGCATCGAGGTTTATTGACGCATTATTAAATGATAGGAGATGAAAAAATGAGTAAGAAGAAAGAAGTGAAAGAAGAAGTGCAAACAGAAGAAGAGGTGGATGCGGGTGAAGTCCTTGCAGCAATGCAAGCAAACAACGCTCAACTCCAACAAACTGCTCAACAGGCAATAGGCCAGTTGCAACAGTACATGGCATTGTGCGCTCACTACGAGCAAACAATAAATGTCCTTTCGGGTAGAGTTCAAGAACTCAACAAGACGATTGCGACTCTTCAACAACAACTACAACAGTAGAACAAAAAAAACAAAACAGAGGAATAAAAATGAAACTGAGAATATTGAATGAAACAGGCCACACGGAACTGGAAGTAACCAGTGCTGAGATGATTGAACAGATAGCAGACCACCCAACTCATTGGGTGTATGTTGATGGAGATATGGTAAGCCGAGAAAATGTGACAAACATTGATTGGTCAACCGTTGATACCGTTAACCTTGTCCCCGCTATTGTCGGTGGCTCTTGTTAGATTTAACAAGTAAATAGTCGGAAACACGCAACCCGCTTGTGGGTATTTATATGCACAAGTGGTAACTATTATTAGGCTCAGGTAAAGCCTACGTAATCCTAGCATCGGGATAGATGCCAAGAGGGTGAGAAGCCCTTATCAACACACTCAAGAGAGGGAGAGAAAATGAAATTAGGAAATGAAGTCTTATCAGAAATAGTGGTTAATACCAAATACGCAAAATGGAATGAAGAAGAACAAAGAAAGGAAACTTGGGAAGAGATTTGTAATAGAAATCGAGATATGCACATTAAGCATATCAACACACTTTCAATACCCCAAGAAAACAAAGCAGTTCTTGAAGGACAGATAAATTATGTCTATGATAACTTTGTGATAACAAAGAAAGTGTTACCTTCAATGCGTTCAATGCAGTTCGCAGGTAAACCAGTTGAACTATCACCAAACAGAATATACAATTGTGCCTATATGCCGATTGATAACTTAACATCCTTCAGCGAAGCAATGTTCCTACTATTAGGTGGAACAGGTGTAGGTTATTCTGTTCAGAAACATCATGTGGCTAAACTACCACATATTCAACAACCACTATCTGATAGAACTTACAGATATAAGATTCAAGATTCAATAGAAGGTTGGGCTGACGCAATCAAGGTTCTTTTCAACAGTTATACTGGTAAGAGAACTGCAAGTCCAAGATTCGATTATTCAGACATAAGACCAAAGGGTGCAAGACTGAAAACAAGTGGTGGAAAAGCACCCGGCCCTGAACCACTTAGAATATGTCTTACAATCATTGAAGGTATGTTGAGAGATATGCCTAATGGTCACAAGATGTCATCTATACAAGTTCATGATATGATTTGCCATATTGCTGATTCTGTATTAGCAGGTGGTATTCGTAGAGCGGCGTTAATCAGTCTATTCAGTGCTGATGACGAACAGATGGCTTTGTGTAAATCAGGTAACTGGTGGGAACTAAACCCACAAAGAGGTAGAGCAAATAATTCAGCAGTTCTACTACGTCATAAATTAGATAAAGAAACGTTCAAGTCTTTGATGAAGAAGATAGAAAAGAGCGGTAGCGGTGAACCCGGAATTTATCTCTCTAATGACAAAGATTGGGGAACTAACCCTTGTTGCGAGATTGCTCTTAGACCCTATCAATTCTGTAATCTTTGTGAAGTGGATGTATCTAGTGTAACAACAAGTTATGACTTCCTCCAAAGAGTAGAGGCTGCATCTTTCTTGGGAACACTCCAAGCAACATACACTGACTTTCACTATCTTAGAGGTATATGGCAAAGAACAACCGAAAAGGATGCTTTGATTGGTGTATCAATGACTGGTATCGCTAGTCAAAAGGTAAAGGATGATTGGTTGGCTAACGGTGCAAAGATGGTTAAAGAAACCAACAAAACCTATTCTAAACTATTAGGAATCAAAACTGCGGCAAGAACTACTTGTGTCAAACCTGCCGGAACAACAAGTTGTGTGTTAGGTACATCAAGTGGTATTCACGCATGGTATGGAGAATACTTCGCAAGAAGAATCCGTATAGGTAAAGGAGAAGCAATATATCCTTATCTTGTTGAGAAACTACCCGAACTTATCGAAGATGATAAGATGTCATATGGAGATTCAGTTCTAACTATTCCACAAAGGATACCCGATAAAAACGCAATCATACGCAGTGATGAAAGTGCTATTGGTATGCTTGAGAGAATCAAAGTAGTTTCAAGAGAATGGGTAAAGAATGGTCATGTTCGTGGAAATAACTCTCACAACGTATCAGCAACAGTATATGTTCACGATACGGAATGGAAAGTAGTAACCGAGTGGCTTTGGGAAAACAGGCAATACTACAACGGTATGGCTTTCCTACCTTATGACGGAGGAACATATGAACAAGCACCGATGGAAGAAATATCGGAAGACGAATACAACACACTTGTTAGTAAACTTCACCCAATTGATTTGAGTGAGGTTAAAGAGTATGAGGACTCCACGAACCTACAAGGCGAACTCGCCTGTGCAGGTGGAGTTTGTGAAATCTGAGATTCTGATTAAACAGAAAGATTTCTTATTTTACGAAAACAAGATGAAACAAAGTTGCAATGTCCCGCAAGTTGCTCAACTACATTACAAGTTCTCCCTCTTCAAAGAGGGTAACTGCACTTACAGTTACCTTTACAGGGGAATGAAACGTATTGTAGTTGGGGGACATTCAACTTTCAAATCAATGGAAGAACTTGCAGAAACAATCGAAAGAGATTGTTGGTATCATCACAATTATGGTGATACTGAATATTGGAAAAAGGAGGAAAATAATAATGAAAATAAAATACAGAATCCCATCAGTGGGCGACCATCAGGGTTGGGTTACGAGTAGTTTCCTGTTTAGAACAGGACAGAAGAAATACTTCACATCTTTGTATAGAAGTTTTGTGAAGACTTCTGATGATGGTAAAAGAAGTATAGGATGGAAACCAAGCAATCTAAATCAGTTTGGTGAGTTTTCACTACAATCGTCAAGACCATCTCTACAACATGGTAATCACGACAATCCAGTTCAGAAGTTGCTTGCAGATAGTATTGCATTGAACTTCATCCCTAAAACTAACGAGAATTATATGTGTACAATGGGATTCAAGTACAGAGATGGAGAGTGTTTCATCGTATATGGCAGAAAGGGAACTCAACATCACATAGACGGTAAGAGAATACCAAAGAAGGATTTAGCAGTTACACTTGCTAAGATAGTAATGAGAGGAGCATTTGTTCGCAATGTAGACACAATGGATGACTACATAGAGAAGGTCATTCACTTTCCTCCTAACGTTCTTTATGCTATTGAGAACCGTTCCCCATATCATTTCTATCATGAAGGAATGAAACAGGAAGTGTTAATCAATACAAGGTTGATTAGCAATGATGAATGTGCTTTAGAGATATCAGAAGGTGTTTGGGGTGCTATCACTCTAAAAGACTTGAATGTGTTCTTGAATACATTTAGGCATAATCAATCTAAATCTAAGGTTTGGTATAGAGCAACTCCTGATAAGTTATGGACATTGATTATGGGACAAGAACCAACAGATGTCCAAAGAAAACTATGTATCGCATGGTTAATGCAAAACAGAAAGCAGAACATGGTCGAAGATAGAGCAACACAACTACTACATGAGATGGATGCTGAATATCCTCAGATTAGTTTAGTTCAATTCAAGAGTCCTTTGAACAAGGCTCTCTTTGTTAGAGGCAAGGTCGCAGATTGGGTTATTGTTGATGAGAGAAGGGGAATGAAGCAAGGACATCAGAATGTTAACACATACATGATTGGTAAGAAGATTACAGGTCAAGAAGGTGATAGGTTTTCTTGGAAAGGTCATGTTCTTAGTAGTTCTATTTGTATTGATAATATCCATAGGAACTCAAGCATTGGCGACCAACTTACTGCAAGAGCATTGGCTTTGATGAATGATGTATCAACTGCTAGTCAGATATACACTATTAGAGACAAGGTGGAAGAAGCAGTTCAGCGTGGAGAAGACCCCAACTATCGTTTAGATAGGACAAAACTCAACTCATGGACTAAAGAAAAGGAAAACCTATACATTGCCCGTAAGAAGGAGGCTTCACAATGAAGTGTTCTGAATGTGGTTCATACTCAACTGAGTTCGATGAGCGATTAGGCTACACTGTTTGCTCTGATTGTGGTTTAGTGTTGAACTGCGATATCTTTGAGGAAAGAGTTAGTCCTACATCCGGTAAAGACAAAGGGCAACAACAACATTGGAGTCATAGTAAAGATAACAATAAAACGTTGGGTTCTTTTGTAGGTGGTTGGGAAGACCAAACTAACCATACGAGAAAGCATAGGTTGGGTTTGCTGAATAGGAGAGTTACTTCTGATAAGAGATATCATAGTACAACTGATGCTCAAGGACATCGTATGTGTGTTATGTTCATGTCACCATACAAAAGTGGTGATGCGATAGACACTGACCATGTGGTGTATCTGTATCAACGACTGATGCAACATCAAATACTTCGGGGACACTCAATAGAAGATAGGTCAGCAGGTTTAGCATACTTTATCTTGAACGACAATGGAAATGTTTCGTTGAAGGATTTTGTTAAAACTAGTGGAGTAGAGATGAGAAGAGTTGTAAGAACTGCAAAGAAGATTGCTAAGTTTTACAGGAAGTCCCACATCTTTGCCGAGAGAAACATACCCAACATGGTAACAGGATTCTTAGATTGGTTTGAAACGAACTCTGAACGTGTTCACGATAGAAGAGATTTTTTCAACTTTGTAGAGTTCATTCAGAACAAATACAATGAAAGAGATTTGAGGTTTGCTGATAGTCAATTAGCAACAACACTTTGGATAGCAGGTAAACTAACAGGCACACCAATAAGACAGATAGACGTAAAACAATATTTCAGTGTATCAGAGGTAACGCTACGCACTCACACTGATATCATTTCTGAGATGTTGGGAATAGAAAGAAAGAATATCCATCTATATGGATTAGATGAAGTAATGCAAAATGTAATAGTAATGAGGAATGTATAATGAGAAAGGTAATGATAATAGGAACAGGTGGAATTGGTAGTTATTTGGTTGACTTCCTTTCCCGAATAGGAATATACGACATAACAGTGTTTGATGATGATAAGTTAGAAGAGAAGAATCTAACATATCAGAACTTCATGGCTGATATGGTAGGGCATACTAAAGTGAATGCCCTCAACAATAGATTGAAGGTTAATGGGCTGAAACCAGTAAACCCTCAACCATATTTGGTTTTAGTAGAAAAGCAACTGAAAGGATATGATTTGGTAATCTGTTGTGCAGATAACTTAGCCGTGAGAAGAATGTTATACCGTCAAGGATACGGTGATGACGCTAAACTCAAGTGGTTAGATTTGAGAGCGCAAGGCAGAAACGCTGCACTAATCTCTTACAAGGTTAACGAGAATCTTGTTGATGATTTGTTATCAGGTGCAGAAGGTTCATTCTCCTGTCAAGGAGGAGATTGGGATGGTAGTCCTGAACAAGTGAACTGTATGCAGATTGCAATTGCAGGTGTTGCTTCCCAATGGATTCAAAGATGGTTCGTTGATAACGAGAATGTTGCAGATAAGATGGTGTTGAACGTATGAGAGCAGGTTCAAAGATACACGTTGAGTATGAAGTGCTTAAACATCTAATGGATAAGATTGACTTGTCTGAGTTAGAAGAGAAGATGGTTCATAAATACAAAAGTGACGATAAGTATGATAGATTAGTAAAACGTTGGGAAGATGGAAGTGGAGAAATAGCACGACAAATGCAGAAACTAATCACAAGTAGATTACATCGTCTACCAAAGAAACATCCCGCCTATAAGGAGAAAGAAGAATGACAATGAAGAATCTAAGAGAAGAAATGCAAAAAACACTAGACACGGAAATTGAAAGGTCAAGATACGATGATTGGGATTATGACGTTGATACTTGGATTGAAGTCCTTGAGATGGTGCTAAGAAGAATAGACCATTACATAGGTGAAGAGGAATGAAGTACATCTGTTTCTCAATATTAGGAAAGACTCTTTGTGGTAAAGAGGATGAACCTGTTCCCGAACATTTGGCAGATAGCAGAAGGTTCTGCAATGATTGTGTTCAAGTTATGTGGAAGGAACAGTATAGAAGGAGAGTCCTTTCCGGTATTTCCATACCAAAACAGGAGAAGGTGAAAGAAGTTGTCTCAACACCTAAAGCAATAAAACCACTGAGACACTATTTGAAGGTGAAAGCGTGAGCGAAGAAATAGAAAACTTAGATGAAGATATGATAGGCGAAATGATAACTGCAATATCCACTGATGGATTTTATGAGCAAGCAGAAATAGTCAAGGTTACTTGTCCTGTTTGTGGTGAAGAGTTCTTAGGAACTAAACGTCATGCAGGTGGTTTCATTGCAGGTCACAAAGCATACCATGAGTTTGAGAATGCTCAAGACTTGATAGCCGAAGAAATGGGTGGTGCTTGAATATGAAAATAGAAATGAAGATATGTAGTATATGTGGTGATAACATAGACATACAATACAAAGAGAATGGAGAACCATATTGGTCAGGTGGGCATAATGCACAACCTGTCAATGATGGTATATGTTGCAGTGAGTGCAATATGACAGTGGTTCTACCAACTAGATTGAAAGACGCAATGGGGGTAAGATAAATGGGAAAGATGGGAAGAAAGTTTCAGGAAATGCGAGATTCTTACGAACAAGCATTACTTGATGGAACAATAAATGAAAGTCTAACGTTTTCTGATTGGATTCAATTGGAGAAAGCGTCAGCAAAAATGAAAAAAACAGAAGAGGAATAAACATGGAAGAAGAAATAGAAGTAACAGAACAGGAAGAGTTTGATTGGAAGGGACATATCAGAGAAGTCTTTGAGGACTTCAAAGATAAGATAGAGTTCCTATATCCAAACAACGAAACAGAGGCGTTCATTTGGGCTATATGGAAGATGTCAACTGAGATGCTTGGAGATAAAGAAGTGCAAGTTATTGTTGATGACAAAGACGATTTGTATATCAGCAGTGGTTCAGCAGCATTCGTATCCTTTGAGGGACATGAAGATGAATTGGTCAATGGAAAACCAATGAGAATACCGATTAAGTGTTGGATTCACACACACCCATTTGGTGAGGCTTATTTCAGTGGAACAGATTGGAAAACAATCAAGACATGGAAGCCTATACTAAAGTCTGCAATTGTTATTGGAGACAATCAGTATTTAGCATACGAGCCTGAAACAATTCGTGCAAAGAAAGTATACTATGGATTGTTGGAACAAGACCCTGCAAAAATTCAGGAGGAAGAGTAATGAAACTAGTTAGTTTGATAACTAATTCAGGAGAAACAACTCTGAAGGTAGAAGATATTAGTGCTTATTGTGTTAACGAAGAACAACAAGGGATGTTCAAGAATAATACATATGTCATGGACATACACCTTACTAGCGGAACTATATTCACTAGTAAGATGACTGAGGCACAACTTCACACCTTTGTAGACATAATGCATGATAGAAAAACGACAGGTGAGTGAATGGAGGATGAAGATATGTATAACAAAAGAATAGAAGACTTAGAATTAAAAGTAGCAGAATTAGAAAAGAAAATTGAAGAGATAATAGGCGACAACGAAGAAATCTACCGTATTGGTGCTAACTTGAGTAAGTTGTATGCAATGATTAGAGATACTGGTCAGTATATAGCAGACAAAGAAGGTGTAGCACTGTTAGATGTAGCAGACTTCACGATTGATAGGAAGAGGATATTATGAAAACAGAAGGACAAACAATGATAGAAAATGCAACAAGTCTTGCTAAGGGAGTTAAAACCTTAGTCAAGGAGAATAAAGAACTAGCCGGATTAGTATTCCATATGCGTGGATTACTTGAAGATTGTATGCGTAGCAATGGTGAACCCATTGATTTTAGCAACAAAAAGTTAGAAAGAGCATTCGTTATTATGATGGAAATACAACATGAAAAGGACTTGGCGAAGGAGAAAAAGAATGATAACCTTCATGTGCAGGGCGAGATTGCCTTTGGCAACGAGTCTGAGCCATCAATAGACGAGTTTTACGGAGATGAAGAAATATGAAGATGTTTAAGATTGAACTAGAAAGAAATGCAATGTTTGAAGAAATAGTCCAAATATCATTGGATGAAGGAAAAACAGTGAAGGATGTTATTACGCATCTGTTAGAAGCAGCGTTATACGCTGAACCTGAAACAGAAACAGTAGACCCAACATTTGTTGAGCCACACGTAACCCATAACCCACACGAAGAACAGAACAATTGGGAGTGATTCTAATGAAGAAAGCAATGGCTTTACTGATGATGTCTGTTTTACTTGCAGGTTGTACAATACCTGACCCTGATGAAGTGTTTGAAGAAGAAGTTGTATCCACTGAACCTGATTGGGTTACAGTGACAGGTTCTTTCACATTCTTGCATGAGGATATGAATAACACAACATACGAAACAGTGTGGTTGGATACTAACGTTACATATGGTTTCATTGAGTGTGGAGATTTCACATACAACATGAGCCATCTCAGTTTTGATATAGTGAACAATACTGTTAGGTTCAACAATTACTCATACGACATTTCAGGATACTACCACCAAACCATAGACAATCTAAGTTACACTTGGAATAGCGGTTTCGCATACGGTTTTGGGAATGTCTCTTTGGTATTCCCATCTTATCCGTTTGATGTTACTGTTGATTACAGTGCAACATATCGTGTATGGAATGGTAGAGAATGAGTAAACCTGCGGTGACTGTTCAGTTCCCTGCTCCGCTACCTGCGGAGATACAGTGTCCTATCTGTGAAGGAAACAAATGCAAGGTCTGCGAGATGCAAGGTAAGATTAAACTGGTTGTTGATGCCAAAGTTCCAATCCAAAAAGCATTGATTGTGAAGTATGTTGCTAACAACCTAAGTTCAATTAGTTCTGAGTTATCTAAGAACTATGGGTTAGTTCCTGAGATTGAGACAATGGAAGTGTTTGAACATCCTGAAAATAGAACTTATGAGATTATTAAGATAAGTAGTATTGGGGGTGTTGTCTATATTGCTACAAGGATAGATGATGTAGAGGGAATTAGAACATTTACTAGTCTAAAGGATTTGAATAGATTTAAGGAAGGATGGTATGAATGAGTGATAAATTTGAAACAATAGCGAGAATACCAAGAAACGCTACGATGGAATTACAAATTAAAAAGGGTAATTACTGGAAGACAGAAGTTGTAGATGTTAGATGGTATAGTGATGGTAAGCCCACCAAAAAGGGCATTAGAATCAACATGGGTGAATTAGATACATTGTTGAAAGCGTTAATAAAAATAAAAAATAAGGTGAATGAGAATGAGTCTGATTAGATTTGCAAGAATGAGTGAAGCAATAGAACAACAAGATAGAACAGTAGACAAGATTCGTATTATTGACGAATCATTGAATGCCTTCAAAGACCCTCATATTCTTCTTGAGATATTATCTTTAGAATATGATGTGAACAACATTGGTCAGAAAAGAGCAATAACGTGGATTGCTAATTCTTTTGGTATGTTTGAAGATGAAGTAAAAACACAAGCGGATATTTGGGGTGATTTATCAGAAGGAATGATGCAATTCCTATCTGATGAGTTTACTGTTGATTCTAATATATCATTGAAAGAGTTTCATAGTTTGTTAGTTACTGATTGTTCTTCTATCAATAGTGATGCCTACACTGTTTTCAACGAAAGAACAAATGATATGTCTGCACTTGAACTAAAGTGGTTTCTAAGATACTGGTTAAGGAATCCAAGAAACGGTATAGGTGGGAAAGCAGTAGCAAGACTATTGAAAAGGAGGTTTCCTAATTCTGATATTGATAAGTATGCCAAGTTTCATAGTCCTATTGAAATATACAGGTATCTATCAAATGGAAATGAACCACCTTGTATGACAGGTGTTGGTAAGTTCATTCCTTGTTCATTAGCAAAGAAACATCAAGCACCATACAAGTTACCTAATGACTACCTAATAGATGTGAAGTATGATGGTAATAGATATCAGATTCATAGAGATAGAGATAGTGTGATAATCTTCAATCGTAAAGGTAAGATTGTAACATATCAATATCCCGATGTTGTGGATTTGGTTAAAACATTCAATGCTCATAATTTCATTTTAGATACTGAGATTTATCCGGTTGTGAGTCAGGGTTCTGATATTCCGGCTGAACATAAGAAGTTAGCAACGAGAGTGCATTCCAAAGATATAGAGAAAGCAGTTGAAGATTGTCCAGTTCATATGGTGATATTCGACATTCTACATTATATGAATGTCTCATTGATTGAGCAACGATATCGTGAGAGGTTAATTCATCTACCTGATTTCCCATCATGGAATAGGGTAAGGGCATATACTGATGGAGATATTGAAATAGCATACAACAATGCTATCAATGATGGTTTTGAAGGTATAATGATTAAAGATTTGAATGCTAGTTATCAAGCAGGGAAAAGAACTGAGGCAATGTTGAAACATAAACCACCACGAATTGATTTGGACGTTGTGATTACATCTGCACAATATGGTGATGGTAAGAGAAGAAATGTCTTTGGCACGTTTGGTATATCTGTATTGGATTCATCTTCATCTAGTGGCTACAAATCAGTCGGCTCAGTAGGAACAGGACTTTCTGATGGAGATTTAGCATATCTCACAACTGAATTGAAAAAAGTTGTAGAGAAGTATTCAGGAGATACATTCTATATCTTACCAAGAATAGTCCTTGAGGTCACTTGTGATGTCATCACACAAGATAGTGAAGGCGAGTATGGCCTACGATTCCCAAGAGTTGTAAAGATACGCAATGACAAGTTCCCGAAAGACTGTAACTCGATTTTAGACATACAAATGATGTCTTAGGGCAAATTATTATGTGCTAAATTGCTTACGAAGTGTCATGTGGAACTTAATTTCGGTTGAGGGAATGAATAAAGACGCAGTAATGGGCATATGTGCAGTCTTAGCGAAGCCAATAGTTAGGATAAACAAGGATAGCCGTCACGATTTAGGCTACAAAGTCAAACTCTCTATTGATTTTAGAGGAGATATGTTTCTTCTTAGTAAATTGCAAAGAGTTTTTACTCAAAATGGTATTTATTCTACATTGAAGGAGTCTGAGTCAAAGGCAAGGCCAAGACCCATACTTAGAATAGGTAGAATAGACCAAATACGTAACTTTCAAGAAGTTTACTTGCAAGATGCTTTAGATGAAACTAATATTATCTATGTAGGTAAAGAAGATAGTAAAAAAACGTGGTTGACCTTTCTATTGGTATTGACTAATGTTGAAAGCAAGAAACACTTGACTGCTAAAGGTTTAGATGAGGTATTCAGACTCAAGGGGCTGATTGAATGATTTGTTCTCGTTGTAATAAGAACGAGACAGTGCTTAACTTTGCATTATGCACTATTTGTAGAACTCAAGTTCTAAAGCAGAAGTTAGAAGGTGCTGAAACAGAGCATATGAACGAAGAAGAAATAGCAACTCACCATATGGTGAGATTACAACTTGAAGGTTGTAGAGAATGTGGAAGTAAAACATTTGGATATGAAATAGGTATTCAAGAAGAAAATGAATTGTTATGGTATGTAGCCATGATAAGTTGCAAAGACTGCAATAATAATTACAAAGAAATATTGGAAGTGAGAATAAATGAGTCTAATAAAAACGGCAATGGAACACAAGAAAACTAAACCTATGATTGTAGTAGGTAATGCTTCATTGAATAAGATGAAGAGAGCCAAGTCATTTGTATCAGAAGATGCAATAGTAATGTATGCTAATGAGTATGACATAGAAGATAACTTTAGTATTCCAAAAGAAAGGGGAATAATAATTGATGAGGTTCATTACAAACCTAATACAGAACTGATTAAGAAAACTCTCTTAGAATATCGAGGACAAGTAGTATTGATTTCTGATAATCAGAAGTCAGTTCCCAAAGATTTGTTTTCATTATGTCAACTGAAAAGAGCAAACAAGAAGATAGAGTATGATGTTGAAACATCAAGAGCAGATAAACCAAAGGAGTTTGATATTGATATCTACCCTATGGTTAGGGAATATCTAAAGAATCCTGATAGGGATGAAGTTGCAACTATGTTGAAGTTATCTACTCCATCAGACATTCATTTATTGTCTTGGCTTGCACCCAACTTACACCCAAACAAATTATCATTCGTTGATTTTTCAGTTAAGAGAAGGTGGAATACTGATTACTTCTACGAACTTCTAGCATATTCACATGATGGTAGAATGGCGAGGAAGATGCAGATGCCTAAGCGTGGCTCTTATTCTAAGTTACCAAGTCTATCAAGAAGAGTTGGATTAAAACCTAAAGAGTCTTATCTGTTAATGGACTTATTGAAGGATGAAGGTTTCAAGCAATTTGCTAAAACCAAATACAATAATGCAGAATGCAGACTCCTAAACTTAGGTGAAAAGAAAAGGAGGAAGAAAACAGATAGGATTGTTCCACAACAGGGATTAGGAGCGTGGTTCTAATGGGAACATATGGAGGAACTACTCGATATAACCATGATAAATGCAGAGCAGTATTACTTACTTTCTTAGAGAAATTCCCATATGATGTTCCTTTTATTATGGATGATGTAATGGACTACGTAATCCCATTACCCTCACATATGCTAAAGGATGTATCACCCTCAAAAAGCACAAAGGTTGGGGTGTTAAGAAAGAATAGGTATGGAGACAGTAACTTCTTTTCACAAATACTACACTCAGCACTTCGACAATATAATGTAGAAAATGATTCAATAGTAGTGAGAGGTCGTTGGAAATTAGACAGTAATAAGAATAGTACAGATAGTAAAAGAGTGTATGTTAAGTTAAAAAGTGTTAATGGTGAATCAGTTTGTTTTGATTGTGGTATTCCCATTAAAATAGAAATAACATTTCAAAACAAGAGCGGTGATGTAAGACATTTCAATAGGTCATTTAATTGTCGAAGATGCTACGATATTTACTGTGGTAGAGTGCCTCAATTACTGTATTCAAAGAATACAGAAACCGTGATAGATGAAGAAGATGACAATGAAGAAGATGACAATTGGTTAGATGAATTAATGATAATGGAAGATGATGAAAATGAAAAATGAATTATGGGTAGAAAAATATAGACCAACCACCTTGAGTGGAATAGTAGGACAGAGCAACTTTGTTCACGATGCTGAACATTGGGTGCTAAACAAGAATATGCCTAATGTGATTTTGTATGGTATGGCGGGAACAGGTAAAACCGCCGCATCTATCTCATTAGTGAACGATATCTTAGGAGAAGATAAGGAGGGTAATTTCTTTGAGATTAATGCCTCTGATGATAGAAAGTTAGAAACTGTCAGAACCAAGATTAAGGATATTGCAACAACTAAGAGATTGGGTGAAGCCCCATTCAAAATTATACTTCTTGATGAAATGGATGGTATGACTA
>Ga0163111_10000984_pt1 | contig 17184 bp, 15 predicted proteins | sample CRUFie1St18metaG_FD_109645 | JGI IMG/M metagenome (GOLD analysis project Ga0163111, IMG submission 109645) | Marine microbial communities from the Costa Rica Dome - CRUD Field 142mm St18 metaG | ecosystem: Environmental > Aquatic > Marine > Oceanic > Photic zone | place: Costa Rica: the Eastern...
CACCTCCACCTGCTTGTAAAGCAGTTGTTCTATAAACCTTATAGTCTCCTACAGTAGTTTTAGTAAACTGTCCTAATACTGCAAATCCACTAGTTGCTATTCCACTTAAGTCAGATCTTGAACCATCATATACTATATAATGATATTTATCTCCTGACCAAGTTATTGATACAGTATTACCTACTGGGTTAACATCTCCTTTTACGATAGTACCTATATCTCCATTTAAAGTAGTATCCCAGCTTCCTAAGTCTTCATACTGTGCTTGAGTAAATGCTGCTGTTGCAGATGCTCCATGTCTTAAACTTATTATCTTCGTAAACGTAGTAGTTCTAGTTCTTGATGTAAATAACTGAGGATCATTTTCTCCATCTGGTGATTTATATGATGCAGAAGCAAATAATGTAAAGCTAGAAGAACCAGTTAGTGCTCCAGTTACATTTAATGTTCCAGGATTAGTAGCAGGAGCAGAAGAAGCACTCATTACTAATGTTACTTGTTCCCAGTCATTTGAACTACCATATGATCCTGTAAATGCTATTGATCCAGTAGCTCCTTGCTCTAATTGATTACTACTATCACCTAACTGTATAGTAGCAGTATCAGATATAGAAGGTTGACCTGGATTAGTTTTTGATAAGGTAGCTGTTACTGTATCACTATCTGTAAATATACTTCCATCTAAAGGAGAACTAGCAGTATATTGAACTGAATAAGCATGAGATCCTGTTGTAGTTAAATTAGTAGATAAGGAAGTTCCACTTCCAGAGGATGCTGCTAACAATACTGAACCTGTAAATATAGAAGCTGTAATAAAGTTATAACCTCCATTATTCCAAGTTGCAGATATAGTATAAGCATCGCTTACTTTATTGAATCTATTAGTAGCAAATCCTGATCTAGCTAAATTTAAACTTGATGGTTCAGTAGGAGTACCGAAAACAAATTTTAATCTATTACCTGTAAAAGATACAGCTACATCATTATCAAAATCAGCTACTTCAATATGTTCTAATGAATGAGTAGTACTAGCTGATAAATAAGCTACTGGATTAAATGATGCTGATGCTACTGACATTGAACTAGTCTGAGAGTTAGTTATAAACGACCCTGTACTGGCGTCAGTTAAGAATGAACCAGTATCTGCATCAGTAACAAAAGAACCTGTACTAGCATCAGTTAAAAAAGAACTAGTGTCTGCATTTGTTAGAAATGAACCTGTCTTATTATCGTCTACTAATTTTACCCAAGCACCTCCATGAGCATAATAAGCAGCTCCCTCTGAATGTACATGGGCAAACATTCCATGATAAACTGAAGCATTAGGTAATGCTGCTAAATTATCATAATGAAATCTTATTTTATTTCCTTTAGCGTTAGAATCTAAAGTACCAGATATAATTTGACTACCTGAAAAAGTATTGCTGCCGGTAAGAAGAGCAAAAGATGAAGAGTTAATACTAGTTAAATAAGAACTAGTAGCAGCCATTAAGGCAGTTACTTCTCCATCAATAGATCCGGTAAAGGTATTAACTGAAGCAGAGAATGCATTCAATGCTCCTAGATCAGAAGATCCACCACCACCTCCACCTGAGCCTGTAGCTACTGTAACATTAAAAGTAGAATTATCTCCTTTAGTAAAAGTTATAGTATTATTAGTAGCACTAGCTGTACTGATTAAAGAACCAGTTGCTGTTTGAGCAGTACTTACAGCTGCGCCATTTAATAGAATAGAACCAGTAACTTTTAACGAACCAGTTAGATTCGCATGAGTTGATAAGTCCTTACTAAGCTGTTTCCATTTAATTAACGCCATTATGCATTTACTTTACCAGTTAACATATATTCATCTGTAGTATCTATATCATAATTTAAACTACTACTGAAAGTAACCACTACATTTACTCCGCTACCTGTTACACTATGTACTGCGTCGTTTTCAACAGCTACTCCATTTATAAATATCGTGAAATCATTCTTACTTTGAGAAGGAAATCCATCAGGAATAGTAGCTAGTGAGGTTGATACCCAGGTTAGTGAAGCAGATACTGAAGCTGATCCTGTTACTACGTTTACTGTCTTAACTGTACTTGTTACTGCATTGTTTAATACTGTATAAGCTTTTTGTTCGCTATTCATTGCTTCTTCTATTGTTTGTTGTATAAATTTTCCTCCGTCGACAGCTAGATCAAAAAATCTAATGCCTCTAGAACTTGCTCGTGTTGTGGAATATCTAGGCATATTATATATTATTTATATCTTTAACTGTTTCAACTCCAAAAACAACTGATGCTTTACTAAAGTATTTACTAACACCTTGAGGTAAAGTATTAAAGTTATCAGGTACTATATGACCTAATAAGTTTATTTGAAAATCAGTCTTTACTGTTCTATCACTACCTTGAGATATTTCAGTACTAGTAGTATAATTATCAATCATTGCTCTAAATTTAAACTTTTCAGGGTCTCCCCAGTAAGCGTCTGAAGCATAATTAATAGATTCTACTATTTTATTCATTTGCTCAATATATTCAGTAAAAATAACACACGAGTAAACTAAATTTACATAATCAGGAACTACTACTCCTTGATATTCTTTTACTATATTTCTATTATTAAGTAAAGAGAACCTATCATATCTGTTTTTACTTGAATACTTCTTTTCAAAAACTCCGAAATTATTAGGATTATTAGCATCCATTTTATTTCCTAAGTTTCTATTTTTTTCTATACTATCTCTTTTTACTATAATTAGAGGTAGTTGTATCTTTCCATGTCTATCTCTTATAAAGCCATTCTTTTGAACTGCTGCCCATCTTTCAGGTGATCCATATAGTACAGGTACGTTCTTTTTCTTACTATTTTGCATAACAGAAGGTTTTATCACTTCTTTAAAGTAGTAAAAAATAGCTTCATCTATATCTCTTAATCCTACAGAGAATTTTTTTACGTCATCATCCTTTACAGAACGTTGAAGTTCTCTCTTTTTAAAGTTATTCGTAGGAGCTACTGAACCGCTATAGTTTTCTACACCATAAGGTTTAATAGTCTTTCTTGATAACTCTTCCTGAGAAGGTGGATTAATATTTGTATCTGGCATACCTTAGTTTATTAATTATAAATAAGCAGTTCCTTCAAAATCAATACCAGTAGACTCTCTTTTAGTCATGTGGGTATCGCATATAATTGAAATAGATGAACCAAATTTATTTCCATATGAAGTTAAGTTGTAACTCTTGTCTCTTCCAAGCATTAACTGGTTTTCTCTTACAGTATCTACTACATAGTAGTCTTCTTGCCAATTAATTATATCTCCTACTTCAGGTAATAATGATATATCTTCTAAATCAGGTCTTAAAAATGCAAAAGATGCTTCTCTTTGTAGATCTGGTAAGGTAAAGTCATCAATACTTACTACTTGATCTCCTCTAGTTATTAAACAATTAAGTTTAGATGGTACAAAGTAGCTTTTTGTAAGAGCTTCTCCGTATATATTAGCATCTGTCTCTTCTAAATTAAGTTTATAGAATAATATCTCTTGTTCTACTATATCTTTTAGTAGTTCTCTATTAACTTTTACTAATAATTCAAAATCTCTATTACTTCCGAATAACATTACTTCTCTTCTATAGTATTATCTGCTATTTCCATAGCACTTATAAAATTATATTTATTCAATGCATTAGTTTTAAACGCTTCAAATGCTTCAGCTGGTTCTTTTTGTGATATTAACTTTACTTTTAACGTTTCTCTATTGTCTCCATCACCTGATGCAGTTGTAACAGTAGTAACTCCTGGTAAAGCTCTTAATAATTCAGCTAAGTCGTTGGTATTTTCACTACCATCGTATATAACCTGAACCATACCTTCGTATGTTCTAAATTCTATTTGTTCTCTTAGTATATCTAATAGCTTCATTATCCTATATATATCCCCATTGGTACTCCTTTTAGAGCATCTCCTAAGTATTGTGTTTGTTGTGCTTGTAATTCTAACTGATTATTTAAAGAAGCTTGATTTAATAGTTCTCTTAACTCAGTTACATAAGATTCTTTTTCAGCTCTTACATCAGCTAGTAGATCTGCCTGGTTTAAAGTAGCTTCTGATCCAGGTACTGGTACGGTTTGGTACTTACCTCTTACATAAGCAAGCATCTCTTTACATATAGTAGCAGTATATTTAAAGATCCATTGTCTACCTGTAGAATTAATTTCAGCATATATAGGGTTTTCTGTAGGTACGTTAGATAAGTTAGTAATAGTACCGTTGTTTGTAGTAGAACTACCGCCTCCACTTACTTGACTACCTGCATTTGCTGATGCTGTTACATGTAATCCATCATCAACGTATCTTTTTTCTTCTCTTTTGTAGTATTCAAAGTATAAACTACCTGTTTCTCTAGGTATAGGAAATAATTTAAGTTGATTATTAACTATTTCAAAGGAATAAGCAGATTTTCTTACTTGATCGTTTAATTCAATAGCCTGTATCTTAGCTAAATCGTAAGAAATAGGCATTAACATGAAATTAATACCAGGACTAAATGATCCAAAGTCGAAAGCATCCATTAGTGACTGGATACCTGTACCTGTACCTGCATATGGGTCGAAAAATCTTTGTATAGCTGGTGGAGCTTCATAAAATACCTTTCTTATCTCTATTCCACCTGCTATTCCTTGATCAGATGCCCAAGCATTTAAGTCATAGTTCTGTTGATCTTTATTTACAGCTATAGATCCTGTATATTTTGTAGTAAAACCTCCAACTCCGGCTTCCATACCGTATTGATGAGAGGTTCTTATAGTATTTTCTAAAGAAGGTTTAATTAAAAGTGTATTTATTGCTTCAGCACTTGATTGACCTTGTAAATTAGTAAACTGTTGTGCAGCTAACGCTTGAAATACTTCATTACCGTAAGAAGTTACTGCTTCTTCGAATGCGGCAAAGAAAGAACCAGAGCTTAATTCTACATCCATCATAGGATATCCTAGTTTCTTTGCACAGTACTCAGCTACCTTAGGTGCATCCTTTTGAAACTCTAAATCATCATCGTAGAAACCAAAAGGAGTAGATTCCCCTGCTACAAAGTCAGCACTACCATCATAAATTGCTATATTAGCCATAGTTTATTATTTAGATACTAAAAAGTACTCAACTGTTGATGTAGTATCAACTGGAGTAGCTTTAATTTTAGTAATATTGTCAAATGAGGTTACATTTTGAAAACTACCAGTAAAGGAAGTAGTATTTATCATAAAGCTTCCTGAACCAGCTACTGCTATATTAAAGTTTTCAGTAGAAGAAGACACTTGTAATATTACTGATCCTGTAGAGTGATTAGTAAATCTAAAATACATTAAACTACTGCTAACAAATTGACCTGCTCCAGCAGTACCAGAGAAGTCTACTACATCAGAAAATGAACCTGATGTTATATTTAGTATTCTTTCAGAGGCATTACTAGCAGATGGTAAAGCTACGTTAAAGCTTGTACCTCTTTCCTTTCCGTTCAATTTAACTCTCTCTTGGATAAAGTAATTTAAATTAGCCATCTTATATTTTTTATTATAAATAGTTAAAAAAAAAGAGGCCCGAAAGCCTCTCTTTAGTTATTCTTAACCTTTCTTTTTGAGAATATGGTATAAGACGAAGGCACCTACTAGTCCTAGTAAACCTTCATTGCTCAATCCACCTAATATACCCATGATATTATCTACCACAGACACATTTGGCCAGAATGGGATGACTGCGCCCTTAAAGAGCACTTCTAGTACAACTCCCAGTGCAATTATACTTACACCGATTTCAGTTAATTGATTGGCCCAAGAGCCGATCTTCTTTAAAAAATCCATATTTAATTGGTTTTTAGTTAGACAAAGATAACTGTCCGACTTCTATAATAGAAAGGAATTCCATGATAATAAATAGGCAAAAAAAAAGAGGCCCGTTAGGACCTCTCTTTATCACTGAATTCTAAAAGTTATATCTTATAAATCGTTAAGATCTGAGATAAATACTTTTCCGTAGAATTCTGGTCTAATCATCTTCTTCGCGTAACGAGTCATTAAACCTTTTCTTGGAGTGAAGGTTTCTGGATCGTACACTAGAGGAGTCATCATTAATGGTACATATGGAGCATATACTGCACCAGTTTCAAGGAATTGTGAACCTCTATATCCCATTAATAGGATGTTTTCAGTCATATAAGGATTCTTATATACTCTGAATCTGTTTGCAAGGTTACCAACTCTTTGTACACCAAAGTTGAAGTCCATTTGATCACCATCAGTATTAGCAGCATATCCTGGAATTGATTCTAAGATAGTTGCTACGTTTGGAGAACAAACGATGAAGTTCGCACCACCTCTAAGAGTTTTCTGATGAATCTTGTTAGATACTTTTTGGATTTTAGTTCCTAAAGTTTGGAACCACTCTCCTTGAGTATTATAGAAGATAGGACTTAAGTTAGCCCAAGCCGTACCATTCCATACTCTGTTAGATTTTACAGACCATCTCTCAGTAGTTACTGCGTCTTGAATAAGCATATCAAGGATCTCAAGATCAATCTCCATTGAGATATATTCACTCAATAAAGAAGTTAACTCAGCCTCAGCGTCAATGCTGTGGTATGCGTTAAGATCTTGAGCGAACTCAGGAGTCCATTGTGCTTTTAGTTTTCTAGTTTTAGCTACGATAGCCTCACTAGCTAGTTTTACATCTACGTTAGGGATTGTGATTGAAGTATCGACTGCAGCAGTTGAACTTGCTTCAAAATCACCTCTCGAGTTGTCAGCTGGTTGCTTGTAGTACATTATAGATCCTGTAATACCACCGTCATTAGCTGCTGTTACATTTGATGCTGTGATAACAAATGTTACATTGTCGCCAGATACAGTAGTTAATTCAGGGTGTGAAGTAACGTCTGTTGAACCAGAGAAGAATCTAAATGCTCTTACACCTTTTAAGTCAGCGCTTAATCCAGTCAATGACTGAGTTACTGTCTTAAATTGATCAAGAACTAGATCGTCGTTGTAAGCGATAGATGCTGAAGTAGCGGATCCTGTGTCAGCTTGGAAAGCGACAGAAGCAGATTTCATTGAATATCCAAATTGACCTGCGCCGTAAAGACCACCAGAAACTTCCTCATCAACACTCATTTTGTTAGATGCTGAAGATACATTACCGTACATGTTAGTACCAGCTGTTCTACCTGATAGGTTAGATCCATATTTAAAATCTAAATAGAATACTAGACCTGAAGGTAAATTCATTGGTTGTACAGAAACGAAATCTTGTGCAACGATTTGAGCGAACACTTTTCTTACCAATGGTAAAGCTACACCTGCCCACTGCTCACCTTCTCCAGCAGTAAAAGTACCACCAGTTCCAGTTACGTTAGCCTCAGCAACGATTTGTTTAGCTTGGTTCTCAAGGATCATAGCCATGTTATTCTTGACTCTGTTATCCTCAATACCTTCTAACAAACCAGAGTCTTGCCATTTGTTGGCTAACTTTTGAGAGTCAGCTAGCATACTTTTGTAGTTGTTCGAGCTCTCTAATAGGTTGTTAATTTCCATGATTTAAAAAAAATTAAAGTTTCGTTAATAATAAATTTACTTAATAATACCGGCTAATTTTTGCATTCTTCTAACAGTATCAGAAACTTCGTTAATTACTTCTGGTTTAGAAGCTGTAGTTCCTGTTGCTTTAGAAGCCATGCCTAGTTTAGTTTTTGATTCTTTGATAGTGTTGTTAGCTTCTTTTTTACTAACTACACTGTCAGAAACAGTTTCATAAACTAATTTAACCTCTTTAACAGTTTCTGCTTTATCAAAAGCAGCTATAATGTTAACTTTTTGACTTTCTGAAAGGTCATTAGATTTAAAGATCTTGTTAACATATAAAAGTTTTGAATTTAGTATATTTACTTCGTTCAATTCTTTTTTAAGAGTTTCGATAGTCTCTAATGCTTGAGATAACTCATCATTAGTTTCTTCTACCTCTTCGTTAACTTTTTCTTTCTTAGGAGCCTCTTCCATCTTCTTCTTTGGAGCTTCATTCTTCTCTTTATCATCATGAGCTTCATCCATCTCCTTTTTAGGAGCTTCGTTCTTCTCATCATCTTTAGGAGCTTCATTAACTTCCGCAGTTGCTTCAAGTTCAGCTAATAATTCATCTAAATCAATTTCTTCTTCGTCTTCGGCCTCCATTCCGTCTACTGGTGCATCGATAGCAGGCTCATCGCCCATACCTTCGATATCTCCAGCATCCATGTCTGCAGGTCCTTCAACTCCGTCACCAACTTCTTGAGCTATGATGTCTCTGATAAGATCCTTAAACTGATCAACAGTTAAGTTACTTACATCCTCATCACCTTCAGGAGCGTCATGGTCTTCAGCTTCGTCTTCAGATTCTTCTGAATCATCCTCAGCTTCGTTTTTTTCATCGTCATGCTTCATTGCTTCATCTTTGTCGTCGTAAGCTTCGTTATGCTCATCATCCTTAGGAGCTTCCTCGATAGTTTCTTCTTCAGATATTTCTTCAGATTCTTCTATTGATTCGTCTTTTTTATCGTGCTTAGCTTCGTCTTTTTTCTTGTCATGCATTCCTTCATCTTTCTTTTTGTCATGCATTCCTTCTTCTACCTCTTCTTCATTTACGTTTTCTACTTCTTCGTTCTTGGAGTCATCCATTTCTTGAAGTTTAGCAGCTAACATATCTTTTAGATGAGGAGTTAAAGACTCTTCTAAAGCTTCCTTAGTGTTAGCAATAGCGGCTTCTCTTACAGACTTAGCTTCAGCAATAGCTTGCTTGAATAAATCTTTGTTTGCCATTTTAAAAAAATTGTTGTGATTCTACGATTATTAGGAATCGTAATAAGAATTATAAAAGTGTTAGATGCAATATATAGATTGCATATTCTTTATATAAATATATACTTTTTCTGGAAACCGTTATGCTCTTAAAATATCGTTTATGATATTATCTAAATTAGAATATTTAGAAGCTTTTTGTTTAGCTTCATTTAAAGCTACAGGGTTCATAAAAGCACCATGAGTAGAAGGATTAGAAACAAAGTCCCAACATACTAATTCAAAATCAGGTTGTACTTCTAAATGTCCTTCATTAGTTTGAGAAACTGAACCGGTACCTCTAGATGATATACCAATTGTATGTCCAGCTTTAATAATTTCTTTTACTATATTACCAGCAGGAGTATTTAATAATTCTACTCTACCCATTAAGTCGTTTCCGTCCCACCATAAGTCTTTTACTACATGAGAAGCATTCTTTAAAGATACTACAGGAGTTTCAGGATGATCTAATTCTCCAAAAGCATTACCTTTCTTAACGAACTCGTCTACATATTTTTTAGCTTCTCTAGCTAGTAAGTCTTTCTTATATACTCTACCATTTTGATTCTCAGCTAATGCTCTTTGCATTATACCTTCTACTTCAAATACTCCAGGTCTTCCTTTAGCTTCTCTAATGGTAGGTTTAAATGGTGTTACGTCTACTAATAATTGTGCCATATTAAAAATATCTTTTTACTGGTGCGAATATAGTTTGTTTAGGAGATTCTTCATTTTGAGGAGTCTCTATATCTTTAGGCATAAATTTAACTTTAGGAATATCTACTCCTTTCATTAATCTACTACCTCCAACCATTCTTGAATCTTTATTAAATGCTGATTCTATAGCAGGTGCTAAAAATGCTCCTACTTTAAGACCATCTTCATTTTCTACATCTCCTACTTTATTAAATACGTTTTGTAATTTTTCTCTAGTTTTAGCTTGATAAGATTCAATATCAGTAACTATGTTTTGTAAATCATTTAATATAACTTGCATACCTTTATACCCGCCATAAGTATCAGCTAAAGCAGCTAATTCTTGAGTAGCAGCTTCATTAATAGTATCTTCGTTCAATGATTTTTTAATTATTCCTTTGATAGCCTCTTTTAACTGTTCATTCTTTTTTGCTTTAGCTACTGCATCATCATGAGACATTCCGCTAGCTTTCATTCTAGCTATTTTAATATCATCAAAATCATTATCACCGTCTTTATCTTGATCAGTATCTTCTTTTACAAATTTAGCTTTAGCAGCTTCGAAATCTCCTTTATATAGTTGTTTAACTATCTTACGTCCTAATTGTTCTAATTGATCTAAATTAAGTGTATGTTTTCTACCAAATCCAGCTAAGTAACCTTGACCTATTAAACCATAATCTGCTGGGTCTATTACTTGATCTACTGATGTTACTTCAGCTTCATTCTTTCTTCTTTTATGACCATGATGAGAAGAGTTGATTACTTCTAATTCATTTAAAGGAATATTTTTAACTGTCTTGCTACCTTCTTTAAAAAATACATCGTAATGAGTTACTGTACCATCTTCTAATAGAGTATGCTGTCCTTCTAAACATATACCATGACCGTATTTTTCGTGTAATACATGATTTGCACAATCGTGATGTATTACTTCAGCTTCATCCATTTCAGCACTATGATCAGTTACATTAATTTCATATGCTTCTAAATCTCTTACTGCATCATGTGTAAATGAATTAGCTTCGCCTGATGCTATATCTCCATCGTCAAACATAAAATATATAATAGCATTTCCAGCTCCATCATTATCTACGTAATCCATCTTTACATTATTTCCGTCTATATTTTTAGCTATGATAGCTTCTGCTTTTTTAAACTGAGCTCTAGGTACTTTAATGTAATGATGGTCATCTCCTTCAGCTTCAGCTAATCCATCGGCTCCCATCATATCGCTAGGACCTGGGTAGTTAACGCTAATAAATTCGTTAAACTCTGCTATAGGATCTGCTCCGTCCATTATATCTTGATAATGAGTTTTTATAAACTCTTTGATTAGCATATTAATACCAGGTATTTCTCCATACTTATCATGTATAGCTCCTATTGCAGATGCAATATTTTCTTTTAAAGATTTAGCAGCTGCTTTATACTTAGTTGCATCTCCAACTCCTGTATCAGGTTTTACATTACCTTTTCTATCTATACCCATTACTTCTCCTACTTCATCTTCTACTTCACCGACTACTTCATCTTCTATCTCTCTAATACTACTAACCGCTGATTGTAGTTTTTCAAGAGTAATACCTAAAGTTTCAGCTAAATCTTCTAACCTACCTTCTTTTAACATAGTCTTAGCTTCTTTTAAATCAGCTTTTTTTAAGTCGTTAAATAGGTCTTTTTTAAGTTCTCCTCTTTTTACAGGAACTTCTCTATCGTGCTTATCTACGTTAGTTGATTCACCTGCTACTATATCTATATAGTAATTAGGATGTTTTATTAAATTATCTTTAGCTTTTTTAGCAGCTTTTAAATAATCTTCTGTAGTTACATTTCTATCGTCAAATGGTGGTTTAAGTCCTGCTGCTTGAAGTTCATAAAATATACCTCTTTCCAGTCTAGTCAAATCTATATTTGCAGCTGGTCTTTCATCGTATATTTCTGTACCAGTAGGTTTAGTTTCAAAGATAAGTCCTTTATTCTTTAATATAGATACTGAATCTTTAAATCCATTGAATTGGGATATATATTGTGGGAATTCCTGTCTCATCTGTCTCACGAATTCCTTTTTAGCCATCTTCCCTTCGTTGACGGCTCTATACTTTTCTGTTGCGGTTACTAGTCTCATGTTTATAAATAGTCAAATCCTTTAGTATGTGATGGCCGTTTAGGACGGCTTACCTTCTTATAACCATGCCTTCTAGAGATCTTTCCAGCTCTATTAGCGTTTCCAAAAGCATACTTAGTTTTGTAGTTCTCTCCAGCACCTGCTGCAAAAGAAGCTCCACCGCTTGTAGTATTAGCTTCTGATAATACTTCTCTTACTAATTTAATTAGTTGTGATCTTGTCATAAGTTTTTTAACTCATTAACTAAATCGTAATATTGCATTAAATTAATTAAATGTGTATCGTTTACTTTATCAGTCTTTTTCAAAGGTTTGATACCTTTAAGTACTTCATCTAATTTAATCTTAACAATATCATCCTTAACATTACTAGCTAATTTAGTAACTTCATTTATAATATTATCTAACTCAGTATTAACTAAGTTGTATAATCTTCTATTAGAGTTTACTGAGGTAATAAATTCTTTTAAAATTCTCTTTTGAGGAGCTAAAAGATTTTTATAGTTATCATTAAACTTTTCTAATAATATCTTAAAAGTAAGCATCTTTAAATCTTTATCATACTTACTATACTCTTCTATTAAGCTGTCCTTAACTTGTGATTGATCTTGATCTTTAGATGTTAAATGCTCTAATAGAGTACATTTATTAGATACTAAGAAATTAGGATCAACCATACTAGAATTATTCTGAGCTTCTAATAAACAGTATAATGAAGCTAGAGGTTTATAATCTCTTACTTCCATACCGAAAAACTCTTCTAGTTTATAATTCTCTTTAATAGCAGAAATCAAATCATATTTCTGTTTCTTCAATAATTTTTGATTAAGTTTCCTAGAAACTTCTGTAATAGTTGAAATTATAGTTTCTGCTTTACTTTGAGATACTTTTTTATTTCTTAAAATAAATTCGTATAATTTATATTCTTTAGCTAAAGTTGTTCTACCCGCAAAAAACTCTTTTAGGATAGCAATAGCGTTAGATTCTTTATTATCTAAAGTATCAGCTGCAATCTGCTTTATTAGCAGTTCAAATATAAGTCCAGTATTACGATACTTTGAGTGCTTTATCTTCATTATATACGTTTACTATTATAAATATGTATTAGTTACCTAAATCTTTAATATTATCTTCGCTTAATAACTTTGAGTTATTCTTATTATCTTTTTTGAAAACAATATCTTTAAGATCCTTTTCATTTTGCAAGTAAACTGTTTGTGCTGTAGAATTTTCTAAAACGTTTTCATTATCGGAAGGAAAACCTCCTTTCATACCATGCTGACCTAAAGGATCTCTTCCTCCTACAGGATTATCGTTAGTTCCATAGACAGACATTTTCTCTCTAGGTCGACCTCCTTCTGGACCTGGTTCACCATGTTTAGGCAGTTCTTCGTAACCTGCTGGTACTTCTCCTGGTCCTGCTCCTTTAGGAGTAGAAGTAGATCTTCTACCGTACATAGATGCAAGATCATGAGGTGTTCCGTAAGTAGTACCTGATTTAGCTGGGTCATTACCTTCACCTTCTATCTGAGCTAATCTAAATATACGTTTAGAATCCTCTCTTACAAGGTCTCTCATTTCCATATAATTATCTTCAGACATATCGAAGATTTTTTCATAGATATAATCAGATGAGAATAACTTAGTATCTTTCATTTGATTAGCTAAATCTACTTTTTCTTTTAATAAAGCTACTTTTTCTTGTTCAAATATAATAGATGGAGTAGTTAATTTAATTTCAAAGTTAGTTAAACTATCTCCTGTAAATCCTTGAGAATATAAATGTACTAAAGCTATTTTAGTTAATTCAGATTCTACTATTCTTTGTATTCTTTCTACAGTTCTTGCAAATCTTATATCTTCTGCTGCTAATGTAGCTTTACCTTGTAAGTCTCCTTCATATCCAAAATATGCTTTTGGAATCTTAAGAGCAGCAAATAACTTCTGCTGTAAGTATTCTACGTCTGCTTTACCATCATACTCTAAACCTTTAGTAGTTTCAATTCTAGTAGAAGTATCACCTCCTCTAACAGGTAGGTAAAAATCTTCCATCATATTCTGAAGATTAAACTTAAGATTATATTGACCATCATCTCCTACATAAGGAGTTTTTTTCATTTGATTGATAGTCTTTTGCATAAACTGCTCTACCTCATTTGGAGGAACATTACCTACGTTAATATAGAACATTCTCTTTTCAGGTGCTCTCATTATACGGTGTATTAACATCGCATCTTCCATTAAAGTAGTTTGTCTAAATATTTTTCTAGCTGGTTCTAAATAAGAACGTCCATAAGGTAAGTACTGAGTATCTGATATTAATCTAAAGTGAGCTACTTCATAATTATCAAAGTTAACTACTTTTTTATTCGATTTTCTTTTTGGTAAGTAACTAGGGTTTTGAGATGCAGCTAGTCCGTCGGGATCTAATTGAAAAATAACCTTAGCAGGATTTTCAGGATCTTCTCCTTCTCTCCTTACCATATGATATACAGTATAAGGAAGTACGTTATATACTCCAAATTTTTCAGATATTTCTAATTTAAGGAAGAAATCTCCATACTTACACATATTTCTTATCCATGACCATAAATTAAATTCTATATTTAATACGTCGTAAAATAAGTTATAAAGTACTCTCTGAATATTTTCATCAGATGATTTTATCTGTAATATTTCATTTACATCGTTTTTTACTGTAGCTTCATCAGCTATAATATCTAATGCGGATGCAATGATTGGATCTGTATCCATAGCTTCATAGTCTGAATAAAGCTGGATTCTAAGTGTTTGATAATTTAGGTTAGGATTAAATATATTTCTATTATTATAGATATATAACCTGCTAAATCTATCTACTAGTGAATTTGTTTGGTATCTTCCAGTTCTTTGTATTTGGTTAACATCAGCTATTTTTAGCTCGTTTCCACCAATATTTCTTACAACTACGTCTGTAGAAAATAATCTTTTAAGTCTACCAAATAATGAAGTATCTGCCATTAAACGTTTAATTTATATATAAATAGTCTATTTTAGTAACCAAGTGATATCCTCTTGTCCACCCGGTGTCTTTAAAAGATAAGGATTTTCTTTCTTATTTCCAACTGTTTTTATAACTGCTTGGTTTTTTGCGTTTAAATTAGAAAAAGACGATAATTGTGCTCTAGCTAAGTCCATTCCTTGTTGTCTTAGTTTTAGAGCAGTATCTCTTACATAAAGTGCAGTTGCACAAGATATAAGTAAATCATCGTTATATCTATCTTGAGCTTGAGGTTTTCCGTTTTTCCATACAAAAACTCTCATTTCTCCTAATAATCTTTTAGATTGTATAGTAACTGATTTTTCTCTGATGTATTCTATCATCTTAGCTACTACTAAAGGCCGTGTTCTCATAGACATAGTAAAACCGGGAACTAACTTATCCCTTTCGTACTTATGCATGTATGATTCTACTGATTCCATATTAGAAGTAGAGCTATAGTACAAGTTTTTATACTCTCTTTCAAGCACTTGCTCTATTGTAGCCCAACCAATATTAGCGTTTTCAACTACTAATAATGCATCGTTATACTCTGATGCAATTCCCACAAGTACATTACCAAAATCTTTAGGAGATAATTTTCCTTTATATTCTGCTATCTGTACACAATTTTCTACGTCAAATACATGAAAGGCTGAATAATCACTAGAATCTCCTCTTGCTACGTCAGCAACTACCATATAGGATTTAGAGTAGTCTACTCCTTCCCATATCCATAAATTACCATCTACTCCTCTTCTTTCTAAAGGTTCTTTTTCATAAGTCTTTTCATAATATAACATATCATCTGGTTCAAATACAGTATCACCAGAAGCTAAGAAGTCGCAATCACATTCCTGACCAGCCATACGAGGGCCTAAGTCAGAGTCTTGTTGATCTCTCCATTCTTGGTCTCTTTCAGGATGTACAGTCCAAGGTAGTCTAATAGACAAAAATGAATTTTCTCCTGATATAGCTTTTTCCCAAGTTAAATGAAACCAATTACCAATACCATTAGGTGTTGATAAAGCCATACATTGACCACCGGTTGCTAATGTTTGTTGAGCAGCAGTAAAGGTTTCTTCAATATTATCTATAAAAGCTGCCTCATCTATTAATAGTAATGATACTGCTTCTGATCTTGCAGCATCTGCATTAGATGATTTAGCTTGTACTTTTGATCCATTTCTTAATCTCAATGATAACTTGTTTTTTTCTACTGCAGGTAGCTTTAACCATTTAGGTAACTGATCATACATAAAAATTACTTTTGTAACTAAGTTACGAGCAGTTGCTTGAGTAGTTGCTAATGCTAGTACGTTTTTATCTTTATGAAATAACATCAACCATAATGAATATGCTGATGCTAAAGTAGATATCCCTAATTGTCTTGACTTAAGAGTAATTACATATTGATTCTCTTTAAATAAGCGAAGTACTTTTTCCTGGAACGGATATAGGTTAAATAATATTCTACCTCGTGTAGGATGCTGTATATAGCAATACTTACGCATAAAGTAGGTAGGATCTTTAGCACATTTGATATATTCTTGTGCTATTATCTTTTTGATATTTTGACTCATAACTTTTAGAACTTATAAGACCACTCTGGTAGTCCGTCTTTCATTGTAGCCTTGATTTTAGTGCCAACTAAACCTTCTAAACTGGCTGATGGTACTTTTATAAAACTTCCAGTATCATCATTCAAGAATACTATTTCTTCAAAACCTTCAGCTTTAGCATAGGCTCTTATAACTCTCTTAATAAACTCTTTTTCAAATGCATCTGCGTCAAAGCTATTTCCTTTTTTATATTTAGTTAATTTTACATCAGTTAAATCTAAATCTCCATAGTAGTTACTAATAGCATCGTCTCCTATTTGTAAAATTCTATCTGTAATATTTTGATCTTGTTTTAAAGCTGCGGCAAGAATAATTAAAATTCTGTGGAAAGGTCTTGCACCGTATTTAGCAGGAGGTTCAAAAGGTTCAGGTAAAATTTCATTTACTCTACTAACTATAAAATCTATCATAGCTTTATCTGTATTTTTAGCAAATTTAAACTTTTGACCTGCTGGTCTTGCTCCTGTGTTTTTTACTTCAATACCTATTCCACCTGCAGCTACATCACCATGAGGTGAATCTGATGTTACGTCAGATATTAATGTAGCTAAATATATTTCACCTTTTCCTGTGGCTATATTACCCGCAGGAGGTTTTTTGTTCATTAAATACTTAAGAGTTTCTCCTGAGATTTTACCTTTAAATGGTGCATATAAATTTCCAGATTTACCTAAACTAGAATAAGTAGGAAACTTACCTATCATACTATGGTAATTTTGAATATCTCCGTTTTCTACTAATTCATTATAGATATACTTTTTGATATTTGCTACTGCTTTACCTTGCCCGTCTAAATAATTAAAAACATCTTGTTTATACGTTATAGCTGATATTCCATTTAATATGGACCTTAATTGCTCAGGGG
>Ga0163111_10000986_pt1 | contig 17178 bp, 16 predicted proteins | sample CRUFie1St18metaG_FD_109645 | JGI IMG/M metagenome (GOLD analysis project Ga0163111, IMG submission 109645) | Marine microbial communities from the Costa Rica Dome - CRUD Field 142mm St18 metaG | ecosystem: Environmental > Aquatic > Marine > Oceanic > Photic zone | place: Costa Rica: the Eastern...
TAACTGCTCAAGATTTAGACGTTGCAGGTGATTCAGGAACAGGTGCAGTAGACCTTGATTCACAATCACTAACAATCGCTGGTACAACAAACGAAATAGAAACTTCAGCAAGTGGACAAACAATCACAGTAGGTTTACCTGATGACGTAACTGTAGGAAATAGTCTTACAGTCACAGGAAACCTAACAGTTAACGGTACTACAACAACTGTTAACTCAACAACTACAACAGTAGACGACCCAATCTTTACAGTTGGTGGAGACAGTGCTCCTGGCTCAGACGACAACAAAGATAGAGGTATTGAATTTAGATATCATAACGGTTCTTCTGCTAAAGTAGGTTTCTTTGGATATGACGATAGTGCAAGTAAGTTTACATTTATCGCAGACGCAACAAATACTTCCGAAGTATTTTCAGGTACTGCAGGTAACGTTGCATTCGGAAATATCGAAGGTGTTGGTTTAGCACTAAGTGGTTCAATAACTTCATTAGACGGCGCTACACCTGCAAACGGTCAGTTAATGATTGGTACAGGTTCAGACGTTGCACTTGCAACTTTAACTGCAGGTGAAGGTATTGATATCACTAACGGTTCAGGTTCAATTACAATCATTGGTGAAGATGCAACAAGTTCCAATAAAGGTATTGCATCATTCTCAAGTGATAACTTCACTGTATCTAGTGGTGCTGTAACTATTACCGCAATAGACGGTGGGACTTTTTAATTATTAGAATAGGGTAATACATGGCAACAGTCATAACGTTCAAGAAGTCATCGACTCAGAACGCTGTTCCAACTACCTCAGATATAACTCTAGGGGAATTGGCAGTAAATACTTACCACGGTAGGTTTTACACTGAGAAGAATGACGGTTCAGCTGCCATTGTAGAAGTAGGGTCTAATCCTGCATCATTCACTATTAATGACGCAATCACATTTCCCACTTCTGACGGTTCAGCTGACCAAATAATTACAACCGATGGTTCGGGTAATTTGTCGTGGGCAGACCAAAGTGGCGGGAGTTATGGAACAGGTGCAACTTTTACTTTTTCTCTAACAGGAACTACAACCACTATATCAGGAAATGACGATGATGGGCAAGCATTGTCATATGATATTGGAAAAGAAGCAGTATATCTAAACGGTGTACTATTACAAGACGGTGGTGTTGACTACGCAACAACAAGTTCCTCAGTAATTACTCTCCAAGCAAATGGTGAAAGTGGTGACGTTGTTTGTATTAAAACACCTAAAAATCCAGGCGTATTAGTTGAAACTTCAAGTTCAGCATTGACAACTACTAATTCAAACCAAACTATTCTTTCAATTGCTTCTGCTGGAACAAAGTCAACTAAAATATCTTTGACTGCAGTTCATTCAACAGGTTCACATTCATGCGAAGTTCTTATGGGTAATGACGGTAGTAACGCATTCTTTTCACAATACGGTGACGTAACAACTACAGGTTCATTCTTGTATGATTTATCCACAACAATGTCAAGTGGTAATCAAATATTGAGAGCTACACCTGCTAATACTAATACAACTTTCTTTTTAACTTACAGTAGATTACCAGCACTTAAAGACGGTGAGTTGACAACTACTACAACTTCTGAACAAACATTGGATACGTGTTCAGTTGCATATGAAGGAGTTAAGTATTCATTACTTGCAGTTCATTCAAGTGGGTCACATGCGTGTGAGGTAGTCGTGGGTACAGACGGTACAAATGCATTCTTCTCACAATATGGTGATGTCATAACTGCGAGTTCTTTATTCACTCTAAATACATCAGTTAGTTCAGGAAATACTAATCTATTAGTAACTCCTGCTAATACGAATACTACATTCTATTGGAATGTAACTAAGAGAGGAGAATAATGCCAAGGTCATTAGCATTCAAACTTGCAGAAATTTCTAGGCACATAGAATATGATGCCACTAATGACGATATTGTTGTAAGTAAAGAATTAGTTTCTTCAAGAAGAAAATCAGGTTCTACAACTACGACTGCGACAACTCAAGTCGCACTGGATACTTTTGCACATGCAACATTCTCAACTGCAAGATACATTGTATCCGTAACTCAAGGTTCAGATTATCATTCTACAGAACTTGTTATATCTCATAATGGTTCTAGTGCAGATATCCTTGAGTATGGTATTCTCAAATCAGGTAGTGATTTAGCAACATTTAGCGCTGATATCAGTGGTGCAAATGCAAGATTACTCATAACTCCTGCCTCTTCAAGTTCAACTGTCTTTAAATTTGATAGACAATTAGTAGAATCTTAATCCTAAACTCCGTTTAGTTATAAATAACAGTAGACATTTTTAATAATGCTGTGAACTGGGATAGTGAACAGTAAACGGAGGCGAACAGCGTGGCTGCAAAGAATTTTCATGTAAAAAACGGACTGAGTATCGGTACAACCGAAGTAATTAACAGCTCAGGTCTTATACAAACAGCCGCACTAGGAAGTGATTTTAACGAAAAGGTTGACGACAGAGTCAACGCATTAATCGTTGCAGGAACAGGTATTTCTACCTCATATGATGATAGTGCAGGCACATTAACAATCAACGGACAAGTCGGGGATATCACGGGCGTAACTGCTGGTGACGGTCTTACAGGCGGTGGAACTTCGGGTGATATTTCACTTGCAGTTCAAGTAGACGATAGCTCTATAGAAACAGATTCAGATACTTTAAGAGTAAAAGCAAGTGGTATTACAAATGCCATGTTGGCAGGTTCTATCGCAAACGATAAACTTGCAGGTTCTATCGCAAACGCTAAACTAGCAAATTCAACAATTACAGTTTCAGACGGAAGTAATTCAACAGCTACCGCATTAGGCGGAACAATAACTTTTGCAGCTGGTGAAGGTGTGGACGTTGCAGAAAGTTCAGGCACAGTCACTTTTAGCGGAGAAGACGCTTCTGATTCTAACAAAGGTATTGCAAGTTTCGATGCAACAGATTTCAGTGTATCGAGTGGCGATGTCACAATACAAGCAGAAAGAATTCAAGATATCGTTGGTGCAATGGTAACAGGAAATACCGAAAGCGGTATTACAGTTACATACGAAGACAGTGACGGTACTTTAGACTTCTCTACTACACTAGGTGGTCTTGCTGGTACTACAGATAACCTTACAGAAGGCTCAACAAATTTATTCCATACCAACGAAAGAGTAGACGACAGAGTTAACGCACTATTACAAGCTGGTACAAACATGTCATTGACATATGACGATGCAGCTAATACTTTAACAATTGCGTCTTCGGGTAAAACAGAAGAAGAAATAGAAGATATCGTTGGTGCACAATTTGCTACAAACGGTTCACACACAAATATCACTGCAACGTATGACGATGCTGGTGACGGTGCGGTAGACCTTTCAATAACAGACGCAACTATCAGAGGAAAAGTTTCAGTAACAGATGCGGGTGGAGACGGTTCACTTGCATACGATAACGGTACAGGTGTAATTACATATACTGGCCCAAGTGCATCAGAAGTGAGAGCACATATCTCAGGTGGAACTGGTGTAACTGTATCTAGTGGTGAGATTGCTATTGGACAGGCAGTTGCAACTGGAAGTAATGTTACATTCGCAGACATAGCTGCAACAGGTAATTTGACAGTTACAGGTAACTTAGATGTAAACGGAACAACCACAACTTTAGATACTACAAACTCAACAATTACAGATAGATTGATTGAGTTAGGAAATGGTACAACAGGAACACCTGCAAATGATATGGGTATTGTTCTTGAAAGAGGAGACTCAGACAACGCATTTATAGGTTGGGACGAAAGTGCAGACAAATTCTTAATAGGTACAGGTTCATTTACAGGTGCAAGTACAGGTGATTTAACAGTTACTACAGGAACACTTGTAGCAAACTTAGAAGGTAACGTAACTGGTAACATAACTGGTAACATAACTGGAAACGTAACAGGTAATGTAACTGGTGATTTAACTGGTGATGTTACAGGTGATGTAACTGGTGACTTGACTGGTAATGTAACTGGTAACGTTAGTGGAACTGCAGCTACAGTAACAGGTGCAGCTCAAACAAACATTACAAGTCTTGGAACTCTTACAGCATTAACAGTAGACGATATTAGTATTGACGGTTCAACTATAACTGTAGCCGATAACTCAGCAACTGCTCTTGCCATTAAAGAAGGTAGTAATGACTATTTAACTTTTGATACTACAAACTCAGCAGAAAAAATAGTATTTAATCAAACTGTTGATATAAATGGTAAAGAACTTGTTTTAGATGCTGATGGTGATACATCTATTTCAGGGGCGATTGACGATTTACTTGTATTTAAATCAGCTGGTACTAGTTGGTTATTAGCTTCTGCAAATGTTGGTTTCTCACCAAATGCTGCTGTCCCTCTTGGTAATAATAGTAATCCGTGGACACAACTATATGTGGACAATATTGAAGTTGATGGTAATACGATTAAATCAACTGATTCAGATGGCGATTTAATATTTAAAGGTAACGATGGCGGTTCAGAAATAACTGCTCTTACCCTTGATATGTCTGAAGCAGGTGCAGCTACTTTTAATGCAGGAGTAACTGCTACTACATTTACAGGTGCATTAACTGGTAACGTTACTGGTAACGTTTCAGGGTCTTCGGGTTCAACAACTGGTAACGCCGCTACAGCGACTGTATTAGAAACTGCAAGAACAATCAACGGAGTATCTTTTAACGGAAGTGCAAACATAACAACCTTGACTGCAGGAACAGGTGTTTCTGTATCAGGAACCGAAGTTGCAATCGGACAAGCAGTTGCTACAAACAGTAATGTAACATTTAATCAGATACATACCGACTACGCAAACAACAGTGGTCAAGTTGTGAGGAACATATACCAAAATACTTCTGCACCTACGGGTTCAGACGGACAAGTTGGTGACTTATGGATTTTATACTCTTAATAGTTAGGGTAACAGGATAATATAATATGGCATCAGGTTCACAGAAGGTTAAAACACCTACAGGTTGGAACGCAACCCAAGGAGCATGGGTAAAAACTCCTGATGGGTGGCGTGCTGTCGAACAAATTTATATAAAGACTCCTGATGGGTGGAATAACGCTAGTGGTCAAGAAGCTACACAACAACCTGCTCGAAGACCTGCAATTGGTCAATTACAGGCACAAAGACCTGCAACAGGAACAACACCTGCAAGAAGACCTGCAACTGGTAGACTTCAAGCACAAAGACCTGCAACTGGTAGACTTCAAGCACAAAGGCCTGCAATAGGACAGTCACCAAGCACTTATCAGGCACAAGGAAGATATCCATATCCTGCTAATGCGCCTGGCACTTATCCGTTCACTTATCAGGCAAGATATCCATTTACATATCCTGCGAACTCACAAAGTCCATTTACATATCAAGCGAGATATCCGTTTACATACCCTGCTAACTCACAGTCACCATTTACGTATCAGGCAGGTTACAGGTTCCCATTTACTTATCAGGCAAGATATCCGTTTATACAAAACTATAATGCCCCGACTACATATCAGGCAAGGTATCCTTTTATAACAAGGTATCCGTTTATAGCACCGACTACATATCAGGCACCTACAACGTATCAAGCGAGATATCCGTTTATTGGTAGAGCGCCTTCTGGCCAGTTTCCTTTCATAGTTTTTAAAGGTGGCCAACCTGTTCGTGGACAATTTCAAGTACCTGGCAACGCAAGGGGTACGTATCCCGCTAACACAACATATCCTGCTAACACGAATACAAACGCACGTGGAAATACAAACGCACGTGGAAGATATCCTGCTAACACGACATATCCTGCTACTAGAAATGCTAGAGGAAGATACCCTGCTAACGCTAGAGGGGCAGGAACATATCCTGCAAACGCAAGGCAGCCAGGAACTTATCAGAATAACGCAAGGGGAAGATACCCTGCTAATGCAAGACAGCCAGGCACATATCAAAACAATGCACGTGGAAGATATCCTGCTAATGCAACTGGGTCTTATCCGTTCACTTATCAGGCACAGGGAAGATATCCATATCCTGCTAATGCACAGACAGCTTATCCGTTCCAACAGAACTATCAGAACCCTTATCCGTTCCAACAGAACTATCAGAACCCGTACCCGTTCCAGCAGAACTATCAGAACCCGTACCCGTTCCAGCAGAACTATCAAAACCCTTATCCTTTCCAACAGAACTATCAGAATCCTGTTCAACGTTGGGACGGAGTGTTACAACAACAGTGGCCTGCAACACCTATTTCGTAACACACTAAATATTCTCACATAAGTGAGATTTATATTATGACAGAAATTGACCATTTAATTGATTTTATTCCATACCGTTTAGACTGGACACAGGAAAGTGCCCGTGGACAAATCTTTTATAAAAGCGGTCACCACATAGGTAGTATCCCTGTAAATCAAGACGGTTCAATCGACACAGAGTGCAACACATATAAAGTTGTAAAATACCTTGTAGAAAATGTATATGTTCCTAATGTAAAATTAGTGACATGGGGTGATATCAAAAAAAGTGACTTCATGCCTTTAGAGAGTTTTGGATTAGATTATCAAGCGTCTAGTTATTTAAAGTATGTTCCTGATTTTCATACTTACGGTGCTAGTATGATGAGAGTTAAGACTGGGACAGAGGAACTTATTGGTGGTAATCAAGACGAACTAGACCCTATTGGTTCAAGTTTTTATCATGGGTGTAAAGGTCATTGGTTATTGCACGACATTCAAAAGAATGGTTTGAATCAACCAATAACTATCGTATTACAAAGAGGTGGTAGAAAAGATAAAGTGGAATACAATCCACATATACACCCTGGCTCAGTACGACAAGGTGTATTCGGTGCAACAGATGATGAAGATATGACTTGTATTGTTTGGGACGCATACAATGCCTTTGATTGGATAGAACCTTTAAGTATTGATGATTGGTTGAAATGTTTTACTACACCACAGTTTGATAATATGAGACCAACAGATTTACATGTTTCTTATAATTATACTAGCATTGAAGTGCAAACTTCGGGTGAATGGAACAATGGAGATAAACAACCTGAAAAACAATGGAGAGAAAAGGTAAAAGATTTTTCTAAGCAAGTATCAGAAATAATGAATGGAAAACCTTTAAACATATATCTTGGATATGATTCACGTCATGAAAACATAACAGACGTGCAAATAAAATCTATTAGAGAAGCATGTAGTAGAAGTGTAAGAGAAGACATTTGTAGATTTGACCCTGAGATAAAACTACTTGACGTATCAAAGATTCCCGAATATACTAGGAAGTACGCAAATCAATCGACAGAATTTACTTATAGCAGATTCTTGATTCCATACTTAGAAAATTATGAAGGGTTTAGTATATTCATAGACAATGATTTCGTATGGAAACAACCTTTTTGGGAAATGTTTTACTTCTTGCACCCTGACAATGCAGTAGCATGTGTTCAATATGAATATGAACTAGAAAAAATGTCTACAACTAAAATGGGTGGTGAAAAAAATGTTATGTATCCTAAAAAGTTATGGTCTAGTTTCATGGTATTTAATAATGCTCATGAGGACTGTAAAAAATTAACACCCGAAGTTGTAAATACTGCGAGTGGTCAATACTTACATCAGTTTGAGTGGACTGATAAGATTGATAGAATTCCTGACAAATATGTCTTTACGGAAGGCATGTCAGACGAAAATAAACGATACCATGCGGTACATTATACAAGAGGTGGCCCATGGATAAAGGATATGGACTGTAGTGACATATCACAATTAGACTTGTATAATAAGTATAAAAATTCACTCAATAAATAAGAATAGAGGTAATATATTATGAATCAATTAATCTACACAGAAGATAACAATCTTCACGTCACCAAACCAAATGGTTTGAGATACCAATATGAAAATGTCGAAAAACCAAATTTAGGTTTTGAGTTTGATGTTGTTATATACGATATGCAAGAAGGCGAATATAAAATTGTTAATTATAACGATGAGATTCCCTTTGAGGAACAAGAAAAAACTGCACTTGACGATAGTGAAATGGACGCTATTGAACAGTTTATCAACCAATCAGAACCACCAACTGGCGTGTGTTTAAATAACCAATTTATGTCAGATATAGAAAATGCAACAAGGGAACGTATTAACGCTTGTTCAAATCATTATAGATTTGAAGATTTTACTGAGTGTGTTTATGCTGGACGTGAAGGTTCTAATCACCCATTCAGGTCAGAAGCAAGAAGAGTTATGGAGTTTGCAGATGCTATTTGGTCAATATGTTTTTCAACTCAAGAAGAGATAAATGCAACAAGAGAAGACCATTTAAAACCTTTTGAAGAATATGTACATATTTTGCCAGATGCAGTGATGCCTGATAATATCTCATAAGTTAATGAACGTTGTTTTTCATGACAAACCTTTCAAACTAACGAAAGAAAATTATCCGTTAGGAGATACTTTTCATGTTGTTGATAATTATCTTTCAGAAGAGTTACATCACCATTGGGATAAAACATTAGTTAGAAGTAATCTTTGGTCTAAAACTAATCAAGTTGCGTCCGATAGTAAAACGGGGTTACCACATCATTCTTTTTGGGGTGGCACGTTTTTTAGAGAAAATTTAGAAGACCAAGAATGGTGTCAAGGAAATCAGATAAATCGTTCAGATACTTACTTTGCTAGATATTTTAATACTAGAGTAATGAATGACTTTGGTTTTCGTTGGGTTGAGTTTGATTACATGGGTTTGAATTCACAGACTCAAGGACTAGACGGTACATGTCATAATGATTGTGCACCTGACTGTGACTGGAATCTATCTTTTTTGTATTACTTAAATACATTTTGGAATCCTAATTGGGGCGGTGATTTAAGAGTATACAATGAAAATTTTCATAGCGGTGCTGGGGAAGACATGGACAAATATGAAATAGGAAGAATAGAATTCAAACCAAATAGACTATTACTATTTGACGGAAGAATACCTCATGGTGCAGAAGCACCAAAATCTTCCGCAAGATATGTAGATAGACGTTCATGTGTATTGCGTGGGTCAGAAATAAGATTATTACCGAAAGAAGAAGAAAGAAGAGAAGTTGCACCAAGACAACTAAGATATCAAAGATATGCCAACGATAGAATTTAAAACATATAACGAAAACGCATTTGAGGTATTTCGACCTGTACCTGCAAGTAAAATGCAACCTGATTGGTGGAAAAAATCAAAGGTTCATATGGTGGATAATGGACAGGTAACCATATCATTAAGAGCATGTCCTGCTATGCATGACTGGTTATCTACAGGTTATTATATCGCAACTAATAGGGATATACATTGTGTATACCGTGAAGATGATACAGCTTATGGTTCTTGGTTTACTTATGCTCCGCCTGACGATGAAAATTTTGAAATTGCTTATTCTTCACCAACACATATGAAACATCAACTAATGCAAGATAATTTTGCATTTTTAAGAGCAGACGGTTCGTATGAAAGACCATATGACGCATTTAAATTTAAAGTACCATGGGCTGTCGTAACACCGCCTGGATATTCTTGTTTATATCTTGACCCATTTTTACATCAAAACAAATATTTTAGAACGTGGCAAGGAACAATGGATACTGATATGTTCAATACCTTAACAGATAGTACACAGGTTATTATGTATCCAATGCACAACAAGTCTTTTGTCATACCTAAAGGAACACCTGTTTTACAAGTAGTTCCATATAGAAGAGAACAGTGGACTGCGTCTTATATTAACTTGGACGGGAGTGCCTATATAAACGAATCTCATCAGCAGACCAGTGCTTATGGCAGACCACCGATTACAGAATTGAGTAGAACCGAAGGTGACGCTGAATCACCTGATAATCAAATCCCTGGCGGATTTTATAGAAAATATATGTGGACGACTAAAGCAAAAAACTTTAAAGACTCACCACCTGATGAGTGCCCCTTTGACCCAAAAACAGGAGAAATGAAAAAATGAAATATGAGGGTTATACAGAGTTCGAGGCTAATAAAACTAAAGGCGATAACAATGTTGGACTTGATATCGATAGTTTATACGAAGGACAAACTAATGTTCAAATAGAAGGTTTTGATGTAGGTCAAGACGCAAGTACACCTGCTTTTTACATTTGGAATTCTATGAACTGGCACGCAGATACCTATTGTGGTTGGAAAACTTTTAAAGGTGACCAAGACCATAACACAGTATCAACAGTATGGGAAACGAGATGGTGGCATTCAATTCAACCAGCACCTTACAAGTATGTGGGTGGCCCATATAGAGCTTCTATTGCAGACTTTACTTTAGGATTTTATGGATTATTCTTTTGTCAAAGGTTTGTTCCAACTACAGAGTTAAAAGTCACTTATGACAAAGCAGTTAAGGTAGGTGATACTATAGAATGTGTAGTAACGAACACTGTAGTTGAAAATGACACTTTGAAACAAGAGTTAATTCAAAGAATTTATGGTAGTGATGAAATTGTTGGTCGAGCTTGGTCAAGTCATTATATGAAGAAACAAAAATCTTATAAAGAGAAACAACAAGACTTGACAGAATTAAATGGTGACGGAAATCGTGACCGAGGAAGGTACGGAGAAGATGTCAGTTAGATTATTATTTCCAACATACTTGTTTAGCAGGAATATGCTAGACCCAAATCTTGACGAAAAACAAGGATATGATTTGGAGTATAACAATATGTTGGTAGAAGAAGTTAAAGCAATGCGTAAACGTGACCCTATAGGTAGACTTGTATCTAATTCACCTAGTCCTGATAAAAAACATATTGCAGGTTGGCAGTCTAATGACGGTTGTGAAAGCAATCCTATTTTTCAAAAGTGTATGAATCGTATTAGTAGATTTTTCAAAGATGAAGTTTTACCTTTTCATGGTATTAATAGTTCTGATGGTATCTCAATGAAAGCAGGCAATTCATGGGCAAATGTAAATGAAAAAGGTTCTTGGAATAGACCTCATATGCATAATGGGTGTTGGTATTCGGGAGTTTTGTATCTACAAGCAGACGGTGACGAAGGTAATTTTGAAGCAATAGATAAAGACGCTAAAGTAGTTCACAACTTTCCGCACCACCAAAGAGTCAGAACTAGTTTTGCACTTCGACCTAAAACAGGAGATATCCATTTATTTCCTAGTGGTTTAATGCATATGGTTGAACCTAACTATACTGATAAAGAAAGATACAGCATATCCTTCAATATGGAAATGACTGATATGTTAGTTGGAGAAGGTGGCGGAAGTTTTGGCCAAGATTTTTCTGCTGAAGACTATGACTATGACGAATTCTTATTTAATTTAGACGAAAGAGGGAATCCGATACGTTAATTTCATAAATAAACGTATGGAAGAAAACCTCATATCCTTTGACGCTCACTTACTATGGAACATAGTTCTAACCTTTGTTTTAGCACCATTAGGATTCCTAATCCGTAACTTACTATCAGAACAAAAAAGACTAGATATTCTTGTCAATAAGACACGTGAAGAAGTTGCTAAAGACTACGTAACACGTGAACAACTATCAAAAGAATTGGAAAGATTAATGGATACTTTAGATAGGATTGACAGTAAAATAGATAGACTTCAACAAAAGACTTACTTCCAAGAATAATTGTTATAAATAGTAGTATTAAGGGAAATTACTACTATGGCAGAACCGAATTCAAAAGCAACTTTCAAACAGTATATCAAGAGAGCTCTTGGTGCACCAGTTATTGAAATCAATATTGACGAAGACCAACTGGACGATAGAGTAGATGAAGCGCTTCAATACTTTCGTGAATATCATTATGACGGTAGTATCAAGACTTATCTAAAACACCAGTTGAGTGCTAACGACATTGCTGGATTAAAAACAGACGAATCATTTACAGAAAACGCAGCTGGTACTCACGCAAAAACAGACCAACAATATAAACAACAACAGAACTATATTGTTTTACCTGAGTTTATACTATCAGTTCTAAACATATTTCCATTTGCAGATAAACACAATCTTAATATGTTTGATATCAGATATCAATTAAGACTTAACGACATATACGATTTAACAAACACTAGTATTCTATATTATGAAATGGTTCAACAGCATATCAGTATGTTAGACCAAATCTTAGTGGGTCAAACGCCTATCAGATATAATACTCACATGAATAGACTATATCTTGACATGGACGCTGACCAAATCAACGCAGGTGAGTTTATCATTATAGAGTGTTATAGAAAGATAGACCCTAATGATTTTACAGACATATACAATGACATGTGGTTGAAAAGATATGCGACTGCTTTAGTCAAATATCAATGGGGACAGAACTTATCTAAGTTTGGTGGTATCGCATTGCCAGGCGGAGTGGTACTTGAACCCGATAACATAAAGTCAGAAGCACTAGAAGAAAAAACAAGGTTAGAGGAAGAATCAAGACTGAATTACGAAATGCCTGTGTTAGATATGATGGGGTAATAAATGCCAACTAACGTATTCTTTAACCATGCAGTTCAAAGTGAACAACATCTATACGAAGATTTAGTTGTTGAATCACTTAGAATGTATGGACAAGAAACATTCTACTTACCAAGACAGATAGTTGAAACAGATACTATTTTTGACGAAGACGTGCAGTCCAAATTTGGTGACGCATACTCAGTAGAAATGTATATTGAAAACGCCGAAGGATTCGAGGGCGAAGGTGACCTCATGTCTAAATTTGGTGTAGAGATACGTGACCAAGCAACATTTGTTTTATCGGTAAGAAGTTGGGAAAGGTTTGTCGCCACAGACCAAAATTTAGCAACTAGTCTTAGACCTAACGAAGGAGATTTAATTTATCTTCCTTTATCAGGTTCATTATTTGAAATCAAATTTGTAGAACACGAACAACCCTTCTATCAAGTAGGTAAACTATTTGTATTTAAACTACAGGCAGAACTATTTGAATACGCAGGTGAAGACTTTGATACTGGTTCAGACGCAGACTTTGTTGAGGCAGAACAAGCATACAGAGTTGACTTGAGAATGACCGCTGATGCATCACCACCAAGTCCATATACTCTTGGTGAAAATGTAACATTAAATGGAACTGTTGTAGGTGAGGTTGTTGGATTTAGTAAAGACGTATCACCTAATCAATTAGAAGTAGCACACGTAACTACCACATTTAGAGTTGGAGATACTATTGTTGGTGCAACTTCGGGCACTTCAAGAACTATTGCAAGTATAACAGACTTAACAACAATGTCTCAAGACGGTAATGCACAAAACTTAGACTTTGAAGGTAAGGCAGATAACTATCTAGACTTCTCAGAAACGAATCCATTTGGTGAGGTTACATAATGTTCGGAACACGTTTTTACAACGAAACAATTAAACGAGCAGTTTCGATATTTGGAACTTTGTTCAATAACATTGACGTTGCTGATATAAAAGCAGATGGAACAGTTTTAAGTATAAGAAAGGTTCCTATAAGTTACGGGCCAAAAGCAAAGTTTCTTGCAAGACTTCAAAACGAAACAAATCTAAATGACGGAAACAGAACTGCTATCTCATTGCCTAGAATTGCATTTGAACTTACAGGTTTTGAATACGACCAATCTAGACAACAAAACAAATTATTCAGAAATACTAAAACCACTCAAGAGACCGATAAAGTCAATCGTAAGTTTCAATACGCACCAGCACCATATAATTTAAACTTTACATTGTCTATAATGGCAAACAAAATGAATGACGCATTGCAGATAGTTGAACAGATACTACCATATTTCCAACCTGATTATACAGTTACCATGAAGATGATAGACGATATGTCTGATAATAGAGACGTTCCTGTTATTTTGAATACAGTATCATTTGAAGATACTTATCAGGGTGGTTTTGACGAAAGACGTATAATCACATATGATTTAGAATTTCAAATGCAGTTATACTTCTTTGGCCCTGTTTATCAAGGTAAGATTATTAAAAACGTTATTGAAAGAGATTATATCGGTGACGGTAATTCAGGATTCACAACTTCTGAAATAACTAGCGCAGGTCTTGTAAAAGAAGTTAAAAGTTACGAACCTGCATTTGAGAATAGAACTAATACAGCAGTATCAAACTCTTCAACTATTGCATTTGGAACAGCATTAGACGCTGATATAAGTGTGGGAGACGAGGTGTTTGGAACAAACTTAACAACTAATCCAACCATAAGTAGTATTGCAAACGACAAACTAAGTATGGTGGTAAGTGCAAATGTTACTATTGACGCAAATACAAAATTGAAATTTGTTGGTTCGGTAGATACTAATGATACGTTTGTAGTAGCGGAAACAGTTTCATTCTATGACGATGGAACAAACAATACCTACGCAGACAACCTAATAGACGATGCATAATTATGACAAAAAAAGTAGACGAAAAGTTAAACGACTTGCTCGATATTAACACCTCTTTGAAAAAAGAAACCAAAGCGGTTCCTGTGATTCGACCTGATAAACAGCAGAACATAGAGACTGACTATAAGTATGCGAGAGAACACCTCTACGACCTCATAGAACGAGGCCAAGACGCAATTGACGGTATCCTAGACCTATCTAAAGAGACGGAACACCCACGTGCCTACGAGGTTGCAGGACAGTTAATTAAGACTGTAGGGGAAACCGCAGAAAAACTTATAGACCTTCAAAGTAAAATGAAGAAACTGGAACAAGACGATACTAAAATCAGAGACCAACACAATCATTTATACGTAGGGTCAACCAGTGAACTACAAAAGTTCCTAAAGAAAAACAATGGTACAAGCGAAGAATGAAGGTTATCTAGGCAACACGCAAATTAAACGTGTTGGTATAGAAACCAAATATACAGAAGAAGAGTTAGCAGAATACATGAAGTGTTCTAAAGACCCGTGCCATTTTATTGAAGAATACACACAAATTATTTCACTAGACGAAGGTATGGTTCCATTCAAACTTCGTGGATATCAGGATAAACTAATTCAACATTACGACAATAATCGATTCAGTGTCGTACTTGCAAGTAGACAGAGTGGTAAATCAATCACTTCATGTGCATATCTATTGTGGTTCTTACTATTTCACCCCGAAGTAACTGTCGCTGTACTTGCAAACAAAGGTGCGATTGCGAGAGAAATGATAGCACGTATCGTAACTATGTTAGAGTCTGTCCCATTCTTCTTACAGCCAGGCGTAAAGATTTTAAACAAAGGTAATATAGAGTTTGGTAACGATAGTAAGGTTGTTGCAGCTGCAACTTCCAGTAGTAGTATCCGTGGACTCTCAATCAATATGTTGTATCTTGACGAGTTTGCATTCGTAGACGATGCAGAGACATTCTATACTGCAACATATCCCGTTATTACATCAGGTAAAGATTCAAAGGTTATTATTACTTCCACTGCAAACGGTGTAGGTAATATGTTTCATAAAATATACGAGAGTGCAGTACATGGACAATCAGAATATAAAGACTTCACAATTAACTGGTATGACGTGCCAGGCAGAGACGAAGCATGGAAAGAACAAACAATTGCAAACACCTCAGAAGCACAGTTTGAACAAGAGTACGGAAACTCGTTTTTGGGAACTGGTAACACTCTCATTAACTCGAATACGTTACTTGGGTTAAAAGCATATGACCCTGAATGGTCAAAAGAAGAATTCTACATGTATCAAAAACCCATAGAAGGTCACCAATATGTTATGTGTTGTGACGTTGCGAAAGGAAGAGGTATCGACTTTTCAACATTTAGTATCTTTGACGTATCTTCTAAACCATTCAAACAAGTTGCGACATTTAGAAACTCTTTAATATCGCCACTATTGTTTCCTGATTTGATTGCGAAGTATGGTAAAGCATATAATGACGCAACTGTTATTATAGAAAACAACAATGAAGGAAGTATTGTTGCGTCACAATTACATTATGATTTAGAATATCCTAATGTTTTTGTACAAGGACAACTAAAAGCAGAAGATATCGGTGTAACAATGTCTAGAAAAATCAAAAGAATTGGTTGTTCTACTCTAAAAGAACTATTAGAAGAAGATAGATTGCAATTATTGGACAGATGGACTATCACTGAGCTCATGACTTTTGTAAATAAGGGTAGAAGCTTTGAAGCCGATAGAGGTTATCATGACGATATGGTAATGACATGTGTATTATTTTCATGGTTTGTAACCACAGATTACTTCTATCATTTAACAAATTATCAAGTCAAAGAGTTGTTATATTCAGAACAACAGAAACTTATTGAAGAAGATATGTTGCCTGCAGGGATTTTTGGAGACAGGTCAGTAGAAGAAGAGTCCTTTGTAGATAATAATGGGGATAGATGGTTTAATGACCCGTTAGAGAATATAAAGTTATAAATAAAACAGTAAACAACTTTTGACATTAACAGGAGAAAAAGTATGGCATTTCAAGTATCACCAGGCGTACAGGTTAAAGAGATTGACCTTACAAATGTTGTGCCTGCAGTATCCAGTACAACTGGTGCTTTCGCAGGAACATTCCAATGGGGCCCTGTTGATGAAGTAGTAACAATTTCAGACCAAAAGGGACTAGTAGAGAATTTTCACGAACCTGCTAACACCAACGGAGCTGCAGAGGACTACTATTCAGCTGAAGGATTTTTAAGATATGGTTCTTCTTTGAGAGTAGTTAGAATAAACTCTACAGGATTGTTTAGTGCGAATTCAGCTGGACATGGAACAACATTGTTAAAAAATGACGATGAGTATGTCCAATCTTACCGAAGTGGTGCCTTATCAGGTACAGCAGGAAGGTGGGTAGCCCGTCACGCAGGAGTTTTAGGTAACTCATTAAAAGTATCTGTATGTTCATCTGCAACAGCTTATTTTGAAGATAACGCAGGGGCAACTACAGGGAATAACGCAGTTGGAGCTTTATCCATAACAGGTGTTGCAGACGCAACTACACTCTTTAGGGTAAGAGATATTATCACATTTGATAATCACACTCAAGAATACAGGATTACAGCTGCTTCAGGTACAACTTTAACCATTGAAGCAATCAACCAACCTGCAAACACAGGATTAACTACAGCAGTTGACGGTTCA
>Ga0163111_10000988_pt1 | contig 17164 bp, 14 predicted proteins | sample CRUFie1St18metaG_FD_109645 | JGI IMG/M metagenome (GOLD analysis project Ga0163111, IMG submission 109645) | Marine microbial communities from the Costa Rica Dome - CRUD Field 142mm St18 metaG | ecosystem: Environmental > Aquatic > Marine > Oceanic > Photic zone | place: Costa Rica: the Eastern...
AAGGGAAGTCAAAGTATCGACACCATCTTAAAGGACATTAACCATTCCAAATTAACACGACAAGAACGCTTCTTGAACAGTTCAGCACTTGACGGAATAACAGTTGATCACCCTATTGCAATCAAAGTGGGAGACCTGCAATCTGCTTCCATGCAATTCAGAAGGGGTGTGAGTGAAGAAAAAAAAGGGAATCTTGAAGGCGCTGAAGATCATTACAAGTGGGCAACTAAACTCGTTCCAGAATATGTGACTGCACAACTTAGACTTGGAAAATTATATATCAGGACAAGGCAGTGGGATAAGGCAGTAAAACATCTAGAAATAGCAATGGATAACCAAACCATTTCTAATGAAGATAGATTCCTACTAGTAAAAACATATCAACAATTAGGTGAAATTAAAAAGGCTCAAAACAATCTAACCACTATTCTCAAGAAAGACCCTTCTTTCCTACCGGCAATATTTGAGCTGGCTGCACAATATGCAAGAGCGGGAAAAATTGCTGAATCAATAAACCAGTATGAAGTCGGACTAAAAATCGACCCAAAAAACCTGAAAGCTTTAAATAATTTAGCTTGGCTGTTGGCTACAAGCTCAGATGAAAATATAAGAGATCCCAACCGATCATTGGAAATAGCTAAAAAAATAGTCGCTGAAACAAATCAAAAGAATCCTGACACATTGGATACACTTGGAGCTGCACTTGCTGCCAAAGGCCAATTTAAAGAAGCTGTAAAAACTCTAGAGAAAGCAATCCAACTTTTAAATTCTACAGGTAAAGAAAATCAATCTATGGATTATCAAAAAAGGCTTGAAGCTTACAAGAGAAACAATCTTCCGAAAAAATAATTCTTATTCGACTTCTCTAACTCTATAAAAAACTTTGCGATCACTACCAACAATAAATTCATCAATAAAAGTGGTTTCTTTACCCTCAGAGAAAACACCATCATCAAGTTCAGCCCAACCTCCATCAGAATCTATATCTTCAAGATTAGTAGAAAAATCAATTGCATAAATAGCACCCGGACGAGAATTAAATGTTATTGAAATTTGTGGCACATTAGAATCATAAACAACTTCAGTAATCTGGAGCTTCGTAGCAGCTGCACTAACTTGGTTTGTCATTCCATACATGTGATAACTTCCAGGGGCACCAGTAACACCATCAGGCGTTGCTAATACATCACATCTAATACTTAGAGTTCCAGATTCATCAGCCGTATAAGTATAACCTAAATACCAGCCCACTTCTCTGTTGGGAAAACTAAATGGTGGTAGCTCTGGGTGATCCTCACTAAATATAATAGAACTAGGCTCTTGATCTCCAGCTGTAAAAGTAAGTTCTTGAGTCCTTGCCGTATCGTTAGCCCACTTCCTCATATAGAGCCTATTCTCATAGGTCTCACCTGGTATTAAACCACTTAGAGTAAACGTCTGATTAGAACCTGCTGACCCATCATTATTGAAAGTAAAGGATCCCAGCAATCCAAGTAATCCGTCACCTATAACGCCTCCGGTAGCAGAATCCCATGCCCCATTATTATCGTTAATTTGATTCTTCACAGATGATATCTCCCAATCAAAATTATCTGGGGTCGTATTAGCATCTAACAATTCAAATTCCACTCCATTAACATTTTCAACTCCCCCTCCACTAATAGCATGTGTATACTCATTCACAGGGTCAATCCCACTACTCTCGTCATCTTCCAATAACGCCATAGAAAATCCGTCAGGTAGCTGAGGCACATCTTCAGCGTCATTCGGATTACTATTTACACTAATTTCAAAACCATCAAGAAAACCGTCTCCATCCGTATCCGCATTATTGGGATCTGTACCAGTATTATTCGAACTTACTAATACCCCGGTATTCGTTTCTACTCCATCATTAAGACCATCCTTATCGGTATCAGGTTTTAATGGATTAGTTTCAGTGACATTGATCTCATCACCATCGCTTACACCATCACCATCAGTATCAGACTTATCAGGCTTAGTTCTATTCTCAAATTCATCTGCGTTAGTTAGCCCATCATTATCATTATCCGCTTCGGGATCATCTACCCCATACTTTTCTTCCCATGCATCTGGCAAGCCATCGTTATCATCATCTGTTGACTCCTCAAGAACATGATTAGTTAAACCATACATATGAAAACTACCTGGTGCCCCTTGAATTTCATCATCAGTAACATTAAATTTTATAATCAGATTTCCATCAACCCCTGCAACATAATCATAGCTTATGTAAAATGCCTGATCCCTAAATTGCATTTCAATGGGTTCAATTTCTGGATGATCTTCATTAAAGACAATCTCATCAGTTAGATCACCAGAGGTAAATTCAACGAGTTGTTGACGTTGGGTATCATTAGCCCACTTTCTCATATAAAGTCTTACTTCGTAGCTTCCTCCTGGATCCAAACCACTCAAAGTAAATGTTTGATTGGACCCAACTCCTCCATCATTATTAAAAGTAAAAGACCCTAACAAATCCAGTAAACCTTGACCCGTCACCCCGCTGGAACCTACATCCCATCCACCATTATTATTATCTAACTGATTCTTAATTGATGACACCTCCCAAGAAAAGTTATCCGGCGTAACGTTATTGTTGAGAAGTTCAAATTCTACTCCGTTAACAATCTCTGCTCCACCACCACTAATGGCATGTGTGTAATTATTTTCATCACTAATGCCACTACTCTCATCATCAGTTAATGGACCAATAAAAGTGAACGGCGTTGGCTCTTTTTCTCCAATCAAGGTAAAAACCAGAGCCCTCTCACCTTCTTCCCCACTCTCTAAACCCCTACCCTTAATCCGCACATAATACTCAGTGCCATCTTCATCAGAGCTAAAATCAAATCTTCCTGCTCTTAATTCATCATCAACAATTCTAAACAAACTATTATCATCATCACCATCCCCCTCAACAAGAGTAAATTCAGTTTCTTCAATTTCTCCGTCATAACTACCAATCAGTTGTGAAATCACTCCACCCTCTTCTACTTCATAAACAAACTCATTGCTGTCAGATGAAACTAAAAATGAGGGATCGCCTAATTCTTGATTTGATAAACCATACATATGGAAACTACCAGTGGCGGGTGCACCTGAAACATCAAATCTTATAGATAAAGAACCACTATCATCTGCAGTGTAGATGTAAGAAATATAGTACGCGCTATCTCTACTCGATACCCCTATTGGATCTTCTTCGGGGCGATCCTCAGCAAAATTTAATGAATCACTTTCCTGATCACCTGCCGTAAAGGTCACTTCCTGAGTTCTCTCACTACCGTCTGACCACTTCCTGCAATAAAGTCTAGTTTCATATTCCTGATTAGGAGTCAAACCAGTCAGAATAAACGTCTGATTAGATCCGGGCTCGCCATCATTATTGAAAGTAAAGGAACCAAGTAAAGACTGTAAACCAACTCCTTCGACTCCACCCGAAAAAGGATCCCAACCTCCATTATTATTTTGGAGTTGATTCTTAATTGAGGAAACTTCCCAACTAAAATTGGATGGAGTTTGGTTGCTGTCGAGTTGCTCAAAATTAACTCCATTCACCGTTACTTCAGAACCACCACTAATAGCGTGACTATAAACACTAAGTGAACTAATCCCAGAGCTTTCATCATCTGTTAAATCTCCACTAAATGATATCTCTCCTGCTCGCAAAGATATAAGGGAGAAGAGTAATGCAATTTTGATAAATAAGAACCAGGAGATAAACTTCATAATATTTATCATGAATTGATAATTCAAATCAAAGCAAGTGAATTTTATCTTACGTTGTGGTAAAATAACAACTTAACGATGAAATTCAGGTCTATATACATTTTTTTTAATAGCTGGTTTCTCCTTGCCTTGTCATTCCTTTTATCTACCTCTTGCTCAATTCCTAATCAAAAGGCTAGACCTTATAAATCAATAAAACAGATCAAATCTGCTGTTCTTGATGTTACTAAAAACAACACATCAAAACTTAGGACAGATCGAAAAGTTTCAAGAATTATTGCTTCAGCAATTACTCCTGTCGAAAACCAAAGGAACCAAATTAAATTTGAATGGGTGGGAAGAGATTCGATTGATCCAAATGTTTTTGATTATGTGATAAGATCAAGCGCCGTTATTCGTAAGAATTGGAATAACAATTGGAATGAATATAAAGGCAAAGGAACACCTTTGATCTTCTTGAGAAAAGACCAAGGTGATCGCTTCCTAATGAATGCAGGCGAAGTCATGCCCGTCACCGCACACATAGAAAAAAATGACACTGAGTTTAAAATAAAGATTTTTGACACGCTAGACCCAAAGAACTCCTCTGAAGAGATTGCAAGAGACTATACAGCTCCTATAAATTATTTAACCAGAAGAGCAAAATTAATCCCTAAAATAACAGCTATAGTAAAAACCAATCAATACATGGACGGCATCGGATTACACAGGATGAACCCATTTGATCCTAATAAAATACCAGTCATCTTAATTCATGGCTTCAAATCAAACCCTACCACATGGGTTAATTTGATAAATCAATTACAATCAGATCCAAAAGTTAGAAACCGTTTTCAGTTTTGGACTTTTTCTTACCCAACAGGAATACCTATTCTCTACTCAACAATGAGGTTGAGAAATGAGCTTAATGCTATGAGAAAATATTATGATCCAGATGAAAATAACAAAAACCTCAGCAACATAGTACTAGTAGGTCATAGCATGGGTGGAATAATTGCTAGACTTCTAAGCTCGACAAGCAGCAAAGAATATAGCAAATGGCCACCAGTTGGATCAAACTCATTCAAGATTCCAATTAAATCGAATGAGCTAGCAAAGAAAATGTTCCGCTTCAAATCACAAGACTATATCACTAGGAGCATTTTTATTGCAACACCTCACCGTGGCACGAAACTCGCTTCTTCAGGTATCGCCAAAATGCTTAGTTCTGTGATCCAGGTTCCATTCGAGCTTCAGGAAACTTTCATAAATTCACTTAGCCTAAATCCAGACATTTCATTTAATGATCAACAATTTATCTCAAGAATGAAGAGCATTAATAATTTAAGACCAGAATCAAATTTTATAAAATATATGCAGTCTTCATCAATCGATCCAAGAATTAAAACTCATAGCATTATAGGTATCGGAAAATTGGGCTGGTGGAAGAAATTAGAATCGAGAAATGATTTCGTGGTTTCTTATGAAAGCGCTCATCTTATTAACTCTGATTCCGAGTTAACCATAGCTGCTTGGCATGATTTAAACACAGACTCCGAAACAATTAGTGAAGTAGGTAGAATTCTTAAAAGCCATCATTAGATATATTAAACATCTCATAATGAATGTATCACTACTAAATAATGCCAAAGAGGCAGATGGTGCAGAAAAAACATTTAGTACAGTTATTGAATTAATTAATACAGCCTCCTCATACATAGAAATTCACATGTATGTATGGCGATCGGATAACATTGGTAACGCTATTGGCGATGCTCTTTGTAAAGCCGCAGATCGAGGTGTGAAAATTCACATTAAAAAAGAACATTCTGCTTTGATGTACGAGTGGATAGAAATGAACCGTAAATCATATCTACCATCAAAAGTTTCAAGGTTTCAAAAATTATGGTGGAACTTAATACGCATCACATTTCCAAAAACTTTTACAGAAGATGAATTCTTAGATGGAGCAGGTAAAAAATTAATCGACAAGAAAAATGTTACTATTGAATGGATCAAAGGAGTGAAAACCCATCAGAAGTATTATTCATTTGATCATAAACATTTAATCACAGGAAGCATTAACATAGAGGAACGGCATAGAGGCTATTATGATTATATGCTTCACGTTAATGAATATAAACTAGTTGAACATTTCAATGCGCGAATGACCGATGAGACTTCCTTTAATCTTGATCGAAATATCGAATTCATCTTCAACCAACCAAAAGATCAAAAAAATCGATTTGAAATCAAACCAATATTAATTCAACTCATAGATGAGGCAAAGGAACAGATTTATATAGAAGTTGCATACATCGGAGATCATCAAATAGACGAAGCCATTATTAGAGCAGCAAATAGAAATGTGACTGTTGATTTAATATTATCCAAGGCGGCTAACATTGGAAATGAAAATAACTACAGAAGAGCTGAGAGAATTATGAAAAGAAGTTCAGCGAAAATCTATCTTTCTCCAAAAATGATTCATTCGAAAATGCTAGCATTTGATAGAAAAATAGTAGTGAGCGGGTCTGCAAACTTATCCATTTTCTCAATGCAATATTCTGGCGAATTAAACATATATTTAAAAGACGTAAAAATCGTAAATGATTTTTTGAAGGTAGCCGATGCGAGAAAATTGTCATGCGACGAAGTAACAGATGTTAGAACTCTTGAAAATTACAGCACGATAATTGCATTCCTACAAGAATTTCATCAAAAACTAAAATTGTAATTAGCCTATCACTTAATTATGTTCTTGCTATGCTAGAATTTAGTGACTTACCCTACAAATTCGTCCCCCCAAAACCAAACTCTTTGATTATAGGTCTTGGGAGGTTAATAAATCGTTTCATTGGACTACCAAGTAAGAACCACCTAATAAGAAAAATAAAACTAACAGGAGAAAGTAGTTTTTTTGAAACAGGTGCAAACGCAAAAGCTAGATATATTATTGTTTGCAATCATCCAACTCACAGTGACCCGCAAGTCATCAATGAGATATGCAGACGGATCAAAGTAAAACCTGCTTTTATGGCTGCCTACGATGTTTTCGCAAGAAGCAACATGGCCTCTTGGGTTATGCAACGGATAGGAGCATTTAGTATAGATAGAGACGCAAGTGACCGAAAGGCCATGAAATGTGCAGGAGAAATTATCGAGGAAGGAAAATTTCCTCTTGTCATATTTCCTGAAGGTAACGTTTACCTCTGCAATGATAGAGTAACCCCTTTTGCCGAAGGTGCCGCATTCATAGCTCTCAGAGCGCAAATGAAATTAGGAAAGAATAAACCCGTTTATGCAGTACCCATATCATTGAAATACACGCACATTGAGAATGTTCGACCAATTGCTCTTAATAAATTGCGATCAATAGCCACAAATTTTAAAGATAAACTGTCTGAGGAAAAGCCTATTCTAGATGAAATCACTAGAATCAGCATATTAACACTCGCAGAGGAATTAAAAGATCACGGTTACGAAACGCCTAAGGAAAATATTGATGTTGAAAAATTGATTGAAAAGTCGTCAGAAGAAATAATTAAAAGGTTAGAAGGTGAACTCGATATATCTTCTCAAAAGGACACAGAACTAGTTTCAAGAATAAGAAAAATTCGGTCGAAAATTCATTCATTAAGAATTGATACCGCAAATAAAGATCAGCATAAAAATTTTGAAGCCATTGCGGATGAGGCAATGCTTGCTTTAAGGATATTGGGATATTCAGGAGGATATGCAAAACAAAATCCAAGCCTAGACCGCGTCACTGAAACAATTATTCGACTACACGAGGACATAAAATCCAAAATAGAAAAACCTTTGGGGAAAAGAGATGTATATGCCAACGTAGGGCAACCAATTGATTTAAGGTCTAGACTTAATTCGGATGGAAAAATTGAAAGGGACTCGATCGCCACGTTGACAGAGGATCTCGAAGAAAGCATTCAGTTAGACATTAGCAAAATAAATAAAAAAACCGAGAGCCTTGGCAGTGAACTCTTTTAATTTTTAATAATATGCTTGATCAAATTACTGTTCATCACATTTACGTTTCCGATGATCACAACTACTACGGACATCATGGAAAAGAGCCAGGAAACAATCCCATGATTGAACTTCCCAAAGTAGAATGTGAAGCAGGGAAAGGTATCATAGGCGACCGTTTCCATAATTATAAAGAAGACTACAAAGGACAAATTACTTTTTTTTCCTTAGAGGTGTATGAAGATATTTGTAAAACTTTCAAATTAAATGATGTTTCGCCATCAGTCTTTAGGAGGAACATTATCCTTAGCGGCGTTGATTTAAATTCTTTAATCAACAAAAAATTTACTATTCAAGGTATTGATTTTCTGGGCACACAAGAAGCAGCCCCTTGTTACTGGATGAATGGGGCAGTCGCAGAAGGAGCAGAAGATGCAATGAAAGGAAGAGGGGGATTAAGAGCCAAAATATTAACTAGCGGGCACCTTCACGCAAACTCCTCAGTTAAATAAATGAATGGAACTTTTGCAGCAGCTATTCTTGCTGGAGGAAAATCTAAAAGATTTGGAACAGATAAAGCTTTTCACAAAATCGACAGAACTACTTTATGGGAAGATCAAGTTCAAAAAGTCAGTCAATTGATGCCGTCTGAAATAATAATCTCAAGCAACGAAAACCAAAACTTCAATACTCACCACAAAATTATCGTCGATTCAGTTAAGAATCAAGGACCACTCAGAGGATTAGTGGACAGTCTAAATAGTACTAGAGCTGACAGAATACTACTACTAGCTGTAGACTTACCAAAGATTCCTATAAACTTCCTTGGCGAATTAATTTATGCAGGCTGCGGAACTGTACCTATTCATACAAATGGCATGACTGAACCATTAGCTGCGGTTTACCCTAGAAGCATGCTTCCATTAGCTGAGAAAAATTTACGCCTTGAAAAGTTTAGAATGCAGGATGTTGTTCATGAGGGCATTAAAGAAGGATTTCTCAAAGAAAGACCTGTAAGGGATTCAGAATTACATTATTTTGAAAACATGAACTACCAAAATAATGGCTAATCCCTCGAAAAAAATTAATATAAGAAAAATTCAACGAAAAGAGGGAATTCTCATTGAAGATTCGGTAGCCGTTGAGGAGCCCCTTGAAATAAGAGTTGAAGGCCAAAACATCGCTGTTGTTATGCGAACCCCTGGCCATGATAAAGAATTGTCTGCAGGCTTTCTATTGAGCGAGGGAGTAATAAAGAATTTTAAAGAAATTTTTGAAATATCAGAATGCCCTAGCCAATTGGAAGGTAGCGAGAAGACCGGAAACTATGTAGACATAATCCTAACAAAAGGTAACGAATTTGACGTCAAAAACCTTACAAGACACGTCTACACATCTTCAAGTTGTGGAATCTGCGGGAAAGCCACCATCGAATCTGCAATGATTGAATTCCCTAAAATCGTTAAAAGGAATAATATCATATTTCAAGAAATATTGGATATGCCTGAAAAGCTATTATTGGCCCAGGAAACATTTAAAAAGACTGGTGGCTTACATGCAAGTGCGCTCTTTAATGAAAACGGAGAGATTATAATTATCCGCGAAGATGTTGGAAGGCATAACGCATTGGACAAAGTAATCGGATTTGCATTACTCAACGACATGCTCCCATTATCAAATCATACTCTTTTGTTAAGTGGCCGAATTTCTTTTGAATTGATGCAAAAATCTTTAGCTGCCGGAATTCCAACTGTAGCCGGAATATCTGCTCCAAGTTCACTCGCCGTGGATTTTGCTAATAAATCCAATCAGAATCTAATTGGATTTCTCCGCAACAATACCATGAACATATATACAAAGGATTAATTTTCATTTACACTCATTTATATTATGATTGGTATTGAAGATTTCCTTGAGGATATTGTCGGCAAGGCAATGAGAGGCATAGGCATATCAACTCATCAATTGGCTAAACTCGCTAATGTATCGGAAGCCGAAATTAATAAATTATTAGACGGTCAATATGCGGAATCAGTAATAAATTCAATTGCGCCTCACTTACAACTTGATCCAGTTTCACTTCTAATATCTGCAAAAAAAACTTGGAGGCCCAAAGACGTAGCCCTTAATGGGCTAGAAATTTTTACTTCCAACTGGCATAACATGAAGGTTAATTCTTTCTTAGTCTGGGATAAATCAACAGGACTTGCTGCAGCATTTGATACAGGATCAGATTCCAAAAATTTAATAGAGACGGCGAAATATAAAAACCTTGAAATAACTTCTATATATTTAACACACACTCATAATGATCACATTGCTGATCTGGATAAATTGATGAAAAGTTATCCTAATGCCAATGTTTATGTCTCCATAAAAGAGCCTCTAAGTGGCGCAAATTTAATAGACTCTGGCCATCAATTCAAAATAGGAAAACTCTCAGGAATAACCTATTCAACACATGGGCATTCTATAGGCGGACTAACTTATTTTATAAATGGCTTGGAACGTCCAGTAGCTATCGTTGGTGATGCACTTTTTGCTGGATCTATGGGCGGCGGCATGGTGTCATATCAAAATGCCTTAAAAACTAATAGGCTATATATTTTCTCACTGCCTGATAACACCGTAGTGTGCCCAGGGCATGGACCAATGACATCCATTAGAGAAGAAAAAGAAAAAAACCCTTTTTATCCCGAATATAAGAATTAATAATAATATCATGAATCAAAAAATTGGATTTGTAGGAATAGGACGTATGGGCGCCAACATGGCGAGAAACCTAAAAGATAAAGGTTATGAAATATCCTCAGTTAATGATGTGAATAAAGATGCAGCCTCAGAATTAGCTCAAGAACTAGGATGTACACATGCTGAAAGTCTAGCCCAAGTCACAGAATCATCAGATATAATATTCACAGTTATAACCAATGATGAAGCAATGAGAAGCATCTATTTTTCAGAGAACGATAACTTATTGATGAATGCAGAAGGTAAAACTTTTATTAACTGCGCAACATTGTCCCCAACCATTCAAAAAGAAGTTGCTGACGCTGCTGAGGCCGTAGGCGCAGGAGCATTAGAAGGCTGCATGGCATCAAGTATTCCACAAGCAAGAGAAGGTAAACTCTACTTGATGATTGGAGGAAAAGAAGATGTTTTCAATTCAACTAAACCGCTCTTAGAGGATATGAGCATTAATCTAAAGCACATTGGTGAAATCGGAAAAGCCGCCCAAGTCAAAGCACTTGTAAACATGGTAATGAATATTAATACTGCAGGACTTGCCGAGGGACTTGGACTAGCAGACGCTCTTGGACTTGACCTTGAAATGGTTTGTGATGTTTTTTCACAAACCGGCGCAAATTCACGTGTGCTTGAAACTGATGCAGAAGACATGATCGCTAGAGATCATGAGGCATGGTTTAGCGCAGAGCATGCTGCCAAAGATTCAGGAATTGCCGCAGACATTGCAAGTGAAGCAGGCGTGAAACTTCCACTCAATGACGCAACTTGTGACCAATTTAATAAACTGGTTACTGACGGTAAAGGAGAACTTGATAAATCAGGCGTCGCTGAGTTGACCTTTAAAGGTAGGCACCCTTAGTATTACTGAGGGTTGGTTAAAGCAATGGCAGCAACATGTCTGTCTATAGATTTTCCAGGAAAATCAAGTTCTCTAGAAGACTCATTTTTTTCCGTCACTAACACCTTGCCTCCAAGTAGCTTGATTAACTCTAAAGCAAGCATGTGCTCCCTATCAAAATATGATGTAATTATAAGAACCCCTGAATCAGATAAACAACTCAACGCATAATCATAAATTTTCTGCCAAATTTTTCTGTCATGCCATAAGTTCTGATGTCGAATAAAAACAACATCAAATTTAGATGGTATTTGACCATACATACTTAGGTTAACTGCGTTATCTGCAATAAATTCTACATTAGATGAACCATCTGATGAACTTACAACCTTAGGATCTATTGCAGATTTAAAAATTGATTCGGTAGCTGCATATCTCCGCCTCGCCTTATCAATTTCTGCATCCCTCAAATCGACAGAAAATTGTTGAACAGATTGCCCAGACCGACCCCAGAAAGCTGGCAAGATAGCACCTTCTTCACAATATCCGCAGGCAAGATTCAAAAGATCAATACTATCTTTACTGTATCCAGGATCTAAATTTGCTTTTATTTGAATTCTCTCTAGCATCACCCAAAGATTTCTCATATCTTCACCAAAGAATTCACTGCTCTCAAATTCTTGCCTCATCCGTTTTAATAAACCCGGATCAACATTTGAAAGCCCCTTCTTACCTGAAAAATGTGACAAAAGTGAGTCAAACATAACGACACCGAGACCAGAATCTTTAGATCTCGTTATTGGGGATATTTCGTGTTCGTCTTTCATTTTAGTAACACAGGTTACAAGCTTGCCTCTCGCAATGGAGAGCGCTAATATCCCTATTAATGAAAATTCGCACAATACTTACAATTATGAGCCTTACAAGCTCAAGCCTATTCGCTGACCACCACGCAAAAGGCAACAATGATTTTATGCCTATTTTTGATGGCAAGAGTCTTAAAAACTGGAACGGAGATCCTAAATTCTGGAGCGTTAAGGATGGGGCAATTACCGGTCAAACTACTGCAGATAATCCTACAAAAGGAAATACTTTTATCATTTGGGAAGCTGGAGAACTTGATGATTTTGAACTTAAATTAAAATTCAAAATAGATGCAGGCAATTCAGGAATACAAGTAAGAAGTTTTAAATTAGATAAGGGTCCTGATCAATGGAGAGTAGGTGGTTACCAAGCAGATTTTGAAGCTGGTGACACTTGGAGCGGGACCGTCTACGGCGAACAATTTGGCGGTGTCTTTGCTAAAAGGGGGCAGCGCGTCACTATAGACGATAAAGGTAAAAAAACACAAGGTGAAGCTGTCGGTGACCCGAAGGAGCTAAACAAGGCTATAAAGAAAGGTGATTGGAATGAATACCACATTATAGCAAAGGGTTATAATATTAAACAGTCCATCAATGGTAAGCTCATGGCTGAGGTGACAGATAATGGCCCTAAGAAAAGAAGACAAGGCATACTCGCGTTACAACTGCATGCAGGCCCACCAATGACAGTTCAATTTAAGGACATCATGTTAAAGAGACTTAAACTTGAAGACGCTAAAAAGATTTGTTTTTATGCGGGCACAAGATCTCACGGTTGGGGTTCTCACGAACACAATGCAGGAAACATACTTCTAGCTAAAAGATTAAGAGCTCACTATGGAGATAAAATTGTTACTAGTTTATATAAAGATGGCTGGCCTCAAGACCCAACTGCAATGCAAAATGCAGACGCTCTAATCATGTTTTGCACTGGAGGAGGGGCACACTTTGCAAAATTTCATTTGAGACAAATAGACTATCACCAAAAAAGAGGCATGGGAGTTGGCTCTATTCACTATGCTGTTGAGATACCAAAAGGCAATCAAGGGGGTGATAAGTTTCTCGATTGGATGGGTGGTTTTTTTGAGGCTCATTGGTCAGTAAATCCTCACTGGACACCAGAATTTAAGGATTTTCCAGATCATCCCGTAGCTAACGGAGTAAAGCCTTTCAAGATAAATGATGAGTGGTATTACCATATGCGTTTTAGAGATGGCATGAAAGGTGTCACCCCAATACTCAGTGCACTTCCTGGACCTGAGACCCTTAAGAGGCGTGATGGAGCGCATAGTGGAAATCCCCACGTGCGAGCTTCTGTTCTTGAAAGAAAAGAAAAGCAGCACGTTGTATGGGCAACAGAGAATAAGGACGGTGCAGGCAGAGGCTTCGGTTTTACAGGAGCGCATGTTCATAATAATTGGGCAGATGATAATTTTAGAAAAGTCGGACTCAATGCGATAGCTTGGATTACTGGATTAGAAATTCCCGAAGGTGGAATCCCAAGTGAAACTCCTGACAAAGAGGAACTTGAATCGAATCAAGATTATGCCAAAAGGCGATAATCCAAATCTATTCATTCAAAACATCTATCTATTTTTATTAAAGAGCGTTTTATAAAATTGCACCCGCCCCGATTGGGCATTAAAGATCTCCAAAAATGAGTTCAATGATTGAATCCCTTATTAAGGCCGCTTTTGAGAATAAAGCGAGTGACATCTTTCTGAGTGCAGGACACGTGGCTAGAATGAAAGTCAACGGGCAGCTTATGATTGCTGGGGATGAAGCTATTGAATCTGAGGATATGATTGCCTTTTGGAAAAGGTGTGGGGCGGATCCAGAATATGATGGCGACAGAGACTCAAGTTATGTAGCGCATAATGGTGTTAGATTCCGAGTTAACTTGCACAGACACCTCGGAAATTTAGGAGCTGTATTAAGACAAATTAATACAGAAATCCCTGAAATTGAAAGTTTAGGTCTTCCAGTTGAATTGTTAACGAGATGGGTCTCTGCACCATCGGGCTTAGTATTAATTACTGGACCAACTGGATCTGGTAAATCAACAACTTTAGCATCAAGCCTTGAATGGCTTAATCAAAATTCTGCAAAACACATTGTTACCATCGAAGATCCAATAGAATACTTGTTTGAATCTAAAAAATCTCTTTTTACTCAAAGAGAAGTTCATACTGACACAGATTCATTTGCAAGAGGACTTAGAAGCTCATTGCGGCAGGCCCCAGATGTTATTCTTCTTGGGGAAATTAGAGATCCCGAAACAGCTAAAATAGCACTTCAGGCGGCAGAGACAGGACATCTAGTTTTAGCAACATTACACAGTGCCAATGTCTCTGAAACAATTGAAAGACTGACTAATCTTTTCCCCAGCCAAGACCGTGAAAGTCAGCTGCAATTACTTTCAAATATGTTGATAGGTATTTGTTGCCAAGTTCTCTTACCATCAGCTTATGGGGGACTCCACTTAGTAACTGAGCACTTGGAAAACACCGGGGTCATAAGAAATTACGTAAGAGAATCCAGAATACCTGAAATCGTAGATTTTATCGGTCGAGGTGATAACCCAAATAACAAATTATTTATGGACGCACTAGTTGAAGCCACTCAGAAGGGACATTTAACTCAAGAAGAAGCTTCAACAGCATCCGGTAATGAGTCTGATTTTGACAGAGCCATGAGAGGCATATCTTAATTTCTTTAAATGAGCAGCAAAAAACATATCGTCGATTATTTAACTGAAACTAGAGATCGAGGAGGATCTGATCTTCACATCACTGGAGGTGCCCCTCCGGCATGCAGGGTAAATGGAACGCTCGAAGCACTAACAGAATTCGACATTACTCCTGATGAGGCAAAGGAACTAGTGATGGGAGTTCTTTCAGAATCGCAAAGAGCACGACTAGAAGAGGATCTTGAATTAGACTTTTCGATATCAATCAAGAATGTTGGCAGATTTAGAGCAAATGCACATTATGTAAGAGGATCAATTGAAGGTGCTTTTCGTTATATACCTACTGAAATACCGGAGCTTTCTCAACTTGGACATGGGCAATCTGTTAATGATCTATGCTCTTTGAGGCAAGGGCTTATTCTAGTCACTGGAGTCACCGGTGCTGGAAAGACCACAACTATTGCATCAATGATTCAAAAAATATTAAAGGAAAGATCATGCGTAGCAGTGACCATAGAAGATCCAATAGAATATGTCTATGATCATGGATATGGACTTGTTAAACAAAGAGAATTAGGACCTGACACGCACAGCTTTTCAAACGCTTTGAGATCCTCACTCAGACAAGACCCAGATATAATAGTAGTCAGTGAATTACGTGACTTAGAAACAATCAGGACAGCTATAACGGCTGCTGAAACGGGCCACTTAGTTATTAGCACACTGCACACAATTGATGCGCCAAAATCATTAGACCGAATGATAGACGTATTTCCTGCTGATCAACAGGAAATGATAATTACACAGCTAGCGAATTGCCTGCAGGCAGTTGTTTCTCAAAGACTGATAACCCGACAAGATCTTCCCGGCAGGGTGATGGCTTCAGAAATCATGAGAATTAACCATGGAATTCGAGCTTGCATGATTGAAAGAAAATTCGAACAAATCGTAGGATTAATACAAATCGGAAGCCAAGAAGGCATGCACACTATAGATGAGAGCCTTGCACACCTCCTAGTTAATAGACATATTTCACTTAACGATGCACTCCTTAATTGTCGAGATGAGGAATATATTCACCAAAATTTTAAGGCTGTAGAAGCATCTACAAAGGCTTGAATTAATTCCCTCATTAATTAGATTTAATAAGAACGATGATTGCTGATTACTTCTGGAAAATTATTTTTGTCATAATTCTTATAATAGGGTTGAAATTTTGGCTCGATGTTAACGATAAAAATAATATCTACGAAAAGAACTTAAGAGCGCTAACAGAAATTCTCGAAACCCCTCCATCGAAAAGCGATAAACAGTGTCAAAGATTGGCATTCCAATCAATCTTTCACCTATATGAAATGGATAGAATTAAAAGAATGAAATTTCTTTTCTTCAAAGGTGAGAAATTAGATATAGGTACTGTGCTTAAAGAAATATTTGATGCAGATTATCTAGATGCAAAAAACAGCCTAATCAAAGATGTATTGGAAGAGAATTATAGCACTGCTGAAGAATTTGGTTTATTTGAAAATGAGCAAAGTTTGGAAGCCCTTGAAGAGGGTAGAGCAACAAAGATTATGGGCGGTCCATGGCGAGGCGAGTTATTGGTAGTAGGACATTATATTTCTCCTGATATTAGTAAAAAAGTGCAGTTTCATTTTGTTAACAGAATAATACTACCAAAAAGCGTCAAAGCCGCAATGGCCTTTGCAGATATAACTAAAGACGTTAGAGATAGAGCCGACAGATTGAAACGTGGAGGAGTCCTAGACACTAAATCATTCGACGAAATCATCATCCAGTATAATACGATAAGAGAATTATCTACTAGATAATTAGAGAATCTAAAAACTTGAAACCTTTAATTTTATTTATCTGCACTGGAAACATATGCCGTAGCCCTATGGCAGAAGGATTATTTACTAAGCTAGTTAATGATACTGGCTCTTCCTTTAAAATATCATCAGCAGGAGTATCCACGTTTGGCGGTCAAACTCCCAGCAAACACACCCTAGATATTCTTAAAAAAGAAGGAATAGATCTATCAGCTAATACCAGCCAAATGGTCAGTGATGAATTAATTAATCAGGCCTCGTATATATTTGCGATGTCATCAAGCCATCTGCAAGCAATTGAAAGCATGTTCCCTAAAGCATTGAAAAAGACCTTCCTAGTCACCGAGTTTTGTGACAATCAATCCGTTCAAGGTACAGATGTACCCGACCCATATGGTGGAACAATTAAAGAATATGAGCACACGAAAGACTTATTAGACGTATCATTACCTAGTATATTAAAATTTCTCGAAAC
>Ga0163111_10000989_pt1 | contig 17149 bp, 20 predicted proteins | sample CRUFie1St18metaG_FD_109645 | JGI IMG/M metagenome (GOLD analysis project Ga0163111, IMG submission 109645) | Marine microbial communities from the Costa Rica Dome - CRUD Field 142mm St18 metaG | ecosystem: Environmental > Aquatic > Marine > Oceanic > Photic zone | place: Costa Rica: the Eastern...
CGACCTTGCGCCAGACCAACGCAGGCTTGCCCTGCGTCAGTGCTGCGCGCGCGCTATCGACGCCGTTCAGACCGGTAGACAATCGCGCCTCAGCTTCCGGCGAGCTGCTTACGCACGGCTTCGATCGCCGCGGCATTGCGCGACACGCCAAGTTCCTCGCGCATGGCCACGCCCAATTGTTCGGCGTATTCATCGCCCAGCAGCGGGCCCATCTGGCGCCGCGCCTGCGCAATCAGCGGGTCGTCTTCGGCGATGTCGTCCATCGCGATATCGTCGACCTTGACGACGAAGAATCCCGCATTGCCCCCCGCTTCGAGCTTCTTGGTCGTACCTTCGGCCATGCTGAACAGCAGCGCGATCGGCGGCGGGATCCGGCGTTCGCGCTGACGGGCAAGATCCTCGCGCGTCATATCGATCGACTGCGCGGGCGGCACGCGGCGTTCCTCGGCGGACAGCGCCTGCGCAATCGACTGCCCATCTGCGATCCGCTTCATCACACGGTCGGCAGCGGCCTGTGCGGCCTTCATGCCTTCGGTGGCACGCCAGCGAGCGGCGACCATGTCCTCGATTTCGGCGAAAGGCGCGGCAGCTGCCTGCGTAATGTCGGCAACTTCATAGACCAGATAGGTCTGACCGCTTTCGATCGCCGCAATCTCGGGTTCTTCTTCCTGCATCTGGAACGCGGTCGCCAGAGCAGGCTGGAGTACCTCGGGAAGCTGGGCCTGCGGGTTGTCGAACAGGCGGCCGTCGGCCAGTGCGGGACCGACGGTTTCAAGTTCCAGACCCAGATCCTCGGAAACTTCGGCGAGCGTCGCGCCATTGCCGAGCTGTTCCTCGATTTCGCTCGCCAGATCGGCGAGGCCGCGCACCCGCTTTTCCTGGCGGATCGTGTCGGCAATCTCGCCGCGAACCTGGGCAAGGCTGCGGGCAGGAGTGGCATCGACGGCATCGATCCGCGCGACATGCCAACCGAGCGGGCTGCGCGCAGGCGTAGTCATCTCACCGCGATCTGCCGAGAAATAGGCTGCGGCGACTGCGGGTGACGCCTGGCTGGCGAGACCTTCACGGACCACATCGACGACCGGTGCGGCGCGCAGGCCGGCCTCGCGCGCGACCTGTTCGAAAGAGGCACCGCCTGCAACGCGGTCGCGAATGGATTTGGCGGCCGCCTCGGTCGGGACGATCAACTGGGTGAAGTCGCGCGTTTCGGCAGCGGCATATTGTTCGGCGTCGCGTTCGTAGCGCGCGGCGATTTCCGCATCGGTCGGTTCGGCCCGATCGCCCAGCGCCGCCGCATCGAAGGTCGCGTAGCGAAGCGTCCGACGTTCAGGGCGGACGAAGAAGTCGCGGTTGTTGTCGTAATAGGCGCGCAGTGCCTTGGCATCGGGCTCGCCGCTGGGGGCGAACGTCGCCGCGGGCAACAGCGCGATCGAGCCTTTCCGGCGTTCCTTGAACAATTGTGCATAGCGATAGGCGAGCTTGTCAGGCACCGTCGCGCCGAAACCGGCGGGGATCAGCAATTGCTGCGACAACAGCCCGATACCCAGATCTTCGCGAACCTGGGCATCGGTCAGACGCTGAAGCGAAAGCGCCTGGCGATAGGTGTCCTCACTGAAATTGCCGTCGGGTCCGCGGAAGGCAGGGATCATGCGGATCTCGCTATTCACCAGATTATCGCCGGCCCGCAGCCCCAGCCTGTCGGCATAGCCCTTCAGTGCTGCACGGTTGATCAGCGCATCGAGCGCCGATTCCAGCCCACCCTGGCGCAGGAAGCTTTGCATGGTGATGGTTGGCTGCTCTTCGCGAATGCGGTCGATGCCGTTGTTCGCCCCGCGCACCAGATCAGCCGTGGATATCTTTTCGTCGCCCACGACTGCCACGCGATCTCCCCCGGCGATCCCGCCGAACGTCCCCGTGCTCGAAACATCCGCGCTGGCGAAGGCAAGCGCGATCAGCCCGAGGAATGCGAGTGCGATCGCGAGCCCGAGCTTAGTCTTAAAGAAATTACGGAAGAACTGGAACATGATAGACGGAAATTCCGGTTGGATGGCAGTGGTCGGTCGAAACCGACCGGGACGGGTTGGGGCGCTTTATCCGCCCTGCGACCTCGCGGCAACAGGTTGGAAAGGGTTTTGACGTGCGAAGAAACCTTCTCTAGCGGAGCGCATCCCCCGCCCCATATATCGGGCCACACATTCCAATAATTCGCAGGACCTAGACATGGCCGAACGGCCCTACATCGTCGGAAACTGGAAAATGAACGGCACGCGCGCCATGCTTTCCGAAGCACGCGCCATCGACCGTGCAGCGCAACGCTACATGAAGGTCGAAGTCGCCGTTGCCCCGCCTTACACGCTGATCCACGCGGTGCATAAGGAGGCCGAACAGATCGGCGTCGGCGCGCAGGATTGCCATGCCGGGCCCGAAGGCGCGCACACTGGCGACATTAATGCACCCATGGTTGCCGATGCCGGTGCCAAGTTCGTGATCCTCGGTCATAGCGAGCGGCGGCAGGACCATGCCGAGACCAATGAGTGCATCAACGCGAAGATCGAATCGGCTATCGATGCGGGTCTGCGCGTCATCCTGTGTTGCGGTGAAACGCTTGAAACGCGCGATGCGGGCAAGGCCGAGGAGTTCGTGCTGGGCCAGCTCAAGGCTGCGCTGCCGAAGTTCGAGGACCCTGCCGAGCGCCTGACCGTGGCATACGAGCCGATCTGGGCGATCGGCACCGGTCGTACGGCGACCGCTGACGATATCGCCGCCATGCATGGCGCGATCCGCCAATTGCTGGTCGATACCTATGGCGAAGAAGCCTCTGCGATGGTCCGGATTCTTTACGGCGGTTCGGTCAAGCCCGAGAACGCCCGCGAAATCCTCGCCACGCCCGAAGTGGGCGGGGCGCTCGTGGGCGGTGCCAGCCTGTCGGCGGAAAGTTTCCTGGGTATCGTGGTCGGCGCTTCGGAATCCGACGAGTCCTGATCGTACCCGACCTTGCCGTTTGCCGCCTGCGCGCCTAGATGCGCGTGAGCCCGCTACAGCCAATCCAAGAGTAACCGCATGTTCCTGTTTCTCACCGTCGTCCAGGCGATCGTCGCAGCCGCGCTTGTCGGCGTCATTCTGATGCAGCGTTCCGAGGGCGGTGGCCTGGGTATCGGCGGCAGCCCGTCGGGCATGCTGAGCGCGCGCGGGGCAGCGGACTTCCTCACCCGTTCGACCAAGTGGCTGGCGGTGCTGTTCGTTGTCCTGTCGATCGCGCTGGCTGCGGTCGCGGTCGAAACCACGGGCAGCGATGCGATCGAATCGACACTCGACCGTACGGTCGCCCCGGCGGCTCCGGCCGATCCGCTCGGCCCGGCAACCACCGGTGAGGCGGCACCCGCGAGCGCGCCGGCCGACGCCGATCCGCTGTCCGGCGCGACCGAATAACACCACCCATTCGACGCAAGCCTGTGGATTGCGCTGCTCCGGCGGCGCGATTTGCGCGTGTTTGCGCTTGCCCCGACTCAACCCTTCAGCTTAAGGCCCGACCCCCATGGCGCGGTATATCTTTATCACCGGCGGCGTGGTCTCCTCGCTTGGCAAAGGTCTCATGGCAGCATCGCTTGCTGCCCTCCTCCAAGCGCGTGGCTACAAGGTCCGCATCCGGAAATTCGACCCCTATCTCAACGTCGATCCGGGGACGATGTCCCCTTATCAGCACGGTGAGGTCTATGTGACCGATGACGGGGCCGAGACCGATCTCGACCTCGGCCACTACGAACGCTTCACCGGCGTTTCGGCGCACCAGGGCGACAACATCACTTCTGGCCGGATATACCAGGATATCATCGCCAAGGAGCGGCGCGGCGACTATCTCGGCGCGACGGTGCAGGTGGTTCCGCATGTCACCGACGAGATCAAGGCCTTCGCGCTTGCAGGGCAGGACGATCACGATTTCATCCTGTGCGAGATCGGCGGCACGGTGGGCGATATCGAAGGCTTGCCGTTCATGGAGGCGATCCGGCAGCTGCGCAACGAACTCGAGCCGTGGCAGACGCTCAGCGTCCACGTCACGCTCGTGCCCTATATTGCGGCTGCGGGCGAGCTCAAGACCAAGCCCACGCAGCACTCGGTGCGCGAACTGGCGAGCCTCGGGATCAAGCCCGACGTGCTGCTGTGCCGCGCGGAACATCCGATCCCCGACAGCGAACGCCGCAAGATCGCGCAGTTCTGTAACGTCCGGCAGGAAGCGGTCATTCCCGCGCTAGACGCGCCCTCGATCTATGCGGTGCCGCTGCAATATCACGGCGAAGGCCTCGACACCGAAGTGCTGCGCGCTTTCGGCATCACCGATGCCCCCGATCCCGACCTGTCGCGCTGGTACGACGTGGCCGATCGCCACGCCAATCCCGAAGGCGAGGTTACCATCGGCGTCGTTGGCAAATATGTCGGCCTGCAGGATGCCTACAAGTCGCTCAACGAAGCGCTGGTTCACGGCGGGATGGCGCACCGCGTCAAGGTCAATGTGAAGTGGATCGATGCCGAGATCTTCGAGAGCGAGGATTCCGACATCGCCGCCAAGCTCGAACCGATGCACGCGATTCTCGTGCCCGGTGGCTTCGGCGAGCGCGGGAGCGAGGGCAAGATCGCCGCGGTGCGTTTCGCACGTGAGCGCAAGGTGCCGTTCCTCGGCATCTGCTTGGGCATGCAGATGGCCTGCATCGAAGCCGCGCGCGAAGCCGGTTATGCGCAGGCGTCCTCCACCGAATTCGGTGAAACCGATGAGCCGGTGGTCGGCATCATCACCGAATGGATGACCGAAGAGGGGCTGCAGAAGCGTGAAGCCGGCGGTGATCTCGGCGGAACGATGCGGCTCGGTGCTTACGAAGCGAAACTGGCCGCCAACAGCCATGTCTCGCAGATCTATGGCGGGACCACCGGTATCTCCGAGCGCCACCGGCATCGTTACGAGGTCAATGGCGCCTATATCGAACCGCTCGAAAAGCAGGGCCTGATCTTCTCGGGCATGTCGCCCGATGGACTGCTGCCAGAAATCGTCGAACGACCCGACCATCCCTGGTTCGTCGGCGTCCAGTTCCATCCCGAGCTCAAGTCCAAGCCATTCGATCCGCATCCGCTGTTCGCGGGGTTCGTCGGCGCAGCGCTCGAGCAGGCACGACTGGTCTAAGTACTTTTCACAGTTCGCGCGCCAAGCGCTTCAATTGAAACGTATTTTTCGCGCTCACATTTGTAAGCACGCGACAAAATTCCCGCGTCCGCGCCCGGCGGGTTTATCTTTTGTTATATCTGGGCCAGAATGTGCATCCGCTGCGCCGAACGGTGCAGATTTCGAGAGATAGCTTCACCTGAAAATGGGGGTGAGGGGCTTGCCTCGATGACGGTTGTCTTCTGCGACCCGGACGACCGATGTCGGGGCTAGGCGGCGTCAGACGTCGCGGGGGCGGAACCCAAGTTCCGCCCCCTATTCTTTCTGGTCAGGTTTTTTTGCGGATGCCGCGATCAGGCGGCGCTACGGTCGCTGGCGTCGGCTTCGTCGTCCTTTACGACCTCGAGCGGCTGCTGCGCGCCGATCGCGATTTTCTTGGGCTTCATCGCATCGGGCACTTCGCGGACCAGATCGATTACCAGCAGGCCGTCGGCGAGATCGGCATTGGCCACCCGGACATAATCGGCCAGTTCGAAACGGCGTTCGAAGCCGCGATTGGCGATGCCGACATGCAGCATCTCGCCATCATTGAGCTCGTCGCGCTTCTTGCCGGTCACTACCAGCAGGTTCTGCTGCGCGACGATATCGAGATCGCCCTTGCGGAAACCTGCGACTGCGAGCGTGATGCGATAGTCGTCATCGCCGCGACGTTCGATATTGAAGGGGGGGTAATTGTCGCCGCCGGCGTTGCGCGCCTGGCGTTCCATCAGGTCGAACACGCGGTCGAAGCCAACGGTGGAGCGACGGAAGGGGGTAAGGTCCATACGGTTCATCGAAACAAATCCTCTTGTGAGCGATTCTATGGTGGCGGGGCCCGCTTTCGGCACCCCGTCGCCGCCACACCCATCGTGGCGACAAATTTGAAATAGGCATGCTGCGGGGGCTTTCAAGTCTCCCCCATGCGAGTTAGCTTCCGGACTGAAAACAAGGGAAAATCGATGAGCCAACCCCAAGTCGACATCTACACCAAGTTCGGATGCGGATATTGTTATCGGGCCAAGCGCCTGCTGGATGAGAAGGGCGTCGATTACGCCGAGCACGATATCACCATGGGCGGACCGAAGCGCGAGGAAATGCTCGAGCGGGCTCCGACCGCGCGCACCGTGCCGCAGATCTTCATCGGCGCAACCCATGTCGGGGGCTCGGACGAACTGGCGGCGCTCGAACGCGAAGGCAAGCTCGACGCACTGCTGACGGGCTGATGCCGAAGATCGCGCTGCTGCAAATGACATCGGGTAAAGATCCCGATGACAATACCCGAACGCTGGTCGAAGCGATCGGACAGGCGGCCGAGCAGGGTGCCACGATGCTGTTCACGCCCGAGATGTCGGGCTTGCTGGATCGCGACCGCAAGCGCGCGGCAGCGGAGGTCACGACCGAGGCGCGTTCCCCCGTTCTAGCCGCAGTGCGCGAGGCTGCACAGGCGCGCAATATCTGGGTCTCGCTCGGATCGCTGGCGCTCGACACGGGCGAAGGGCGCTGGGCAAATCGTGGCTTCGCGATCGACGGTGAGGGCGCGATCCGTGCGCGCTATGACAAGATTCACATGTTCGATGTCGATCTCGATAGCGGCGAAAGCTGGCGCGAATCGAATGCCTACAAGGCAGGGGGAGGAGCGGTGAGCGTCCCCGATACGCCGCTGGGCAGGCTGGGGTTGACGATCTGCTACGACATCCGCTTTCCGGCCCTCTTCGATGCCCTGGGCCGCGTAGGTTGCGATGTCATCGCCATTCCCGCTGCCTTCACCGTCCCGACCGGCAAGGCGCACTGGCACGTGCTGCAACGCGCGCGGGCGATCGAGGCGAGCGCCTTCGTGGTCGCGGCAGCGCAGGTCGGCGAACATGACGATGGCCGCCGCACTTATGGCCACAGCCTCGTGGTCGATCCGTGGGGCGAGGTCCTGCTAGACATGGGCGGTGACGCTGCCGGCCTCGCATTCTGCGATATCGACCTGGCGCGCATTGGGGAGGTGCGTGCGCAGGTTCCCAGCCTTGCCAACCGTCGCCAAATCGCCAATTAGGCGCGCGACATGATCGTATTCGACCTTTCCTGCAGCGAGGGCCACCGTTTCGAAGGCTGGTTCGGTTCGTCCGACGATTTCGCGCGTCAGAAGGAGCAGGGCCTGCTCGAATGCCCGACCTGTGGATGCGATGCGATCGGCAAGGCACCGATGGCGCCCGCGGTTCCCTCCAAGCGCGAGACCGGAGGCGGTGAGGCGACTTCGCCGACCGCGCAAATGGCGACGGGTGAAATGCCCAAAGCGGTCAAGCAGGCGTTGGCGACACTCGCCAAGGCGCAGGCGAAGGCTCTCGAAAGCAGTACCTGGGTAGGCGACAAATTCGCCGAGAAGGCGCGCGAAATGCATTATGGCGAAGCCGACGAGACCCCGATCCATGGTCGGGCGACCCGGGATGAGGCGGAAGAAATGGTTGCCGAAGGCATCGCGGTCGCGCCCTTGCTCGTGCCCGTCGCGCCGCCCGACGAACTCAACTGATTGCCTGCGCGCGATCCTCTGCTAAACGCACCGACGGGCGCCCGTAGCTCAGTCGGATAGAGCACCAGATTCCTAATCTGGGGGCCACAGGTTCGAATCCTGTCGGGCGCACCATTAAATCAGGGGTTTGCTGGTAGTCCGCCCGTTACCTCACAGCGTTCAGGTAACTTATAGGTAACTGGCCCATGAACGATGATCTTAGCAGCCTTACGTTTTCCCAGAGAATGGGGGCAGCGCCGCTACCTTCGCAAGCTGAGGCTGGGACTGTGCAGGAGCGCACACGCGCGCAGGTGTGGGTCATCGTGGTCGGTTGGCTAATGGCGTGTAATCCGAACGGTATATTACAGAATAACGTCCGTCCGCCGACAATGCACACACTCCTGAGATGGTGGGTGAACCATAAGCATCAGATGGTCGACGAGGTTCCTAACAGCTACGCGAAATGGAAAGAAATTCTCAAGGCGGAGGTGCGTGGAAGTTATTTGGATCTGTATGATCTCCTCCAGTTCTTGCTTAACGATATCGATTTCGACAAGAACGACGAATTGGCTGAGGCCTTAGAAAATACCCAAGCCGCATATCGGGTCGTTGATGGGCTGATCGTTCCGGCGGTCAGTGAGGCTGAAACTGAGCTGATAAAGACCGCGTCGCGCGATATCGGTGATCGAAGCGCGAGCGGTGCTGAATCTCATTTTCGCAAAGCTGCCGAGCGGCTGACTTCGGGGGATTGGCCTGGCGCGGTCCACGAAAGCGTTTCGGCGGTGGAATCGGCAGCCCGTTTCGTCTCGCGTGACGAGCGAGCAGTTCTTTCCGATATTGTGAAGAAGATGGCCAAGGACGACCGCATACGCCACGGCTGTCTTCGAGACGTGATCTTGAAGATTTACGGCTATGCCAGCGACGAAAGGGGCGTGCGCCACTCGCAAGGCTCGCTAGCTTCGCAGAACGTCAGCGAACGAGAGGCGTTATATCTGTTTGGTTTGTGCGCATCGACCGTGAGCTACTTACTCAGCAGTCCGAGCGCTGCGTAAGCAAAGAGAAGGGGGAGCGCCGAAGGAGTCGCATGACAATCGCTCCCCCCTTTTTTCGTCTCTCGAAATGTGTCGTTTCTGGAGAGACGCCCTTATTCGGTAATCCGACCGCTACGCACGCCCTCCCATACCTCACCGGCGCCGGCCGGTTCGACCTCGCCGCTCGACCAGTCGACTAGGAACTGAACAGTCGCGGCCATCTGGCCTGAGAACGGCGTCGGCGTGAGCCCGTTCATGTAGCCGAGCATTTCGATCATGTTGCGCGTCGCGCGCGTCGTCTCGTCCCCTTCCGACAACTTGCGCACATCGCCAGCCACTCGCTCGATCGACTCTCCCATTCCCGCGACCGGCGTGAAGCGGTAGCCATAGGATCGATCGCCAGTGGCCTTCTTCGTGGCGATGGGCACCACATCGCGAACAAACGGGATCGGCGCGGCTAGGCCGTAGAGCGATTCCTTCGCCGCCCATTCGGTCCAGGCCTCTTCGTTCTCTTCGTCCGGCCCGCGACCGCCGAGCAGCGAACCGACGACCGGCACGAACAGGGTGAGCACCATCGCGCGCGCAGCGAGTTCTGGCGCATTCTCGAGCAAGGCCTTGCCGCGCTTGGCGTCGGCCACGTCCCAGCCAAGCCGAACGAACCGGTTATCCGCCATTTGCGTGACGATCATCGGCGGGGCAGCGTCGGCTATCTCCATTGCCTCTTCGAATAGCGTCTCTGCGTAGAGCGCTTTCGCCAGGTGATAACCGGTGCGGAAGTCATCGCTTTCATTCAGCCAGCGGAAGACCGTGCCTTTCGTCGGCATGTCGTCGGCTTTGCAGATCGAATTGACGCTATCGCCCTCCACGATCCGGCGCAGAATAGCTTCCTGCACTTCGCTCAGGCGCGGGTAATTGTCCGATAGGGTGAGGGCGCGGTCTGTCACAGCATTACCCCCGCCCATGTCGCATGTCGGATCATGACGGGTTTTCCCTCTTTCTTGCGTATGCGCGCGCGTGTGAGCTTAAAGGGAAAAAATGCGACACGATGCGTCATGCGACATGGCATTTCATCAAGCATGGGAGGTCCTCTTTTTGACGTCGATGCCGCGGTAAATGCGGCCAAGAGAATTGACCCGATCGCGCTCGAAACCGCGCTTCGAGAGAACATCGCTCAATCCCTTTTGCGTGATTTTTTCTTCACCGTTCTCAAGCAGGAAGTCGCTGTAACTCTTATACAAATCGCCAGCTTTTCCCATCGCCCCGGGGCGAACCTCGCAGCGCTCCGCAACCCATTGACCGAACAAGTCTTGATCCTCGAAATATCTATCCGTGGCGTTGACGATCGCTTCGGGCCGCGGAAGACCCTTCTCGAACCATTCTCTCGCGCCCTCGATCATCCAGTTGAGTATCTGGGGGTGTTCGTTGGCCAACTTTTCTTCGAGATCCATATCGGGTTTCGCCGGCACGTTGAGGAACGGAATGATATTGAACCGGCGCCGGGTGGCTTCGTCGACGTTGTGAAGACGCGGACGAAAATTGCCGACGATGAAGAGCTTGAAGCGAGGTGTGAACTCGAAGAAGTCCTGTCGCATGAAGCGGGCGGCGATCCTGTCTCCACCGGTCAATTGCTTGATGCGGGCTTCAGCCCAGGCGCGTCCCTCTTCGGTTTCGGATGCGGACACGAGACGAGCTCCGTCGAGGCGCGCCAGGTCGGTTGGGTGCTTGTCCGCCCTGCTGGCGGTGAATGTGTCCATCGCGGCTGTGGTCGAATAGTCGCCCATGATCCGGGAAACGGTATTGAGCAGGACGCTCTTGCCGTTCTTCCCGCCACCATAGCCGAAGAACAATGCGTGCTCGCGGGTGGAACCCGTCAGGCAGTACCCAAGCGTCAGCTTGAGAAAGTGCGCCAGCTCTTCGTCGCCGTTCGTCACCTCACGCATGAATTGAAGCCAGCGCGTTGGCGGCTCGGCGACAGGTTCGACAGACGTAGCCCGCGTTATCATTGCGGTACGATCTGCGCCGGTATTCCTGCCGGTGCGGAGGTCGACGACACCCGCGGGGGTACCCAACAGGAAGACGTCGGGGTCCCAGACGTCATGCTCGACAGCGATCCGTGGATCAATCTGACAGAAGGTTTCGGTTCCCTTGGCAACGCTGGCTTTTGCCAAGCCAGTGCAAGCTTTCCCCCGTGTTGCCGCGCTGCCCCGCGCGGCTATCGCTAAGTGCTCACGGATAGACTGCAAAGCTTCGCGCGTGCCATCTTGTCTCCATCGAAATCCGTCCCAGCGAAACCATCGTTGGATGCCGTGGTCATACCTCCAGTTCGAACGGTTATTGCCTACCCATTCGAGCGCCAACGTTTCTTCCGAAGGTTTGCCGTCGACGGATAGGCAGCCCGGCTGAATCAAGCGCACAACTTTTTCGGCGGCGCTCATAAATCGACCACCAGGATCCGGACGCCCGTTGAGGCCAAGAAAGCGTTCCGCTCCCGCTTATAGTGCGGCAGGAGTTGCCGGACGCGTTTGCCTCTTGGCATCTTCGGAGACCATTTTGTATCAAAGCGCGAGCCATCGAGAATGAACTCCACTTTGAAGCCGTGCGGTAGCCGGCAAGTTCGGCGATAAGAGCAGGTCATGCCGCGTTGCCTCCGTCCGGATTCCAAGGGTGTGAATCAAGGATAGCGTGCAGTCGCTCGTGAGCCTCACGCTTGAGCCGTTCGCGCTTCTCCTCAGCCTCGAGACGCTGGCGCCGAAGCTGATTACGGGTTGCCCAATCATCGATCTTTATGATGTTGCTCATCGCCGATCCTTTCCCGCAATCATTCGATTGCGATGGCCGCAAGTGAGGCTTGAGAAATTCGAGAAATTGCGGTATCCGGAAACTCGAACCGCGCCGCCAAGCCAGTTCGGAGCCTCCGCTTTGCGGGGGCTTCTTCTTTCAGGGAACATGCGAAGGCTCCCCTACCTGCCCGACGTACTCGCAATGCGCGAAACAATCAGCGAGTTGAGACGCCCGCGCGATCGCCGAAGCCTGCGACGTGACCGCCTCGAAATAGACGAGAGCGCCGTTGTGCTGCTCGACGACCTCGACCGAGTAAGTCTGGCGACCGCTCGCTTCCTCGTGGCGGATATAGCCCGAGTGCAAATCGCGATTGACCATGAGCTTTTTGGGATCGAGCCTCATGCGGCTTCGCCCAACTTTTGGTCGATCCAACGATCAACCTTAGCCGCATCGAACGCGAGGCGTTTCGGCGTAAGTCGGACAGGCGCAGGAAAGTCGCCAGCCGTAACGAGACGATCAAGGGTCGCGCGGCTCAATGCGATCTTTTCGCAAACCGCTTTGGGGGTCAGTAACTGTGCCATCCGGCGTCTCCATACTTGCTGATAAGAAGCAAGAGAAACCATCCGCCCCCAAATCTCAAAATTTGGCGGGGTCCGCGCAAAGTCAATTTTTTAGATAAATTGGCCAACCGGTAATCGCTTGGGTCGATAGAGACTATTTGCGTCCGATCGAAACCACGTTGCCGCCGCGTACGCCGTTTACGGCCTGATCGACCTCCGCCGCCCATGCGTCGAGAGCATGGCGCTTCTCAGGGGCGTAGCTGTGCAAGGCATAAACCTGACCCGTCACCCCTTGGACGCGGTGATTGAGGACGCGGGACACCACCAGTTCGGGAATGCCAAGCCGCACCATATGTGTCGCCGCCGACCGACGCAGATCATGGAAGCGCCACGGTTCGGTCAGTCCCGAGCCTTTGCTTTCCAGCCATTGATCGAGCAGCCGCTTGGATTTCGCGAAGCCGCGGATCGGTCCGCGCGCCGTAGTCGAGAAGACGTAATCGCCGACCTCTGGCATGGCCTTGATGATTTCGACCGCCGTAGGGGAGAGCGGGACGAGGTGAGCTCGCTTCGCTTTCGTATCGCCCGCCGTGATCGTCCAGGTCGCCGCATCGAGGTCGAGGTCGACCCAACGCATTCCGGCAACCTCGCTTCGCCGCTGTGCGGTCAGGATGAGCATTTGAACCCATGGCCCGACGGGATAGCCTAGCAGCGTGGCGGCGTTCCAGACACGCGCAACTTCACCCATCGCTAGTACGCGGTCGCGAGCCTTTTCCTTGTTCGGCGGTTCGATGCGGTCGGCCGGCGATGCTTCGAGCCAGTCTTGAGAAATAGCGTAGCCGAAGATCGTCTTGATCGTTGCCAGAACCCTGTTCGGTAAAACCTCGCCTTCGAGTCCTTGGATCAGTTCGCGCACCTCCGCGCGCTTGATGTCGCCAAGCTTCCGCTCGCCCCATTCCGGCAAGACGTGCATTTCAAGCTGGCGCCGAATGCCATCGGGGCGCTTCTTTGCTTCAATCCACGCTTCGGCTGCGGCGCGGAATGTTCGATCAATCCCTGCTGGTGATCCATCGCGTTCCAATGCCTCGATCAATTTTTCCGCAGCGATACGCGCCGCTGCGAGCTTCATGGCTGGATAGGTGCCGAGCTTGCGGTTCAGCACCTTGTCACGAACTCGGCGGCGCAGGGTCCAAGTCTTTGCGCCGCCAGCGCCAACACGAAGTCGCAGCCCTGTCACCTTGTGATCGGGATGCTCTTGCTGTCCTTTCTCAGGTGGCTTGATTGCTGCGATCTTTGTGTCAGTCAGCATGGTGCTTGTCGATCGCGGGAGAACTCGAGGATTTTCGCGCCACCTTTAGCCCGGCTGTCAAAAGCTTCGACAGATGCTTCTTGGAGTGCGCGAACGCCGAGTTGGCAGTGCTGTCCGGGATCGAGCGCAATCTCCAACGTGCTGTTGCCGCTAGGGATCCGCAGAACGACATATTCCCCGTCAAATACGGCGTCAGGAGTTCCGGTGGCTAGATATCTCATAGGATTTCTCCCTCAAAAGCGACCGCCGGTTCGCGATACGATGCACATGGCGGGGCTTGCCGACGATCACGTAGACCGTCCTGCTATGCCTGACTTCGAACGCGATCATTGTTTCGCCTCTCTTTGAGCAGCAAAAAGCTCTTCGACGGACTTGTCGATTTTCTCCTTCGCCTCGCGCATCTTTTCTTTGATTTCGCTCAGCATCGTGTCGATCTGTATGATTTCACGAACGGCCCATGGGCCGGAATTGGTTTCCTCAAGGAAGTTGCGAAGGCTGTTAAGCTGGCTCTCCGTCACCTCGCAGAAAACGTTGCCGACGAAGAGATCGGCGGAAGCGTCCTCAATCAGTCCAGTGTTATACTCGGGTGCAGGGCCCTTTGCTGCAGCGGCAGGCTGCATTATCGGTTGGGTAGCCATTCATGATCTCCATACGATCGTTGTGGTCAGAGCCGGGCTGGGATCTAGACCATCCCGCCTGGCTCGCCTGTTACCTTTTCGGCAATAGGTAACAATCTAGGTAACGCAGCGTGAGGTAACATGCAATTCAAAAGAAGCATGTTACGGAGAAATCCGCAGAATTGCGTCACATGGAAAGCATGAGGGCATTGCCGACACGATTCCTAATCTGGGGGCCACAGGTTCGAATCCTGTCGGGCGCACCATCTAGCTGCCATATCTGCGTGCCAGCCAGGCGAGGCCGGTCAGGGTGATCGAGCAACCGGCCAGCAGCAGGCAGGTGCCGGCCCAGCCCCAGCCATCGTAGGCTAGCGTCCCGGCATAGCTCCCCAGTCCGCCCCCGATGAACATCAGCACGACGTAGACCGTAGTCAGGCGCGTTCGCACCGAGGGATCGAGCGCGAGGAAGGTCATGCGCCCCGTGACATCGATGCCGGGGCCGACCAGATTGGCGATGAACAACGGGATCAGCAGCCCCCAAAGTGTGCCCCCCAGCGGCCACAGCAACAGAATTCCGGCCAGCTGGATGAAAGCGAAGACCGTCCGCGCGGTGCGGGGGCCTACGGTGTCGGACCAGCGGCCCAGCCAGGGCGTCGAAGCGATGCTAACCGCTGCAAGACCCGCGAGATAGCCGACCGTGTCGGTGCCATACCCCATTGGCGGGGCGGTGAGGTAAAGGGCCAGCCCGAGCCAGAGCGCGATGAACTGCGCGAAGTTGAGCGCCTGGATCGCGCCCGCGAGCAGGATTTCGCGGTACTGTCCGATCAGCGGGAAGACCGACCCGATCAGCCGCAGGTAGGATTGGCGCCCGCTTGTCGAGCGCTCGCCGCCTTCCATAAGCCACGGCAGGCCCAGGGTGACGGCGACCATGAGGCCCGTCGCGAGCCAGTAGACAGCGCGCCAACCGAAATGCTCCGCGATGACGCCCGCGCCGACGCGCGCGACCAGAATGCCGAGGATGACCCCGGCGGTTAGCTTCGCAGTGACCTGCCCCAGGCGCTCGGGGGCGACGCGTTTCGACGCATAGGCAGGCAGCAGATAGGGCGCGATGGTAAAAAATCCGAGCAGCGTAGAACCCAGCACGAAGGCGCCGAAGCCCGAGGCCAGCGTCATGAGCGCGAGCGAGACCGTCTGTCCGCTGGCGAACAGGATAGTGAGGCGACGGTTCGAATAACGATCGCCGAGTGGCAGCAGCAGGAAAATGCCGACCGCGAGCGCAAGCTGGTTGAGCGCGGGTACCAGCCCGATGCGTGCATGGCTGACCCCGAAGTGATCCGCCACCAGCGCGATGATCGGATGGATATAATAGGCATTGGCGGTCACCACCGCAGCGGCGATGGCGAGCGAGTTCTCCTGCGCCGGGGTCAGTCTTCGGGCAGGGTTCAAGCGAGCAGGCCTGCCTTGCGCGCCATGTCTATAACGCCCTGTGCGAGCGTTTGGGGCTGGTCTTCCTGTGAGAAATGCCCACAGGTCGGCAGCGTCGCATGCGGCAGGCCTTTGGCGCCCGCTATCCGCTCGATCAGGAATTTCTCGCTTCCCCTCGTAATCGGATCGTCTTCGCCGAACAGTGTGAGGAAAGGCCTGTCGAAGGCCGCGAGCGCGGGCCAGGCGCGCTTGTTTTCCTCGACCCCGGGCATGCCGTCCTCGATCGGTACCAGCGCGGGGAATGCGCGCGCGCCTGCTTTCGAGACTTCGTCGGGAAAGGGAGCGTCATAGGCCGCGATCTCGGCCTCGCTGAGCGGGGTGGAGGTCGAGCGGTCGAGCAGCGGACCGATACGGAATTCGGGAGAGCTACGCGCGAACTCGCGCCAGGCGAGGAATGCCTCGCTCGGCTTCCCGCCGGCAGGCAGGAACGTGTTGCTTGCCACGATGCAGGAGAAAAGGTCGGGGTCGTGCGCGACCATGCGCAGGCCAAGCAGGCCGCCCCAGTCCTGGCAGAACAACGCGGCAGGCCGCGGCTCGACAGCGCGGCGCCATTGCTGCAGCCAGTCGACATGGCGCGCGTAGGTGTAGAAGTCGATATCGTCGGGCTTGTCGCTCTTGCCGAATCCGATCAGGTCGGGCGCGAGCACTCGGAACCCGGCATCGACCAGCAGCGGAATCATCTTGCGATAGAGAAACGACCAGCTCGGTTCGCCGTGGAACAACAGCACGGGGGGCGCATCGCTTGGGCCTTCGTCGATATAGTGCATGCGTGCGCTAAGCCCATCGCCGAGATCGGTCTCGAACCAGTTCTCGGCGAAGGGATAGTCGGGAATGTCGGCGAACCGTTCGGCCGGTGTACGCAGGATCTGCATCGGTCTCTCCTCTCAGACGACCGATATTTCCGGTCCTGATTCGAAACCTTAAGGCGTCGAGCGACTGGTGTCACCCAAGTGGCTGACCGGTACCGTTTCCTTGAAGGTGTGCGTGACATAGGGGAACGGGATTTCGATCCCGGCTTCGTCCAGCGCCGCCTTGACCGAGCGCACGACCTTGTCTTTGCTTTCCCAACCGTCGCGCGGGGTCGAACCCGCCCACCAGCGTACAAGGAAGTCGACCGAACTCGAATTGAACTCCTGCGCGAAGATATCGATGCCCTTGCTGGCGAGTACGTCCTCGACATCCTCGACCGCCTGGCGGATCACTTCCGCCGCGCGATCGAGCTGCGTATCGTAGGACACGCCAACCACGACCTCGTGGCGGCGCTGACTGTCATCGGTGAGGATCTCGACCGGGTTCTTGAACAGGATCGAATTGGGCACCACGGTCAACTCGCCGGACAGTTTGCGGACATGCGTCTCGCGCAGGGTGATGTGCTCCACCTTGCCGGTGATCCCTTCGCATTCGATGACGTCACCGATCCGCATCTTTTCGCGCAGCATGATCAGCACGCCGGCAAGGAAGTTCTCGAAGATGTCCTGGAAGGCGAAGCCGATTGCGACCGCGCCGATGCCGAGGCCCGCAAGGAGGCTGGCGGCGGTCAGTCCGGGCATGACGACGATTGCCGCGATGAACAGGCCAGCAAGCCAGATCCCGAGTTTCACCAGCGTATCGATCAGCGTCTTGAGGCTGGCGCGCAGTTCGGTGCGCCCTACGATCATGTCCGAGATACGCGCGCCGAAGCGGGCGA
>Ga0163111_10000992_pt1 | contig 17134 bp, 11 predicted proteins | sample CRUFie1St18metaG_FD_109645 | JGI IMG/M metagenome (GOLD analysis project Ga0163111, IMG submission 109645) | Marine microbial communities from the Costa Rica Dome - CRUD Field 142mm St18 metaG | ecosystem: Environmental > Aquatic > Marine > Oceanic > Photic zone | place: Costa Rica: the Eastern...
ACCTTTAGCACCACCTGGACCAGGACCACCATTACTACCTGGAGCACCTTTTTCACCTTGAGCACCTCCACCACCTTGTGGACCAGTTGCACCTTTTTGACCTTGTGGGCCTTGAGCACCTCCACCACCTTGAGCACCTTTTGCACCATCAGCACCTGCTGGGCCTTGAGCTCCAACTTCACCTTTTTGACCTTTAGGACCTGTTATACTATTTCCTTGTGGACCAGTGTTACCTTTAGCACCTTGTGGACCTAAATTACCTTTAGCACCTTGAGGACCAGTTGCACCCTTTTGACCTTGAGCACCATTGGCACCTTTTTGACCTTGTGGACCTGCTGGACCTTGAGCACCAGTATCACCTTGTGGACCAGTTGCACCTTTTGCACCAGTTGGGCCTTGAGCACCAGTATTACCTTTTGCGCCATCAGCACCAGGTTCACCTTTTGGACCTTGACCACCTTGAGGACCTGTTGCACCTTTAGCTCCATTGTTACCATCTTCACCGTCTTCTCCTTGAGCACCTTTTGGACCTGTTGGACCTGTTGGACCTTGTTCTCCTTGAGGTCCTGTATTTCCTTTTGCACCAGTACCTCCTTGAGCACCTTTAGCGCCCTGACCACCTTGTGGACCAGTTGCACCTTTTGCTCCATCCGAACCATTAGTACCATCAGTACCTGGAGTACCTTGTGGACCAGTTGCACCTTGAGCACCTTTTTCACCTTGTGGACCTGTGTCACCTTGTGGACCTTGGTCACCTTGACCGCCTTGAGCACCTTTAGCACCTTGACCACCTTGTGGACCAGTTGCACCTTTTTGTCCTTGTGGACCTGTAGGACCTGTTGGGCCAGTATCACCTTTTTCACCGGTTGGGCCTGTAATTGAATCACCTTGAGCACCTTGAGCACCTTTATCACCCTGTGGACCAGTTGCACCCTTTGGACCTTGATTACCTTGTGGACCAGTTGCACCTTTTTCACCTTGAGGACCTGTGTTACCTTGTTGGCCTTGTGGACCAGTATCACCTTGGTCACCTTGAGGACCTAAATCACCTTTTGTACCTTTAGCACCTTGACCACCTTGTGGACCAGTTGCACCTTTATCTCCTTGTGGACCTTGAGCACCTTGAGCACCTTTAGCACCTTGACCACCTTGTGGGCCAGTTGCACCTTTCGGGCCTTGTCCACCTTGTGGACCAGTATTACCTTTATCGCCAGTTTCACCTTGTGGACCAGTTGCACCTTTAGCACCTTGACCACCTTGTGGACCAGTTGCACCTTTATCTCCTTGAGGACCTTGTGGACCTTGTGCACCACCTGCTCCAGTATCACCTTTTGGGCCTTGAGCACCAGTACCACCTTGAGCACCTTTATCACCTTGAGGGCCTTGAGCACCAGTACCTCCTTGTGGACCAGTTGCACCTTTTGCACCATCTGAACCAGATGGACCTTGTGCTCCTGTTTCACCTTTTTCACCGCCACCACCTTGTGGACCGGTTGAACCACCTGGGCCTTGAGCTCCTTTTGCACCATCTGCTCCATCATTACCTGGAGTACCATCTGCTCCATCAATACCTTGTGCTCCTTGACCACCTTGTGGACCAGTTGCACCCTTTTCACCTTGGTCACCTTGTGGGCCTTGACCACCTTGAGGACCTTGGCCACCAGTTGCACCTTTTGAACCAACTTCACCTTTTTGTCCTTTGGCACCATCTAATGGTGCTGCAGTGTTTTCCCATTGACCAGTCGAAGAATTGTAAGCTAAGAAATCTCCATTAGCTAAGCCGGAGATTAAAATTTCTTGTATCTGTTTTAATTTTAGTCTAGACATTAAATACAGTTTGTATTTTTAATTATATGTTACGCGTTAATGTATATATCAGTTTTCTTTTTGATCGGTTACTGATTTCGAGTCAAAATAAAGGTTAGTTTTCCAATTATACTCATAGGTTAAGTTATGTTTGTTTGAACCTTCCCATAAATTGTCTATTAGTTTACTGTATGTTAAAACTAAGTCTTCATTTAATATCGTGTATCTTGTTAGAACTTCTTCACTCTGTTCGTTATATGCATCCATATTAACATCATGGTTTTTCATTACATGATTTAATAAGTCTGCGCCCTTGCCAATTTCAAAGTCTGGATAATAATATCCTGCATCTTTTATGAAATCTGCATTATGTATTAGCGGGAACTGTAGATAAAGACAGTCTAAATAAGCATAGTTAAGTGGATTTTCCCATTGATGAGAAATAACTATATCAGACCACTTAGCTAAAATGTAATGTACTGGCCATCTATGTTGTACTTGTAAGATTGGCTCACTATCCTTATTATCTATTTTAGCAATATCTAGGCCTCCTACGAACTCTTTCCAAAATGGATTTTTAAATAGTCTTTGTGCACTTACAATATGAAACTTGCTAAAGACTTCACCACCTTTCATAAGATAATCATTTGCAATAAGTAGAGGAATCATACTAAACTTAACTACATTTAAGTTTGGTTCGAATACAACTATTTGTTTATCCTCTATTTTCTTGTTAGGATGATAGACTGGAATACCATCTACTGTAGGCATCACATTTCCTTCAGCATCAAATGTTTCCCCATAAAGTCTTTCTGATTTATCAATAAACATTGGGTCCCACACAAATGGCACACAATTGACCTGGTTTGGAAGCAACCTATTAGTTACACGATAATACTCGTGGTTCTGATACTGCTGCTGTGGCACATACCAAACCGCGTCTAACTCGTGGTTATATGTTGGTCTTACACCTGGATCTTCTTTGAATATCATATTCTCCATGTCAATAACATAATTGTTACCACATGCATATTTTATGATTTTCTTATGTTTGTCTTCACCTCTCCACTCTCTTGCTTGTTCAGGGCCGAGTGTAGTTCCTAGGCAAATAAGTATATCACATTCTTTACCTTTCTTTTTCCAATCATAACATGGGAATTCTTCATCATCCCACATTAATTCATCAGAATTTAATTTACCAGTTATTTCGTTTCTTCCAACTTTAGTACTAGTGTCTAATAAGTAAATGTGGTGGCCTGCTGCTTTTAAAGCATTTCCTAAAAAAATAGCATTCATTTTAATGCCATTTATCCACATACTTTCTTTGGAGTTATGAAGTCCAATGGTAATCCCAATAACCTTGGGATCGGTTCCTGTTTTAGTCATATTATCTAGATATTTTGTACAGTTTATATATCACCATAATAAGAAAGGGTCCCCGAAGGGACCCTTAATTTTCCTAATAAATTAGAACTTTAATAGAGTTAACTATTAGCTGTGAGCAACAACGTAAATTACGTCATCCGCTTCTAGGTTGTAACCTATGTTGTTTAGGATGAAGTCAGTATTACCTGTACTGTGCTCCCATCCGTACTTAACACCGTCTACCGTTCTTACTCTTCCGATTGCATGTCCGTTAATGAAAACTTGCATGTCATCATCAGATGCATGTTCTACTGCAGTATTGGTTCTGAATGTAGTAGCATTCACCATTGCAGCATAGTCATGAATGTAAGTAGAATCACCTTCTAACTGAGTTAATCTAGTTTCAACAGAAGTTACGTCGCCGTTAGTCGCAGTAATTTCAGAAGCTAAGTCAGCAGATACACCATCAATATAAGTATCTAATGAAGTTACGTCAGCGTTAGTAGCAGAAATTTCTGCAGCTAAAGCATCCTCGTCATTAGAGATTCTTAAGTTAACAGATGTAAAGTCAGCATTTGTTGCACTGATTTCAGCAGCTAAAGCGTCCTCATCGTCAGATAATCTAGTTTCTAATGAAGATACTGTACTTGCAGATGCAATTGTACCGAATCTTGTATCAACAGAACCAAATCTTGTTCCAACAGAGTTAAAGTCAGAGTTAGTTGCAGCGATTTCAGTAGCTAAGTCAGAAGATACACCATCGATGTATGTGTCTAATGAAGTTACTTCAGCACCAGTAGCACTAATTTCATTCACTAATGCAGTAGATACCGCATCAGCTTCAGTAGAAACAGAACCAACTAATGTGTCTAAGTTACCGAATCTTGTATCAGCAGAAGTTATTCTAGTGTCAACAGAACCGAATCTTGTGTCACCAGAACCAAATCTAGTATCAACAGAAGATAAACCGGAAACTACCTCACCATCGTTAACAGCATCAACAGAGTTAATGTAAGAAACTACTTCTGTGAATGTATCAATCGCACCAGCGTTTAATAACATTGCATCGATAGAAGCTTGAGCGTTTGAAGCAGCTGTAGCATTTGCAGTCATTCTTGTGTCAGCAGAACCGAATCTTGTATCAACAGATCCAAATCTTGTTCCAACAGAAGTAATGTCAGCATTAGTAGCAGCAATCTCAGCAGCTAAAGCATCCTCATCGTTAGATACTCTTAAGCTTAAAGATGATACTTCGTTTCCAGTTGCTGTAATTTCAGCAGCTAAATCAGAAGAAATTCCGTCAGCATAAGTGTCTAAAGAAGTAACGTCAGCATTAGTAGCAGCAATCTCAGCAGCTAAAGCGTCTTCGTCGTCAGATAATCTAGTCTCTAATGAAGAAACTGTAGACGCAGAAGCAATTGTTCCAAATCTTGTATCAACAGATCCGAATCTAGTATCACCAGAACCAGCTCTTGTATCTAAAGAAGAAACATCACTATTAGTAGCAGAAATCTCAGCAGCTAAATCGTCCTCATCGTTAGATACTCTTAACGCTAAAGAAGAAACGTCACCGTTAGTAGCACTAATTTCAGCAGCTAAAGCATCTTCGTCGTTAGAAATTCTTAACGCTAAAGAACTTACGTCACCGTTAGTTGCACTAATTTCAGCAGCTAAAGCATCCTCATCGTTAGAGATTCTTAACGCTAATGAACTTACGTCACTATTGGTCGCTGAAATTTCATTCACTAATGCAGTAGATACCGCATCAGCTTCAGTAGAAATTGCAGAGATTATAGCAGCCGACTGGTCACCATCGTTATCAATTAACGTCTGTACAGCACTTGTAAAGTCACTAATTTGTTTTACTTTTAATCTTGCCATATTATTTAGTTGTTTATTTAGGCCTAAAGACATGTTATTATGTCCTCATTGTTATTTATCTAAAAGTTTATCTGGATTTATCAGATTCAAGAACAAAAATATAATATTTTAGAAAACAAAAAAGGGAGCCGAAGCTCCCTTTAAAAATTTATTGAATTTAATTGAATTTATACATCATTAGAAGAAGCAGCATAAACAATGTCTATTTCATCGTCAGCTTCTAGCTGGTAGCCAGCAACAGATCCCATCCAATATAGAGTATCATTTGCTGCAATGTCAACAACCGATCTTGCAGTAGTACCGCCATCGGCTGAGAAATAACATGCTTCATCTTTAGCACCATCTCCTAAATTAACTTGTAAGCCATTTACTTTTACAATAACAGAGCCATCGCTAAATGGAGTATATGTTATTGTTGCTCCTGTAGTATCTCCATCATTTGAAGTTGCACTTGCAGTTTGATTGTAATCCGCTCTAGTTTGTACACCAGTTTCGACTGGACCTCCACCTCCACCTTCAGATTCTATCATCATTAAGAAAGGTACTCTACCTGAGAATGAAGATACTACACCTCCTTGGTTAAGATATGAACCAGATAAAGGAGTACCGTCAATTTCGATAGGACCACCTGAAGATCTAGTTAAAGTTAGAGTTGCAGCACCTAATGTAGCTGAAGTACCAAGACCTGTTGAGGAACTGTTTCCAACAACATTACCACCAAATGGATCGGCTGTTACGTTTGCTAATGTAATTCCAGTAGCTGAACCTGTTGTAGCTAATCTTACAGCATCTCCATTATGTGCAGAAGAAGTATAAGTAGTCACTGTAATATCTAAATTATTTGCAGTTACGACAGCTTGAATTTCTGCAGCAATACCAGCAGGAGAGATTACATCATATCCTATAGCAGTTGCATCTGAAGTATTGAATACTACACTTGCAGTATTATTACCATCCGAGATAGTAATCTCAGGGAAAGCATTTGGAGCAGCACCACCTGTTGCATTTAAAGGAATAAAAATATCATGTGTTCCCCATGAACCAGCATAAGCAACTGAGTTACTTTCTGAATCAACAGTTCCAGGAGCTTGTGTAATTGCAGAACTTACATGTGATGTACTAGTCTTTGTATTAATTAATGTACTGAAAGCGCTCGCATCGGCTACTGAATCACCACCAGGACCATCGAATATTGTAACACCATTAAAAGTAATAGTATCACTAGCTCCAGGTTGAGTAGCAGATGTTATAGCTTGTGTTGTTGCTATTGCAGTATTTAATTGTAAGAAAGTAGCTTTACCACCAGTAGTAGTTGTAATTTCTCCAGCATTATTCTGATCTGTGTAGTAAATACCTGCAGGATTTCCAGTTAAACTTTCTGGATCTCCATAATCTCTAATAATATCGTTAAATGGTTTTAGAAATACATCTTTACCATTTCTTAATTTTTCTAATACAACACCTACTTTAATGTTTGAACCACCAGCTGCGCCATATTTAACTAAGTTACCTGAAGTATCAACAGTAACAATATCGCCTACATCTACTGAAGGAGCAGAGCTATGTTCAAATTTAACTCTATCATCTCTTTCATTTAGATTAAATCTAGATTGTACTTTATCTAATGCTCCAGATAAAAATGGTGAACCAACAATAATTGGTTCTCCTTCTGGATTTAAGTCAAATATAACAGTTGTACCACCATTAGGCATGGTATTTGAACCGTTCATCCTAAACGAAACCATGTCTACATCTTCACATACACATGTTAATCCAGTTTCAGATTTAGCAGAAATAGAAGCTATCTTAAGAATAGTACCACCACTATCATCTGAAATAAACATACCAGCTTCAATATCTAAACCATTGTAAAGTAATGGCTCTCTTGTAGCTGCATCTGAGTGTTGTTGTGTAGATATAGAGCCTAACACTACATCAAATGTTTTATATTGGGCTTGTAAACCAGCACCATCAGATTCTCCATATAATAAAGAGCCTGCAAATGAAGATACTGTACCTGTTAATGTAATCGGTGTAAATTTAGACATATTCTATGTTCTTCTATTTCTTTTTATATTTAAGGGTGGCACAAGGCCACCCTCTAGTTTTGTTTATTAAAAGTTAAACACTATGTAAACGTGAGCTTCCTTAGTGGTTGGGAATCCTACCCTTTGCCAGTCAAAGTTTGCTTTCTGTAAATCAATGTCAATACTTGCATTTGAGCCGAAGTTCGAGAAGATACCAGCATCTACTTGATTTGAAATACCACTTGCGGAAGTGTATGAATTAAAGGTAAATCCTTTAATCTTATACGTTTTATCATCACCACCAGCGTTTAAGTGTGTTAAAATATACTCATTTGTAGATGTATTTGCAGCATAAGCAAATACAGATTTTGGAGGAGCAACTTCGTTCGAGAACGTAAAGTTACCAATCTCTCCAGAGTAACTTGCACCTGTTCCAGTTGTTAAATGAGCACCTGTTCCAGAGAAATCTGCAAAGTGGATATTCGCTAAGTTCTGCGTAGCGTCCCATTCAGCTCTAGCAACATAAGTGTTTCCACCGCCAGAACCAGTATCACCTTTTTCACCTTTGTCACCATCAGAACCGTCATTACCTGCGTTACCAGTTCCACCAACTTCACCTTTATCACCTTTAGCACCGTCGGAACCATCAGCTCCATCGTTACCATCGTTACCATTAGTTCCATTTGCACCAGGCTCTCCTTTATCACCTTTGTCACCGTCGTTACCATCAGTTCCATTAGTTCCATTTGCACCAGTATCACCTTTTTCACCTTTAGCACCATCGGAACCATCGTTACCATCAGCACCAGAAGGTCCAGGAATGTTAGATACACCAGGTTGACCAACTTCACCTTTTTGACCTTTATCACCTTGAGATCCGTCAGCACCATCGTTACCGTCAGCACCATTAGTTCCATTTACACCAGGCTCACCTTTATCACCAGCAGGACCTTGGATTGAACCACCGTCTATCCATGCACTTCCATTCCAGATATGCATCGAATCATTAGCTTGTACGATATATGCGTCACCTTGTGTATTACCACCAGCAGGTAATTGACCAGTAGTTGGTACGTTACCTATAAGTGTAATACCTGGGCCTACGCCACCTTCGGCACCTTTTTCACCTTTATCACCGGCGTCACCATCTCCACCAATTTCACCTTTTTCACCTTTAGCACCAACTAAAGAGTTTAACCAGTCATTTTGACCGAGCGGGTTACCCATTGAGTTAGCATAAACTTCATAAGCAGTGTCACCTTCATCACCTTTTTCACCTTTATCGCCATCTGCACCATCAGCTCCATTAGTTCCATTTGAACCAGCTTCACCTTTTTCACCTTTAGCACCGTCATTACCGTCAGCACCATCGTTACCAGCAGGGCCAGGAACAGTTGAATCAGCTCCAGTATCACCTTTTTCACCTTTATCACCATCGTTACCGATTGTACCATTTGTACCAGGAGCACCTTTTTCACCTTTATCACCGTCGTTACCATCAGGTCCAGGTACAGTTGAATCAGCTCCAACCTCTCCTTTATCACCTTTAGCACCATCGGCACCATCAACACCAGGCTCACCTTTAGAACCTGCGCCGCCGTTACCAGGCTCACCTTTATCACCAGTAGGTCCAGGAACAGTTGAATTAGCTCCAGTTTCACCTTTTTCACCAGGAGCACCTTTATCACCTTTAGCACCGTCGTTACCGTCAGCACCATCGTTACCATCAGTTCCATTAGCACCAGGCTCTCCTTTAGCACCGTCATTACCGTCAGCACCATCGTTACCAGAAGGTCCAGGTACAGTTGAATCTTGACCAGCAGGACCAACCTCTCCTTTATCACCTTTAGCACCATCAGGACCAGTTGAACCAGTTGAACCATCAGCACCTATTTCACCTTTTTGACCTTTAGCACCATCAGCACCATCAGCTCCATCAGCTCCATCGTTACCATCGTTACCAGCAGGACCAGCAGGACCAGCTACACCAGTTGAACCAGTTGAACCAGTATCACCTTTTTCACCTTTAGCACCATCGACACCATCAGCACCAGCAGGGCCAGGAACAGTTGAATCTTGACCAGCAGGACCAGTTTGACCTGTTTGACCTGTTGGACCTTGTGGACCAGGAACAGTAGAATCATTACCAGGCTCACCTTTATCTCCTTTATCACCGTCTTGTCCATCTACACCGTCTTTACCATTTAATGAATCTAACCATTGTTGTTGTGTACCGACAAATCCAGCTTGTTCCGCAATTACGTATGCGCTTTCACCAGATTGACCAATTTCACCTTTATCACCTTTTGCACCATCAGCACCATCAGCACCATCAGCACCAGCAGGACCAGGAACGTTAGATACACCATCGTTACCTGCAGGACCAGTAGGACCAGTAGGACCATCGTCACCAATCTCTCCTTTTTCACCTTTATCACCAGTAACACCAAGCTCTCCTTTAGCACCTTTTTGGCCTAATAAAGAGTTTAACCAGTCAACTTCATTAAGAGGATTAGCCATTGAGTTAGCATAAACTTCATAAGCTGTATCACCTTCATCACCCTTTTCACCAACTTCACCCTTTTCACCTTTTTGACCAACTAAAGAGTTTAACCAGTCAGTTTCACCAAGTGGGTTAGGCATTGAACCAGCATAAACTTCATAAGCTGTATCACCTTCATCACCCTTTTCACCAACTTCACCTTTATCTCCTTTTTCACCTTTATCGCCAATCTCTCCTTTATCTCCTTTATCACCAATCTCTCCTTTTTCACCTTTTTGACCTGGCGCAATATCAATAGTTAATTCACCATCAGTAGGTTGAGCTCCAGGAATACCAGAAACTGAAGTACCTGTGAAAGTTAATTCTCTAATACCATCAACACCACCAGCTAGGTTAGGAGTAGTAATATGAATACCTTGAGATAATAAGCCTTGGTAAGACTCAGTAAAAATACCAAAAGAATCTCCTACTTCAAACTGCATGTTATCACCTGCCGATGAAGAGTTACCTTCGTAAATAAGTCCTAATTGAATTGCATCTCCTAAGTCAGTATCTACAGAGTTACCATCTGTATCAATTCTTGAGTAAGAAGAAATTCTATATAATGAATATTCAGATGTGTTATTTACGTTTGTAAAGAAGATTGAGTTTGTCAATCCGTCAACACCAATTCTATCTGCTAATACAGACTCTAACCACTGGTTTTTAAAACCTTTATCATCTTGGTTAGCAACTTTTACCATAGTTACTTGTGAAGGAGTCATCGAGTTGAAGACTATTTCACCAGAACCTGGGTTAGTACTAGAAAAGTTATCTAATGCTTTTATTTTATATACCGTAGAAGGTATTGAGAATCTTGACGCTACGATTTCACCGATTTGGTCACCTGCATCAAATACGTTACCTATCTTTAATTTAGGTAAAACGATTACTGATGTAGCTTGTGTAATAGAAATTCTTACGAAGAATGTTCCTTGTATTCCAGCTTCAGAAAGATTCAATGCAGCAGACTCTCCTGCTGTAAGTTCAATTGACATCTGGTTGTTAAGTTCACCAGAACCGAAGATTAAATTTTGAGCCGACACGCTCTCCGTCTTAAAGACTAGATCGTTGCCGTCTATATATTCTACCTTAACATCACTTTGTAATGCTATAGGTAATGGGTTACCCACAAAATTTTTGTGTAAAGTAACTTTTGCGCTGGTTGCTTGTCCTCTAATGATGTTAATCATTGAAGGCAGAACCGCAAACAAATTTTGACTAGTCACGTTTGGCATAATTAGTTTTTGTATTTTTCTGTTTTATTATATATCAAGGTAAAATTGTCAACATTCTGCTTAAAAGGTATAATCTTTACGCAGAAGACTAAATACGCAATAGTTTATTACAGCCATTGCATGATTTTCTACTTCAGTTTCTTTTTCTAGGTTGACTTTTATTAGAATCTTGCCTGATTTTTTGCTAGCTATTTCCTCTAATCTAGCGAAATATGTATCTTCATCCCACTCCTCTGTTTTGATATGCTGCATTTTGAAATCTTTCCAATGCATTTTAAAGGTTTTAGTAGGCTTAGTAAAGTAATAAATGTGCAGTTTATTGTCTGCTGTTCTAATAAAAACAAATCCATCACTTAAGAAGTATTTTCTATCTCCTATATAACTATATTTGATATTATCTTCTATTTGCCTCCATGCCTCTCTACACTCTGAATGCAATGCTTCAAATTTATCAATCGAATCTTCTACTAATTTATCTAAAACATCGTTTGTTTCTAGTTCTTCTGCAGTAGTAAAGACCATTTCTAGATCTTCCCACTGTAAACCCATCACTTCATACTCATGAGGTTTAACTCTAGTAACTTGTTGTGCATCATATCTATATAAGTAATCTAAAGTATCATCTACTTCAATTAAGACTTTTTGGAGTCCTCCTCTTAGTAAAGTTTGCTGCAAGTGTTTAACCCTTGCCATCATCTTCAGCGTCTTATATTCCAGGTCCATCGGACCCTCATCTATCCAAACTGGTATTTTATACTTACTCATGATATATGTATTTCTCTATCATTTTAGTAAATACCGGAAGTTAGTTTAAAAAAATTTGTCGTAATTTACTAGGAGGTGTAAGGCTGCAGCTTCTGCACCCTTGAATGTTTTACGTGTTTTGTATTTAGCAGGTACATCCTCACCGGATGGTTTACTGAAATAACTCTTCTTATGTACTATATGGAACTCTGCCTCACCATACATGGTAAGTTCATGGTGTATGAGAATTCTATCCATGTATTTTGGATTGATATTCTCTAGTACTTCAGGACTGGGTCTTGTCAATTATTTAGATTTTATCGTCTTCTGTTACTTCTCTAGTTTGTGTAATCTCATCAAAAGACTCAACAGTAGTTAAGCCCCATTGTAAGATAAACCAACTCATTTCTTTTTCGGCTAACTTCTTAGTTAAGCCTAACTTCTTTCTAATGATTTCTACACCTTCAGCCATAAAGGTCTTTTCAGAATCACGTGAAGTCTTGTATTGCATATACCACTCAGGATTACCTTTAACATCCTTATATGTTTTACCATGTGGTTTGAGTTGTAGATTAACTAGCTCAATAAAAACGTCTTTTTGTGTGTTTCTTTTATCTGCCATTACTTCTTTGGTTTAATAATTTCATCTATGATACCATACTTAATTGCTTCTTCTGCATTTAACCAGAAATCTCTGGTGGCATCTTCTTTAACTTGCTCGGGTTTCTTACCACAGTAAGAACCTAATAGTACAAAGAGTTCATCATTAATCTTTTGCCATTCTTTCCAATCTACTTCTGCATCTTGGATATTACCGCTAAATCCACCTGACGATTGATGTAGCATTGTTTGTGAATGTCTTAATGAAGATCTTTTGCCTTTCGTTCCAGCTCCTAAAAGTACCGAACCCATAGAAGCGGCCATTCCTGTGTTTACTGTTTTAATATCACATGGAATGTATTCCATCACATCCACCATAGATAGCCCAGATTTAACCGAACCTCCTGGTGAATCGATATGCATTGTAATGTCTCCAGCTCCCGTAGAGGATAGGAACATTAACTGTGCCTGCACGATTGTAGACATATTGTCATTTACAGGTCCTGCAACCCATAACAATCTATCTACCATTAATCTTGAGAAGATGTCCATTTGCGTCATACGCATTTCTCTTTCTTCAAGAATATAGGGTGTCAATGAAGCTTGTTTATTATATAAGTCTAAATTGTTAGAACTTACATTATATTCTGACTTAGCGAATCTTTCAAACTCTTTATCTTTTGGGAAGTAATTCATTATATCTGTTTTTTCATTTGTTTGATGAGGTCACATGTTTCGTATTCCTCTATTCTTAAAAAGTAGTCCATTGCTTTTCCTAGACACTTTATATAACCCTCTTTTGGTAGGTCCATCTGATACTCCACTCCTTCATCATCAACTAATATAGCTAATATCTCATCTTTATGTACAGCGCCTTCAATTCTTTCTAATATAAATTCTACTATTCGTCTGTAGAAAATATCGTATTTAGACATTAAGACTTTGTCTATATCTTCCCTCATAATCTTATTAGGGTCGATGTGTATTTTAGGAACCTTACTCATTTGACAATACGAAATATTCGCCGAGAAGTTCTTTGTAACCTTCTCGATCTAAAGATGTAGTTTTATCTTCATTAATAGTTTCATAAACTGATCTACAGAATTTCTCTGCTGCTTGTGTTAAGAAAACTTTTGCACCGTCATATTCAATAAACTTTTCTTTAAGGACGAATGTACTCTCTGCCTCTCTGTCTATCGTTTCTTCTTGTATTGATTTAGCTAAGTCAAAGTGTCTTTCATAGAAATGTAAGTTATCTGCGAAGTGATAGTATTGACCTAACTCTAAGTCTGGATATGTTTCCAATAATTTAATATGAACCGATTGTTGCAAGAATGCAAAGAAAGGTGCATCAAATGTAAGACCATAGAATATATCATTAGATCTCATTTGAATCTTCATATTTAATTTGTTATCTCTAATAAAGAAGTTAGCATACATTGTGCAAACAAAATCTTTATTGCCTTCAAATTGAAATTTAGGTTGATTAAAGAACATAATAGCTTGTCTACTGTTTTTATCAGCAACAAGTGAATCGATAACCCAACCAAATTGTTCTTTGTTAAAAACTAAAGAACCATAGTTAGAATTAATCTCATTTGAATCTGGATTAGTTAATGTACCCCAGAAATTAGAGAATGCACCAATAAAGTCTACATCTCTATTCTTCTTTAAATACCATGCTAACTCTCCTGCTAAGTATTTCCAATTAAACTTTCTCTTTTCAAAGTTAGCGATTGGAGTTGCAGGGCTAATCATAAAACTCGAAAGAATAGACTCTTTTACCTTTAGACCTCTTGGATCTGCAGATTGGTTTTGTTCTTCGATATGATTGATTATGTTTTTAAATGTGTTTGAAAAACTCATATATTCAATTTTTAATAACTTATGTAAGTTATATGTGAAAAATAAAAAAGGTTTACTACTCTACTAGAAATAAATCTTCGTCTGGTGTTATGATATAGTCCTTAATATCATTCGCACCTTCAAGCCATATATCACTTCTTGTGGATCTGCGCATCCAGCCTAATAAACTTTCTTCATCTCCACTACTAGTATTAATAACTATATAGACTGGCTTGTCAGCTTCGAACCACCACATATCTGCATCATTTGCAAAATGAGCCACATTACCACCTCCACTATCATCATAGTCAGAATGTGAATCTCCTCCGTTACCATCACCATCTTCAAATCTTCCAGCAGGGACAATTGGTGAATTATCTGTATTGGAACCTATATTATGTGTGTTAAGAGTTGTCCATGCTTCAGTGTTCCCATTAGTTTTACCATGGTATTTAATTGTAACCTGAGTTAATCCAAATGGAGCTATAATAGCATAGTCAGATAAAACACCTCCGTACGCAAATGTATTTGCTAAGAATTCAATACCTAATCCCATTGTAGAATCTCCACCAGAACCATCACCTATTTCAACAGCCCATACCTTTTGACCATCGTTTGTACTATAAACAACCATGTTGTTAGAATGTGTTGCATTAGAACCTGTTAACCATTCACCTTTAGTTGTTGCTCTCCTAGTGTACATATATTCACTTGAAGGAGGTACCATCATTCTATCTCCACCATCAACCTCATTTACAGAAACAATAATATCATGTGTTGATTGTATAAAAATTCTAGTTGCGTTAGTAGATATTGTTTTAGTAATCATATCTCCGGCGCCCATGTTTTCATCAGGTCTTGCAAAGATATTTTCATATCCACCTGAGTTATTACCAGTTTCACCATAAGAGACTACACAATCATCATAAAGAGAATATATTGTGAATGTAGATCCAGAATATCTACTACTATAAAAACCAAACTGAGTTCCTGCTAAAGACTTAGGAACCATGTTACCAGTATCTCCATCTCTTAAACAATGTAATGGAGTTCTTTTAGATGTTGACGAGTTTTCTTCTGTTGCAAAGAATATTTCACCTTCATTAGCTTGCTTGTTAGCACCATAAGGAATTCCATCACTATTTTGATATAGAGTTGTGCTAGCTGAAGTTTGTTTCCAAAGATAACCGCCTAATGGCATTGTGAATCTAGTGGAACCACTTCTCATGCAAACCCAATCAGATAAACAATGATTTCTTTTAGTAGAATTACTAGTGAACTTATTCATATCTGAAGCAAAATCACTAGAAGACATCGGTCCATATATTAACGGTTTGTTTGTAGATTTATTTTGAAGTACAAGGCAAGAACCACCTGATGAAGGCTCATCAACTTTATAGTAAGATGAGGTAGCCGTAGGTTGGTTTGGTTTGCTGTCTAATTTTAAAAACCTTTTCGTGACTGTACCTGAATATGTGCCATCGGCACTCCTATCCGGATTCCATCTAAAATACTTTGCCATCTAATAATGGTGATTTGTTTTATATTATTAGATTATGTATCTGGCTTTTATTAGAAATTTTTACTTGATAACGAGCTTGTCTTCCTTCTTGTCTTTAGAAACTGTGTAGGTTTTACCCTCTTCTAAAGCTCCGTCTAAGATTGCATCTGCTACAGCGTCTTCAACATATTTTTGAATTGCTCTTTTAATTGGTCTTGCACCGTAAGCTTGGTCATAACCTTCTTTAGCTAGAAACTCTTTTGCATTCTTATTGAACTTAAATGTATAATCTTGTCTACCCATTCTGGCAATAAACTTATTTAACTCAATATCTACAATTTTAATTACATCATCTGCTTGAAGCTGGTCAAATAAAACAATGTCATCTAATCTGTTTAAGAACTCTGGGCTAAATTTATTCTTAAGTTCTTTCTTAATGATACCATCCATCTTAGCTTGCTCTTCTAACATTGAAGATGAGGTAGAGAATCCGATACCAGCTCCAAAGTCTGCAAGCTTTCTTGCACCAACATTAGATGTCATTACTATAATAGTATTAGTGAAGTCTACCACCCTACCATTAGAATCTGTTAATCTACCTTCGTCAAGAACTTGAAGTAAAGTATTGAAAATATCTGGGTGAGCTTTTTCAACCTCATCAAATAAGACTACTGAATAAGGTTTACGTCTTACTGCTTCAGTTAATTGACCACCATCATCGTGACCAACGTATCCCGGAGGCGCTCCTACTAATCTTGATACTGTAAACTTCTCTTGATACTCTGACATGTCAATTCTAATCATTGCATCAGTATCACCGAACATATATTCTGCTAAAGCTTTTACAGTCTCAGTTTTACCAACTCCAGTTGGACCTAAGAACATGAATGAACCAGTAGGTTGCTTTGAAGATGCAACTCCAGTTCTAGATCTTTTAATTACTTTAGCTAGAGCCTCAACTGCTTTATCTTGTCCAATAATAGACTCTTTAATATAATCAGCCATTTGCTTAATCATCTTCATATCATCAGCTCCTAATCTTGTAACTGGAATTCCAGTTGCCATTGATACAGTTTCTGCAATATCATCAATAGTTACCTTTCTCTTTTTAGTCTTTAGGTTTGACTCCCACTTTTCAGTCTCTTCTAGCACTTTAGCTTCTAAACTAATTTGTTCATCTCTAAGTGCAGCGGCAACTTCATAGTCTTGCTTTTCTACAGCTTGCTTCTTTTTAATTTTAGTCTCTTCACACTCTCTTTCAAGCTGCTTAATTCTAGCAGGTACTTTAACTTCTAGTAAATGAGTTCTTGCACCTGCTTCGTCCATTAGGTCGATAGCTTTATCTGGTAATTCTCTCTGTTTGATGTATCTTTCAGACATTCTTACACAAGCCTCGATAGCTTCTGAACTATATTCTACTGAGTGATGCTCTTCATACTTCTCTTTAATTCTTGTAAGTATCTCAATTGACTCTTCAACTGTTGGCGCTTCAATGAATACCTCTTGGAATCGTCTGGTTAACGCTCCATCATCTTCGATACTTTCTCTATATTCATCAAGTGTAGTTGCACCAATACATTGTACT
>Ga0163111_10000993_pt1 | contig 17131 bp, 23 predicted proteins | sample CRUFie1St18metaG_FD_109645 | JGI IMG/M metagenome (GOLD analysis project Ga0163111, IMG submission 109645) | Marine microbial communities from the Costa Rica Dome - CRUD Field 142mm St18 metaG | ecosystem: Environmental > Aquatic > Marine > Oceanic > Photic zone | place: Costa Rica: the Eastern...
CCTGTAAACAGGTTTGCGGAGAATCCACTTTCAGTGGCACCGTCCTGATCCTTCATCGTTCCGACAAAGTTGAAGAAACGAACGCCGTTTCCTGCCTTGCCGTTGGTCTTGATATACCCAACAGTGACTATATTGCCTGACTGGAGTTTCTTACCAAAGACACCATCACCAAAGAGGACCTCATACTTCTCGTCAGTTGTCTCTTGGATCAGATAGATGTTGGAGGCACTAGTAACACCAACAATAGAGTCAACCAACTTATACTCAGTAACGGTGTTGTCCTGAGCACTGTTCTTTACCTTTACTCTAAGAGTAGACGTATCCACCCCATTGTTGGGAATAATATATCTCTGGTTAGGCAGTGAGTCGTTGACGGTATAGTTGTTCTCTAGGTATTGACCTTGATAGATCTCAATAGAAGCACCTGCTGTACCATCACTTGCAGGGAAGGTGATCTGTTCCGGGATAGAGAAGATATAGTTTACGTCAGAGACAGAACCGTTAGCGATGACGCCAGGTTGAATAGAGACCGTCTCAGTAGTGGTGGGCAGGTTAGCGATATCGATATCTACGACCGCACGCGCCGCACGGACAGAGCGAGGTACATAACCAATATTACGAGCAAGAGATACAACATTTTCTCTTAGCGTTGCTGAATCTATAAACGTTTCATTGACCGCCATGTTGGTGTTATAGGCGGTACTATACGAGTTATAAGCAAGTACGTTGATGAGCATTGAGAGGTTAGACCCCTCAAAGTCCATATCTGTGAAGTTACTATTCTCCCTCAGATAGTCTTTGATTGAGGTCTTGATGTCCTCAAAGTTCAGATTGGTAAATTGGGTTAGTGCCATTATAACCTGGTGGGTTCGAGGATGAATGATACACTTTGTGATGGAGCATTCTGCCCCACAATGTCATAATCAATTGCTATATCGAGTACGTTTCTGTCGGGATAAGTTTCGACCCTCACATCGGTAAGTCTGACCCTAGGTTCAAAATTACCGATAGTAGTTTCTATCTCAGTCTTGATGGGGTCGATATAATCCCCATCAGCGAGTTCAAATAAAGATCCTGTAATCCTAGTTCCCAGTAGGTTATTGAAGAAGACTTCGCCTATTTGGATACGTACCAGGTTTTGAACAGACCGCTTGATAGCGTCCTCGTTCTTCAGAGGAATAATATCGTTAGTGACCGGATGCCTTTTGAAAGACAGTGAAATGTCTTTGAAAGGTAGCGATGTTCTCTGAAGAGGCACTGCGCGACCTACTATTTTGCCATTGTATTTATTTAGAGCACAAAAAAAGGGGTCTTTCGACCCCTCCTTTATTCATCATCTGTTCCGACATATATCACGTCTACGCTTTCTGGATGGGGAGTACCGGTCCGGTAGAAGTCGTCAGCAAGGTCTTGCGTCACTTCTTCCATTTCTTCTTCGCTAATTGCGTGATGGGTTCTGCGACCCTCAATATAGATGTCGTACCGGTCCATATTAGCGTAACCACTTGATATATCTATAAAATCAAATGATTCTCGTTTTCTCGTGTCCGACACGGCATTTAGGATCACACCAGATCTCAAAACCTGCTTTCTTGGCATCAAGACAGAAGGACACGTCTTCACCACACATATCTTGAACCTCCCCGGATTCAAAGACCTGCATCTGTGGGGCAAACCATGGGTACTTCATATCAGCATGTTCAAACACACCCTTCTTGATTAGCAACCAACCGAAACCGGTGTAATCAACAGTAAATGGTTTGCGACGCTTCTGGATACCATCAAGCATCTCGTGGTTCATGACACCACCATTGTTCTTGAAGTCATCCTCTTCCAACCAGTGGGCAACAGAAGTGGTATTGCCATCTTCAGTTACATACCAACCAGCAGCAAGTGCTTTGTCCATCCAAAGAATGCGATAGAACTGTTCAAGACCGAAAACGATATCGCTGTCAATCCACAGTTGATAGTCATACTGAAGCTTGCCATCCCAAGGTTCCTGATCTGGACCCCGGAGGACATTTGCACCAAGACACTTGCAACGGGCAAAGTTGACCATTGAAGAATAGTCTTGGGAGATCTGAATAGCACCACCCTGCTGCACAATCTCAAAACAGAGTTGTACAAAATTTTTCAGGAAGATATAGGAAACACCGCGACCAGGAAGGCAGAAGACGAAGGTCTTACCCTTCACCATCTCTCTTGCGGCTTCAATTGAAAATTCATCCGACTTTTTGGTCTGTTCACCTTCAGGCGGAGTCGTCACCACCTTGAAACCTTTAGCCATACATGTAGGTCAATTTGTAATAAGGCATCATGCCCCAATGGCATAATACCATATTATTTAGTAACCATCAAATTCGGGAAAAGTCTGTCTCCAATTGGTTCCTCGGGTTCTATCAAGATCATCAAAATACTCTTTTGCAATCTCCCATGATCCAGGTTCGCAAGGTCTCATCATATCCAAGGCAACTGCTTCACTTACGCTTTTTACCTCATCATAAATTTGTTCCTTGATGGGTTCTGGCACATTATTGACTCTTAGGAAGTGTGGGTCTTCTAATCGGTTATAGATTGTAAATGGACGCTTCTTCAGTCCATGCTTTTCAAAAAACTCAAATACTTCCTTGATTTTGAAAACGCTCAATAAAGAAGGCGTAAATGTCGTCTGCATTGAACCCTTAGTTTTTTGACAATATTCCAGCATCGCTTGGACATTCGCCCAAGTTTTGTCCCAGTCAGTCGGATATCGCAAATAATGGTTTCTATCACCCAGTCCATCGCAACTCCACTGCAAATGGATCCAATCGAACGCTTCAAAGTATTTTTCCATCTTTTTCATGTCCCACAGAGTCATATTCGAGACATAGTTCAATTTCATATGTTTTGACTTTCCTGCAAGGACTAGGGCGTCCAAAACTTGAAAGTGTGACTTCATCAGCATCGGTTCGCCCCCACAGAACCCCATTGCACCAACACGGTCAGCATTGTCCACAATGTCTGCTACAAGACGCTCAAACTGCTCTGAGTCAACTTTTCGCAGATCTGTAGGCAACCAGGCAACATCATCCTGCTCACGGGTAAACCAATCGTCTCTTTTCTCAGACACCCGCAATTCTGACAGTTTCTCTAATCTTTTCTCCCTAGTCGTTGAATCTGACGGGTGGCAACCGTAACATTCTAGATTACAATAGTTACCGTAAAAATTGAGTTCTAGAGTAATTCTTGCCGGTAGACTTGGATCATGATTGTGATTATACGTTCCATCGTCATTGAATAGATCAAATAACTGAGGATTGAGTGGCATCATCAAACGAGGGGATGTACCACTCTCTTCTTCCCTCAGATGGCAAAGATGACAGGTTGCTTTGCACTGATTCGTGATTTCGCCTGCCAACATCCCACGACGCAACTCAACTGCTTCTGGACTGTCAAAATAGTCAAAAACAGTGTCAGTTACGGGACTGACTAGTTGTTGGCGGTGTGCCCAGCAGCATGGAGCATATCCATTCGATTGTCCGTTCCTAACGTTGAAAAACGGGTATGCACATATTGCATTGTCCTTTTGGTTGGCAAATAATTCTTTTCTGTTCATATGCCGGGGAATAGGTGCTGAAGTTTCTCGTCAGAAGTCATTTCCTGGATAATCCACTTTGCAATCGCAATATGCCCGTTTTTACCCGGATGCCATCCACCCAACCAGCGGTGAGTGTCTTCCTCGTCGCCAGTGGCAAATTCTGTCTTCTCATCTCGCTGATCAAGGGTTCTATACTCCCTCATCAGTTCTTCGTCTTTCATCCACCATGTAGGGCAGATCGAATCCGTTTCTCCGACGTAATATTCTCGGCTACAGAATTCTTCTTGTGAGGGAGTCACTCCCTTGACACTCTTGTGTTCTACCAACTCTTTCCAGATAGTATTGCAACTTTCGATCTCTTTGGGTGTCCATTCCTCTAACTGGAGGAAAACATAGGGAATATTATTTGCTTTGAAGTATTGCTCAAGCAAAAAGACATTTTTGTAAAAATTATCGATATACAGAGTTCTAGACTTGACATTGGCGTCCCACCACTCACAAATCTCGATTACTTTGTGTTCTGGGTGGCAACCATAGAAATGTTCGTACTGATCCATACTGAACCAGCGTTCATTCAGTTCGCTGTAATATGACCACCGCTGGGGGTGGGAAAACTGCACCACAGCAACATCTATTTCATTCTTCTCGCAATACTCAACAGTGTCGCGGGTAATTTCATCATTGGAGTAACCAGAGTACCCGATATTATCAAAAGTCACCTCAAGACCAAAAAGGTCATTCAAATATTCCTTTACGACGTTTGAATATCTCAGTCGATCTCTTTGATCCATGTCATGCTCCAAACCATCCAGTTCAGTGCCTTCACAGAAAGAATCGCCTGAGAATAGTATTTTCATAATACAGTGACGTTATACTTACTAGAAAAGTCAAGTGCATCGGACCATTCGTTGACCATTGGCATGCCACGAATGTTCAGTGATGTATTTAGAAGCACAGGGCAACCTGTACGCTCATACCAGACCTCTAGGACCTTCCTGAAGACGCTAGAACTAGTTTCGGGTACCGTTTGTACTCTTGCACTGTTATCGACGTGTACGCAGGCAGGAATCTCCTCTGGGAGTTTGCACTGGTAGACATATGACATGTAGCGAGAGTGCTTGGGCATGTCAAAGTAATCCTGGCAGTATTCCTCCAAAATTGCTGGTGCAAACGGTCTAAACTTCTGTCTCTTCTTGATTTCGTTGACTCGATCTTTATTTGCAAAGGTTCGGGGGTCTGCTAGCAAAGAACGGTTGCCTAGGGCACGTGGACCATACTCTGCCCTGCCATTTGCAAGACCACAAATACCATCCTTCAGAAGAACATCTACAACCTCTTCAGGATCAACTTTGCGGTCAATCTTGTAACCAGTGTATGGTGTGAACTCAACTCTCTTACCATGTGCCAATAATGCGGCACCAAGTGCTCCACCAGCGTCTCCTGGGTTGGGCATGATCCACAAGTTGCACTTCTCACGGAGTCTGGTGTTAGCAACACAGTTCAGAGCAACACCACCGCCATAGCAAACGTTATCGCTGTATCGACGTGCGATATCAAAGATTTTATCCAACTCTTCTTCTAGGACTACCTGTGCACTAGCAGCAACGTCCTCTTTGCTCTCAATATTCAGATGGCAACCCCGATGGTTGTTTTGGGACAGAAGTTCCCGTACTTCGTCCACATGTTTGGGTTCACCAAACGCTGCCATACCCATAAAGATATATTCCTCGTCCAGAGGACGAAGACCTGCCCATTTAGTCAAAGCGGAGTACCACAGACCGATAGATTTGGGATATCGACGTGACCAACGCTTTACATAGCTGGCAGTGCCGTTGACATACTCAGCAGTCCATACAGTGCTGCAATCCCACTCTCCAATGCTGTCAACGACCACACATGCTGCCTCATCGAAGCAAGATGTCTGGAATGCTGCCGCTGCATGCGACATGTGATGTGGGAAGCTGACTGTAGGTGAGAATGCCAGTTTCCGATCTCTATTCCAGTGGTTTTGACCTGCAAAGAACTGACGGACTCTTTTGGGGAACTGCTTCTCGTAAAAAGCGATAACATCGTCCTTAGTATTCAGATGCTGCCCGATGAAAGTGATTTCTTCGCACAGTTTCTTGTCATGCTTCTTTTTAGAGTATCTTTCGCTGTGACCAGCAAAGATAATCTTGTTATCACGAACAACTGCCAATCCAGCGTCGTGAAAACCTTCAGAGAACCCAATCATGCTTCATCGCCCTCATCATCAGCAAATGGATCATCGAGTTCGTCCATCTCATCTAATTCATAGACGAACGGATCCATTTTCCGAATTTTCCTGAGATTCCATTCGCCAACGATCCAGTGCCAGAGTCGGAACATAATTACCTCGAATGCTTTCTATCTATAATATTATTTTCCCCAAGAATCGGGTAATTTACCAAAATATTGTTTCCAATTGGAATAGCAAGGTTCCATCATGATCTTTGCCTGATCCTTGACATGATCTGGCATGTGCATTACATCAGACTCCCACTGATCGTTCAAATATTGGATATGTGGGGCACAGGGACCGAGATCTGGCACATATGCGTTTACATGAACATCCTTGATCTCCATACCGATGAAATCTGACAGAGCAGCAGTTTCTCCTGCCCAGAAATCTTCCATAATCGTTACATGGGTGTTTTCACTGCCAAATGCATCTGCCCACTTGTGATAGAAGTCCATATAGTCAAAATCCATCCCAGACTTCAGAAAATGCTCGACAGGTTTGTCTCTTTTCTGTGCCTGACGACAAGACCACAGTCTCCGAATGGGATCTCGGAAAATCATGTGGATTTTTACGTCAAAATAACTCTGTAGATGAAATGCCAGAGTTTTTAGGTATTCTGCTTCACAATATCCATTGGGGTTGCTGAAATCAGCAACTGCCTTATACTCATCCTTGATATTGTCCCAATGCTTCAAATAATACTGAACATATTTCCGTAACTCAAATGGAGGCGACCAAAAATACTCAATTTCTTCCTCAGTCCACTTTCCCGCAACGTAAGGAGACTCGTGAGTGAAAATTTTTGGTTTTCGGGTTGTGGTTGACTGCCTAGACGGACCAAAGAACTTTTTATAGAATCTGACCCGCTCAAATGTGTTGTTATTCTTTTGCAGTTGCAGCAACCACAAATATCCCTTTTCTTTTCTGTGTCCAGAGTGACAATACTTGTTATACCAACCCAAAGTGTAGTATAATGGAGTGGTCCCGGACCATCCAGTTCCTACATTCAAAAATAATGTTGGTTTCATTCTCTAGATGGTTCTATTCTGATATCTTCCACTTTGTAGGTGGTATTGATGCCCGCCATGATCATTCGCTGCATGGTGGTACGAATTTCTTCTGCCTGTTCCTTCGAGATTGACTCGAAGATGATCTTCTTGTCTAGATAGACATCATAGGGCATAAAATTTTCCTCCTAGACGTATATAGTTTACCATGAAACCAACTCTCCTCCTCAACCCCGGTGTCGGCTGGTCAGCGACCAGTCCCATGCACTACACGGTGACGATGGACAACCAATATGTCCATATGGGGCATAAAAAAGAAAATTGGTATCTCAAGGCACTAGAGAAGGCGGATGGAGAACATGAAGGTGCCTTCAATATGATGTGGCATGGGTCAAGCTATATGAAGAGACCTAACACGCACCCCTTTGGCGAATATTTATCCAGAAGCAACCGATTTATCAAGAATACGTCTCTTGATATGCTTATGGTGAACCCAAAGTCGCTCGATGCGTACATCGAATACTTTTTGGGGCACTGGGAGAACATCAAAGACGAATATCAGGGCGTCTGCGACTTCTCAAACACAAATTTTACACTTTCTCGCGAGTTTTTGCTGAAAATTGCTCCAAAATTGCAGGAGCACTTCAAAGTGAAGGTCTTGATGGAGTTTCGCGACCCCGTTAGGCGTTATTTTTCGGAAGTTGGCAGTTTATTGAACAGAGAACGTGAAATTGTGAACGCTTTTCAGGGAGATTTCGTCGCAGCACGGCTTTGTGCGCGAAAACAGCACCGAAAACTATTTTTCTGGAACCTAAAACAGGGTCGAGTGCCCGATCATTGCGATTATATCGAAGGTTATCTAAAATATTGCGACGTTTTTGGAAAAGACAACGTCTATCCAGTCGTTATGGAGGATTTTTGGAATCCCGACAAAGAAAAAGAAGAACTGGAACGTATTTCGGAGTTCTTTGAATACAAAATTACCAAAATTCACGAAAACGTCTACGTCCCAGACATGGGAAGCAAGGCACCCCACTACGAATACCTCAAAGACCAGTGGATTAGCGACGTTGAGGACCTTACTGAAGAAGATATCAACGTTGCAGGCATGTATATGGGCAAATTCTATAAAGATTGGAAGCACGTTTTCAAGGAACTGCCAGAAGCATGGGGAAAATAGAGTTTCATCAAGTCACCATCATGACTTTGAGTATGCTTGCCAAATTATGTTACGATAAATACGGCAGAATCCCGTCCCCTCTGCCCCTAAGATCTGATTTACTATGAATCTTGTTACTTTTGGATGCTCTTGGATGAATGGTGTAGGCACCAACTACACTCCAGGGATGACCAAGATTGAATATAAGAAAGATAAAGATAACAGTGACCGCAAATTCGGTGATCAGTACGCTTTCCGCAAGCACCTATGTGACATGTGGAACTGCACCAACGTTGATTTCAGTGAAATGGGGTCGTCTAATGAAAAGCAGTTTAGATTTGCAGAGACATATTTCGGAAAACTAGACCCAGAGGAGTATGAAAATACAATTGTCCTCTGGGCAATTACGGTTACAACCCGCATTGAGGTCTATTATAATGAAATTGGCAAGTATATAAACGTTCTTTTTGGTAATGGATGGGGTACTGACACCCAAATGGAGCGTGCCAAGTTCGATACTAGGTGGCATTTAGAGCATCACTACAATCACGATGAGAAAGTGAGGCAGTTGAGGTTCAAAATGCGATTCTGGAACCGCTTTTTTGAGAGTGCAGGTATCCAAAATTACTGGTTGGACACCTTCAACCACCATAATTACACTAAACCGGTCAAGAACATGCTCTTCGACAAGAGACCGAGGCGAGATTTGCTGTCATTGAAGTGTGCAGACCTGGGTTTTAGTCCAAAAGCAGACGGATATCACGTTTCTCAGTTCTCAAATACAGATTCAACCCGTATCAAGTACCTCCAAGAGAAGGGTTGGGTCAATCCTTACTCTCAACATCCCACCAGAGAGTACCATAAATGGATTGCAGAACAGATTGACGCAGAAATTAGAACTAAAGTATGACCAGACTGCTTACCCTAGGGTGTAGTTGGGTAAAAGGAGTAGGATCTCAGTACGATTCTAACAATCCATCGGATAAAAAGTCATACCAAAAGTATTGTCAGGGTGATGATACGTGGAAATATGCATTTAGAACGATACTTGCACAGAAATATGGACTACAAAATGTCAATATTGCTTGTGCAGGAGCGTCTAATAGCAATCAGTCTCGCTCACTGAAGAAATATTTGCACAAAAATACTCTGAATGACACTATCGTCATGTGGGGAGTGACTTCTATCTATCGGATGGAGTTATTTTTCAACCACATAAACAGATATTGGTGTTTTCAACCCACTCAAGAGAACTATAAAAACGTTTATGGACCAAATTGGTGCGGTCCTAAAGAGTTTTTTCGTCAACACTTCAAAGAAAGGGACGCAAAACGAACATTAGCGGATGATGTTTATGTCTGGCAGCAGTATTTTGATGCACTTGGCGTCCCCCAAATTTGGTTTGACACGCTAAACGTCAATCATTACATCGGTGGACTGTATAAAGAGTTCAATAAACTCCCATATGACTGCAATCAAGACCTACTGAGTCAGTTAGCATACAAAACTGGATGGAATCCTAAGGATGATAAGTACCACTTCTCTGACTGGGAGGCAGATTGTGACCGCATAGAGCATTTGAAGCGAGAGAAAGTCGTCAACCCACACTCGTTTCACCCAACTAGACAAGGACATCAGCAGATTGCCGAGATCCTTGACCCCATCTTGAAAGATTGTTTGGATAATAATAGACCTAACATAAATCCTTACATCACAAGATGGAAAGACGTACATGACTAGGTTGCTGACCTTAGGGTGTAGTTGGATGCGGGGGGTTGGTGCCGAGTATGATCCTGATAATCCTTGGGACTTGAGAGAATATAAGAAGAAAGCTTACGATGAAAACCAGTGGAAGTATGCGTTTAGAACCATCCTCTCAAAAAAGTATGGGTTTGAGAATGTCAATCTGTCTACTGGTGGGTCATCTAATAACAAACAGTTTCGTAAACTATACAGGTATCTACATTCCAATACACTAGACGACACCATTGTGATGGTTGGCGTGACCTCCATCTATAGGATGGAGATGTACTTCAGTCATTCAAAGAAGTATTCATGTTTTCAACCTGGTCAACATCTAAGACCGAACATACATGGGAATGACTGGTGTGGTCCTAAAGAATTTTTCAAGCAACACTTCAACGAACCTCGGGAAAAGAGTTCGCTAGCAGAGCAAATCTGGCACTGGCAGCATTACTTCGACCTACTAGGCGTCCCTTCAATTTGGTTTGACATGCTAAATGTCAATGAATATCCAAATGCTGGACTCTACAAACCATTCGACAAACTGCCGTATGACTGCAATCAAGACATGCACAGTCAATTGGCATACAAGAATGGTTGGCATCCTAAAGATGACAAGTATCACTACTCTAACTGGTTAGCAGATTGTGGTCGTATTGAACATCTAAAGAAAGCAGATAGGGTCAATCCATATTCATTCCATCCAAATCGTATTTCACATCAACAGATAGCAGATATTCTTGACCCCATTGTAAGAAAGTGCTATAGTACACTCAAGGAGAAAAATCCTAATCCCAAATCTTATATAACTAAGTGGAAGGACATTCACTGATTTTATGGCAAAAAAATCTGAACGTTTGTCACCCTCTTCTGATGAGTTTGGTCTCCCTAACGAATTCTACAAAAACCAAGTGAACGACACTACCGGCAGCATTGACCTCAACATCCAACTCCCGGATGATGCTGTATTTGCAGCACAACCTGTAGATCCCATCACCTTTGGTGGTGCAGTGGGTGAAGATGTAATTACCTTTTCAACTGAAGCATCAAAAGAATTCACCGTAACTGGTGACAGCTACCGTCCTGATTACTACACCACTGGCAAGATCGAAGTCTGGGACTTCATTGCAGATCAGAAACTTGACTTCTTTGCTGGTAACGTAGTAAAATATGTAAGTCGAGCAGGCAGAAAATCTGGCGAGTCTCGTCAGAAAGATCTGGAAAAAGCGAAGACATACATACAGAAAATGATTGATCTTTCGGCATGATCTTTGCAGGGTGCTCATACACTTGGGGTGATGAATTAGAAAATCGCCTTGAAGAGCGATTCATTCGTTATGTCTCTGAACATTACAAATGTGAGGTCACTGACTTATCCCAATGTGGAGCATCCAATGACTTTATTGTAAATCGGGCACTGCATGAGATCAAGACCAATGGGGTTCGTCCTACGATCTTGCAACTCACAGTGCCCACTCGTATTGAATACTATGCAGAAGATGGTCCACATCTCTTCTGCCCCTACAGGTTTAGACAAGATAACTCTAACTTCAACTTCCGCTCTGGTAATAAGAAGAAGGTTCCGCATTCCTTAGCGATGTCTTCATATTATCGTTGGGTGTGGAATAAAACACATGGTGGAGAAAACTTATACAAAAACTTGCTTCTTTTTGAACAATTCGCTAAAGTACACTCAGTTCCATATATCGTACTCTTCAATGATTGTGATCCTCTAGAAAATTTGGGTTACTGGCGAAATCTTATGGATGACGCCAAAATGCATCACATCTATGAGGATATTCTGCAGATCATCCAAACACCTGGTCAGGGTCATCCCAATGCAGATCAACATAAAATTATTGCGGAGTATATTATAGAACATACCAATTTCTAAATACTTTGATCCCCCGCTGTTCTCCCCATGAGAAAATGTGAGAAATGTGGTGCTACCTGGATGGAGGGGCAACTCTATTGGCAAGGCACAGGTAAACCTGGTAAAGACCTTGACCTCGCTGGTCTTGTATGTAATAACATCAAACGAGATAATCCTGACTTTGATAAGTGTATAAATCCTTCTAGGGGTATGACCGGTGGTGACACCTGGGAATACAGACGTGGGTTTATTGATGGTGCCCTTGATACCCTAAAACAACAACGTGAAGACATGAGGGACAGGTTTGGAGAACTTTGAAGAAGAAACACTGGACCACTGGGGACTTACTGAGCACTACTACACCAGACGACGTGTTGACGATGAATCTAAGGAGGATCTGAAAGAATCTGGTCCTCGCCCAGCACTAATCGTCTTTGGGGGTTGTTGGACTCATGCCAAAAAGTCTCCCGGTGAATCTTGGGCAGATATTCTAGCGAAGAAGTATAACTTTCAATTACGTAAGATAACATATTATCATACATCGAATCAACAACTCATTCATAGACTAAACAAGTTTCTGATTCGTTCAGTACCCAAACTAAAGAAGAGGGGTATCAAAATTGCAGGTCTTATCTTTGAGATTCAAAACACCAACAACATCTCTATAGAGAATCACGATCACCAGACTGTGCTCCGACTCGGGATGGACGAATGGGAGAAAAAAGAAATCAAAGAAAGATTCAAACTTGATGTTGATCAATACTACAATGATGTTCACGCGCCTGGTGGTGAACTCATCTATGATCGAATGAAATATCAAGTCGCCGTTGTTGATCGTCTCCTAAAAGCTGAGGGTATTCCAAACTATTGGTGGGATGCACTCGATGAATACATCTTCCCAGGGTCTAGAATCCTAGTCAACTCCATGCTCACTGAACTAACATGGAATGAGGCATTTTCACCTGACTCAATCCAAGGTCATGGTAAACGTGCGATGACCTACAAAGGATCAGAACGAGTCAAGTTCGCAGTTGATACCGGTCTATTACATAGAAACCTAGAACCCACCATAAAGTCACATAAACGAATCGCAATGGTTATGGAATACTCTATGAAGGATATCTTCAACACTCCATACTATTATATGTCTATCCGTCACATGAGAGGGTCCCTCTACAAGAGCGAATGAAGATTCCTTTGTTATTGGGTGTCGGCACTCCACACTCCGCCACCACACCACTACTCTATACCCTATCTCATGATAATCATTACTGTCACTCCTGGCGGGCACAGCAGCATGGTTACCTTACCTTCATGCAAGGTAGAAACCATCAAGATAACTTACTCAAAAAATACCATCGAAATCTAGATCACCCCTCAGGAGCAAAACTCCCAACACTCGTTACTCATAATCCCCTCATTGGTGATGTGGACATCAAGGCAGAACATGCCTTCATGACGCCACCATTTACTTTAGATACCTACATCTATTATCATCAGGTTACCTATAATAACATCAAGGAACACTATAAGTCCGTGGTGGACTTCAATAACGCTAATGCAACTCTAAAACCAGAGTTCCTACAAACCATCAAACCAACTCTAGAGCAATACTTTGACATCAAGATCCTAATGATCTTTAGAGATCCAATCAGGCGTCTGTGGTCTCATCTCAATTACTTGATTGACGATCTTCAAGAATTTGAACTTTCCCCTCTAAGAGAGGGTTCCAACCGCCGAGGTGCCTGGATGTCCGACCTCGACAGAACACCTAAAAAATACTTCAAGGACACCACCGACGCCCTAATGAATAAAGGCATCGATGAACACACCCAATACGCCAGACTATACAAAAAATACTCTCAACTCTTTGGAGTCGATAAAGTTCACCCAATCATCATGGAGGATCTCTGGAATCCTAAAGATACTAAAACCCTCAAACACCTCTCAGACTTCTTGGAGTTTCCCCTCACCAAACTCCACCAAAACGCTTACTACCCCGACAAAGGTATCAACGCCCCTAAGTATCCATACCTCAGGGATCAATGGTCCTCCGATGTCCATCCACTAACTCCAGACATCATCAACCTTGCTTCGCAAGTTCTTGCACCTGTCTACCAAGACTGGAAAGAAACCTTCGGTGACCTCCCCACAGCATGGATTCATCCTTAGTTACCTTCGGTTGCTCCTGGATGTGGGGTCATGGTCTCTGCTATACCCCAGGTCAACCTAGAGAACAATTCAATACTCAAAGAACCTCAGAGGATTACACCAAATACTCATACCGTCATCTTCTGGCAAAAAGACTCAATAAAACTAATATAAACTTCTCAGCAAACGGTTCTAGTAACCAAAAACAATTCCGCTTGGCCACTGAGTTCTTCAACACTTCTCCCCCCTCGAAAGACTCGATTATCTTATGGGGTATTACTTCAACTGCTCGTGATGAAATATGGTATAATGAACGTAGTTGTTATGTAAGTAGAGTATGGGGTCATGGTTACTCAGCAGACAATCAACTTCGTAAAAATAACTTTGACAGTAAAACTCACCTCCGCCTTCACTACAACCATTCCGTAATCCTCAAAGAACTTTCCAACCTAATGCTTCATTGGAATACCTTCTTTGATGCTTTAGGTCTTCGGAACTACTGGGTAGACCTTTTCAATCATCATAACTACCCTATACACATCCCCCGTCTACTCTTCTCAGATCGCCCCTCTAGGGACCTCTGTTCCATCCTTTCCACACATTATGGGTATACCCCATCTAACGATGGTTATCACGTCTCTCAATACCAAAAAACAGACTCTCAACGTATCCGTTTCTTAGAACAACAGAAACACATCAACCCTCACTCATTTCATCCTACTCGTCAATCTCACAGTTTCTTCGCTGACCTTATCTACAATGAAATACATCATTGAATACCAGGACCAGTTCTTCAAGTGGTTACGCTACGGTGAACAGTATGGCTTGACATCTGCTTGCAGTACCGCAAGGGGGCGTTCCATCCAAACTGGTAAGAAATTTCGAGTCCGTGATGATACTGGGAGTCTCATAGAGATCTTTTATCCCTAAAAGGGCGATTTTGACATCCCTTGCAGTAACAGCATAGTTGAACACTTTGCCCCCCTCGAAAGGTCTGGGGGAAAATTTTCTAAGGGACTTTTTTATATCTGGGAAAAAATTTTTGATTTCGACTTCGAGAGGTCGTCTGGAAACGTTTATAGCTTAGAAAGACGGTACTTTTTTAGCAACGCCCGCCCCCGATCACATCGAAACCCCACAAATAACTGTCCCTAAGTGTCACTAACTGTGTGGTCACTAAGTGTCACTGAGACCCTCAGAGTATGTCCACTATGTGTCACTTAGCGATCTTCTGTAACTGTCACTAACCACGGTGCAATTGTGCCCACTATGTGTTACTTAGAGATCTTCTCTAAGTGTTAGTGAGGGACTGCAATCTGGGCAACTGTGTGTTACTTAGAGATCTTCTCTAACTGTCACTTAGGGGTTGACAATGGCGGCGATTCGGTGTAGACTTGTGAGTTCATTGTGTGCTCGCTAAGGTAACAACGGCAGCGAACATTACTGAACATAAGTGAACACAAACATACATTTATTTCAACATTTCACTAACACTTAGAATCACGGTAATTCATCCAGATAAACCTATCATAAGGGTGCATATTTATAAGGGATAATATAACCTTCTCATACACGTAAGTGTTAGTAATTGCAACGGATCTACGTGTCTTCATTGTACCTTACTGATTGACTGCGCGTTATAACTTAGATCATGTAGATTTTACCTTATATGGTAGATAAGTCAGATCAATAGACTGTACTTCAAAAGCAGCACTTTGCCTAATCTGAGTAACAACATCATCCTCTGATTCACCAAACCAGACTGTTGATAACGTAGCATCAATTATGCCCGGTTGAAACTGTAGAGGACATTCAAAATCACCATCGATCCAATTGAACTGAACAGACTCAACAATAAAACGTTTCATTGACAATTAGTGGTGTGTGAGTTGGTATTACTTATGATAGAAAGCATCTGCCCATTTATCATAAAATTCATCCCAGCACTGTTTATTCTCTATGAATGGTGATTCTAGATGATTTACAACATAATCATAGGTTGAATCGCAATCTGATCCAGTATCAGCAACAAAGGATGGAATTGTTGAGATAATATCATCCCACTGTTGTTGATTGTGTTCGTTGAGAATGAAATAGGGAAATGCCATGATAATAATGTCAAGCGAAAGTGAAACCGTTAGTGAAATCTTCTACATTGTAAACCTTACCAGTGATGGAAGATTCACCTACAAACTTTCTAATGAACCATTCAAAGTTCTTTTGAAATACTACTTCACCTTCAACGCAGAATTCATTACATAATGCATTGAGTCTAGATTTTGTGGTGTTGGATTGCCAACCACCATCAAAAATGGTCATGTCAGTGTCAGTGATTTCTGCGATCTTATTACCATGTAAGAAGACAGAAGAGACAACACACTTATCACCATCATTGAAGAAGTTTACAACCTTTGTGTTTCCTGATTTCCAATCAGTTTCAGACTTGATTGCTTTGATCATTTGTTGTTCGATTTTACGCATGATGATGATGGGGTTGATGTTAGTGGGGAGTGAGGTTTGTTTCCCTCCCGATGTATGTAAGATAATCGATTTTAGACTCCATGCTCATATTGTGTGCCTCTAATGTTAGTGGCACAATCATTGTCGATTTCTTTATTATTCATGGTAGCGATCTCTATGAGATCATCATATTTGTTTTCTTCTACTTCACCTATTAGTTCATCGAAAGTATACTTATTGAACTCAGACTGCAATTCTTCAGTGACAATGTTCATGAGATCTTCTACCGACATGTTGTTGATTAGTTTGTTGATATACTCCTCTTGAAGTATATCTCGATCGATGATTCTGTCGTTCATTGATTGAATGCTCGCTCGATAGATTGGTTGCGTTCGTTGATAGTTTGTACCATTTTGCTATCTAACACATTCAGCATTAGATTAGCACCAAGAATAGTGAAACCAGCAAGTAGAAAGATCCTCATGATTCAGCACATGCAAATGTTAGCATTGACAGGCACTGAATGATAATCAGTGACCTCATATCCTAGATCAATTCTTGCTTTGATACATTCAATCATCTCTTTATGATTGATAACTTTCTGGGTTTGTTCTTCTCCTCTGAATGTAAGTTTCCAAACATACTTTGAACCGGGAAAATTGACATGAGGGTGAATATCAATCACCATTGAATGTTTGCGTGAAGTGAGTTGCATTGAATCGTTTTTGAACTTGTGAATACAATACATGAAATCAGTGCTTGTGCTCATTTACAGTGACACTAAAACTATTGTCACACATTCTTATCAATTACCAGAAACATCCTTGGCAACGTGCCTCAAGCATGTCAACATATTTCTGCCATAGTATTTCAATTTCACCCACAGTTTCAGACAATTTCA
>Ga0163111_10000994_pt1 | contig 17128 bp, 16 predicted proteins | sample CRUFie1St18metaG_FD_109645 | JGI IMG/M metagenome (GOLD analysis project Ga0163111, IMG submission 109645) | Marine microbial communities from the Costa Rica Dome - CRUD Field 142mm St18 metaG | ecosystem: Environmental > Aquatic > Marine > Oceanic > Photic zone | place: Costa Rica: the Eastern...
GGCGACGATGACCATGCGCCAAATCTGAACCCGCATATCAAGAGAAGCGGCGCTGGACTCCGGCGAACGGTAGGCGCGAAGTTCGGGGTTGAGGACAATTGTCCTGCACCTGCCTGCGCGTCCTTCATACAGAGAAGTTTCGGGGTCTTCCGTGCCTTTAACGGTCTATGTCCAATAGGCGGCCTTGACCTTCCCATGATGGGAAGGACTACATTGTCGGTCGAACCTTAATCTGGCGATGCGGAGATGCTTTCTATGCAATCAAAAGAATCACGATTGACGCGCCGCGCGGTCCTCGCCGGTTCCGGTGCTCTGGCCATTGGCGGTGGATTGGCCGCCGTTCTGGGAGCCGGAGGTAGAACTCCGGTGGGTGCCAGCACACCCGCCGGTCGCCGCGTCCTCAAGGCCGGAACGACCAGCGCGCCACTTATCGACAAAGCCTTTCAAATACCGGTGTGGGGTTACAATGGCTCGGTACCGGGTCCTGCTCTCAGGGTTGGGCAGGGAGAGGCCTTCGAGGTCCTGCTGGAAAACGCTCTGGATGAGGAGACAACCATCCATTGGCACGGCGTTCGTGTTCCCAACGCGATGGATGGCGTTCCCCACCTCACCCAGCCCCCCGTGGAGCCCGGCGAAAGGTTCAGATATGCCTTTACGCCGGAGGATGCGGGCACTTTCTGGTACCATCCCCATCAGCGCAGCTTCGAGCAGGTCGGTCGCGGCCTCTACGGACCGCTCATTATCGAAGAGGCAGAGCCGCCGCAGGTCGATCGCGACCTCGTCTGGATGCTCGACGACTGGAGGCTTAATGACCAGGGGCAAATAAGTGGAGGGTTCGGCAGTCGGCACGACGCGATGATGGCAGGCCGGATCGGCAACACGATCACTATCAACGGAAAGCCGGCGGCACCACTGATCGCGAGGCCGAATGAGCGGATCAGGCTGCGGCTCGTGAACGCTGCCAATGCCCGCATCTTCGGGCTCGATTTCGGTGACCTCGATCCAATGGTCGTCGCGCTCGACGGCCAGCCCGTCGAGCCTCACCGCCTAAGCGCGCCCCTGCTTCTCGGGCCGGCAATGCGGGCGGACCTGATCGTCGATTTCGATTATCCCGCCGGGACCCGGCATTCACTGCGCGATGTGTTCTATGATGGACTGGAATACGAACTCACCACATTCGAGTGTCAGGGCAAAGAGGTCAGGGAAAGACGCCTGCCCGACCCCGCGCCGCTACCGCCCAACGCTCTCGCCGAACCCGAACTGGCAACGGCCGAGCGTCACCGGATCATATTCGGTGGCGGGATGATGGGCATGATGGGGCGAACAGCCAGCGGCTCTGACGCGAGGAACGAACAACGAACCGGCTCCGGCATGATGATGGAGCGGATGGAAGGTTCGGGAATGATGTCCGGAGGAATGATGGGCTGGACCGTCAACGGTGTTTCGGCGAGCGGCCATGTTCACGATCCGATTATTTCCGCCGCGCGAGGGACCACGCTTCTCCTCGACATGACCAATGAGACTGCGTGGTGGCACCCGATCCATCTGCATGGCCACAGTTTCCGTGTCTTGTCGCGCAATGGACAGCCGACACAATATCGCGAGTGGCAGGATACCGTGCTCATGGCGCCCGAAGAGCGCGTCGAGATCGCATTCGTAGCGGACAACCCGGGCGACTGGATGTTCCATTGCCATATTCTCGAACACCAGGCCGCAGGAATGATGGCCACCATTCAAGTTAACTGAAAGAAAGGAAAAACTGATGCGTTTGTTACCCAAGGTCTTGATGTCGTTTTCGGCCCTCGCGCTGCTGCCCTCGGCCGCGGCGGCACAGGAAGCAAGACCGTTTGCCACGATCTTCAAGAACCCTCAGTGTAGTTGCTGTGAAAGCTACGGCGACTATCTCGAAGCCAGCGGATATGAGGTGAAGATGGTCGCGACCCACGACCTCGCCCTAATCAAGGAACGCCAGGGTGTGCCCGCCGGGCTCGAGGGATGCCATACGATGCTCATCGGCGGCTACTTCGTCGATGGACATGTGCCGGCCGACAGCGTTGACCGCCTGCTGGAGGAACGTCCGCGGATTTCAGGCATCACGCTTCCCGGCATGCCTGCAGGTTCGCCGGGCATGGGCGGTGCCAAGACAGGCACGTGGACGATTACGGGGGTAAGAGCGGATGGTGCCACGAGCGTCTTTGCGCGATACTGAGCACCGTCCGAAGCCTAGCAAACGCGCTCGAAGCCAAACTTGTGACCAACGTCCTTGGGACGAGCCGGATTGGCATCGTCAGCGAGGTCCTTGAGGATGGGACAGTCGGGACGTTCGTCATTCGTACAATTCTCGAAAAGATGTTCGAGCGCGTCTATCATAGAATGGATTTCGGCAGCCTTCGACCGCAGGGCCGAAAGATGGCCATCCGCCACTCGGCGAACGTCCTTGCTCGCTCGGGTGTCGTTTTTCCATAAATCGAGCAGTTCGGAAATATCGTCGACCGAAAAGCCCAGATTGCGAGCGCGCCGCACAAACCGGAGCGTATGAATATCTGCCGGAGTGTAGAGGCGGTAACCGGCATCGGTCCGGTCCGCCGCCTCGATCAAACCGATCTTTTCATAATGTCGGATCATCTTGGCAGAAACCCCGCTCGTTGCAGCCGCCTCGCCAATCGTGTGTGAATGTTTCATGCGGGCGCTTTAACCTTCCAATGATTGGAATGCAAGGTGGCTGGCTGAAAGACGAGAAAATCCCCACAAAGTGTCTTGACCTTCCAATGATGGGAAGCCCTACTTAATGTGCATTGGTTGATTCGATGAAGGATAAGACATGACTATTCCGTCGTCCCGAGCCTTGGTGCCGGTCACCGCCACTTCCGCGCGCTCCAATACCGATGCGGAAGGCCTCTGTTCTGCCGGTAAAGGCCGACAGCGCAAGTGGATGCTCGCCCTTGGTGTCGTTCTGGCATTGGCCGCGCTGGCGCTTGGCTCGATGTGGTTGGGCTTCGCAGCGATTCTTCCGTTTCTTTATGTACTGCCCTGCCTGGCAATGGTCGCCGTGTGCATGCGCAAGAACGGGACATCTACCGGGACGTGATTTCGATACGATTCGCATGTGTGCTCGCACGATGACCTGAAGATTTGTGCAGCGCGCTATTTGATAAATGAAAGGAAAACCCCATGAACAACTTCAAAATTACCGCACTCGGTGCGCTCGCGACGGTTGGCCTCGCAACGACGGCCGTCGCGCAGCCCAAGGTCGATCACCGTCCCGACAGAGCCCAAAACACGCAGGAGCAGCAGCGCGCAGAAATGCGGGGCGGAATGCAAGGCGATATGAGGGAGATGTCCGGCATGATGGCCATGATGAACGATCCGGAGATGCGCGCCGAGATGATGGAAATGATGCGTAACTGCAACGAAATGATGAAGAAAAAGCAGGAACAGATGTCGCAGGGCGAAGAAGGTTAAAACCGGGCGCCAATCTTTGTCGAATGCTTCACCCCCCACCTGCCCCGCATGAACCTGCGGGGCAGGACCCTTCTGTTATAAGGCCAATGCAAACGCTATGACGATAGTCCGCCAGGATAGAACGATGGGGCGCCGCGCGGTGGCGGCAAACCTGCGCTTGCCGGTGACGGCTCGTTTCCGTATTGTGGGATGATGCGGATGCTGCGCGCTCTCGGCCTTATCTTGGTTGGCGTTGGACTCTTTGTTCAAACGGCAGCTCATGCGTCGGCGCTTCCCCAGGAGCCGAGCATGGTCGAGCGCAATTGCAACGACATGGTCATGGACACCACCGACGACGAGGCTGAAAGATCGCCGTGCGCCGACCTGCGGCTCGATTGCCTGGTTGCCCTTGGCTGCATTCCGCCGCTTGTCATGACTCAAGACCTCGCGGTTGTGAGGGTACCGCTGGCGGTCGCTAGCCAGTTTACCGATCTCGCTTTCTTCGAGTTGACTGACACCGGCGCAGGGCCGGAACCGCCCCCTCCGCAAGCCTAGAAACCTGGAATTGATGCAGATATAGCTCTGCAGGCTATGGCTGGACATTTTGCGCGCGCGAAGGATGTGCGCGAACTGTCTCGAACGCGCGCTCGCCGCGCCCTTTAGCGGAATCCTACTGTCATGAAACGAATATGCTGGACCGCGCTTCCGGTCCTGCTGGCTATCGCGCCGGCGAGTCACGCCCAATCGGTGGGCTATGAAGAAACTCTAGAGGCTGCGGTCAGCGGCCAGCCCCAGGTTCGCACCAGCGAACTACGGCTCGACGCCCGGCGAGAGATCGCCGAGGCGGCTGACGAACTGCCCGATCCGCAATTGCGCGGCGGCATTCGTAACCTCCCGGTGACGGGGCCGGACATTCTCGATCCCACGATGATGACCATGGTCGAGATCGGGATCGAGCAGGACTTTCCCAACCTTGCCGAACGGCGTGCCCGTGCGGGCATCGCTTCTGCGGATATCGATTTTGCTTCGGCCCAACTGGCTCATGCGCGGCACATGGCACGACTGGGCGCTGGACGCGCGTGGATCTCGCTTGCCTATGCCCAGCGCGCGGATCTGGTCGTTGGCGAAGCACTAGACGAGATCGAACGCCTCGTACCCCTTGCGCGCAGTTCGGTTGCGGCGGGTACTGCACGGCCTGGCGAAAGTCTGGAGATCCGCCGAGCCGTCCTTGAAGTGGAAGACGCGCGGACGCGGATCGCGGCAGAGCGCGAAGCCGCGCAGGCTCGTCTCGGCCGATTTATTGGCGCCGAGAATGCGGTCGCTTCGGGCGAAATTCCACCGGTCGATATCCAAGCCGAGCGGCTGCGGGCTACGCTGGAATACAACCCGGAGATTATTCTGGCGGCAGCTCAAGTCCGTCAGGCTGACGCGGCAATCGACCTCGCGCGGTCGGACTTGCGCCCGGATTTCAGCGTCGGGGTCAGTTACGGCGTCAGGGAGCGCCAATATGGTGATTTGTTTTCGGTTATGGGGACGGTCACCTTGCCGCTGTTCAGCAAGAAAAGGCAGGAGCCACGCATTGCTGCGGCGCGGTCGGAAGCGGCTGCGGCACGTGAGGCGCAGCTCGACGAGCTGCGCGCGCTCGAGGCGCAATTCGAGGCTGATCTGGCCGCGTGGCGCAGCGCCTTCCGACAATGGCAGCGCGCGACGGAGGAGTTGCTTCCATTGGCCGAAAGCCGAGCCGAACTCGAACGAGCCAGCTTTGCGGCGGGCAGAGCGGAACTGCTCGACGTGATCGAAGCCATCAAGGCGCTGGCGCTGCTTCGCATCGATATTCTCGAACGCGAGGAAGCGACTGTCGAAGCTGCCGCCAACCTACGACTGACATACAGGGAACACCATCTATGAGAGCCGCAATGGGAGCTGCGTGGGACAGATTGTCACCACGCCAGAAGTCTTGGACGATGGCAGCCACGGTTGCCCTCATCAGTGTTACCGCCGGATATGGCCTCTCGCAGCTTGGCCAAGATGGCGCAGGAACGGCCGAGAGCAGCGGAACGTCGGGCGCAGAATGCGAGGATGTCCTCTACTGGTACGACCCGATGGTCCCCGGACAGCACTTCGACGAACCGGGCAAATCGCCGTTCATGGACATGGAACTGGTGCCCAAATGTGCAGGCGAGGAGGCGACCGCTGGCGTTCAGATCGACGCGGGCCTGGTCCAGAATTTTGGCATTCGCACCGCCGAAGCAGAGTACGGTCTTCTCGAGCCCGAGATAACCGTCACTGGCGTGCTCGCTTATAATGAACGCGACGTCGCGATCGTCCAGCCCCGCGCCGGGGGCTATGTTCAAAGGACTTACGGTCGTGCGCCGGATGACGTGATTGGACGGGGCGCGCCGCTTGCGGATATCCTGGTTCCCGAATGGGGCGGAGCGCAGCAGGAATATCTGGCCGTCCTGAATAGCGGTGATGAAGAACTTGCGCAGGCGATGCGCGAGCGCATGCGCCTTCTGGGCATGTCTCCAGGCCTGATCTCGTCGGTGGGACGCAGCGGACGACCGCATTCGACGATCACTGTTACCGCGCCGATCGGCGGGGCGATCACATCGCTCGGCGTGCGTCCGGGAATGACGGTCATGGCCGGACAGACGCTCGCTGAGATCACCGGTTTCTCGCCGATCTGGCTGGAAGCCGCGGTGCCTGAAACGCAGGCTGCGAATGTACGGGTTGGCCAGCCTGTCAGCGCGAACCTGACCGCGTTTCCCGACGAACGGTTCGCGGGGCGCATTATCGCCATCCTGCCGAGTGCACAGGATGCGAGCCGGACGATCACCGTTCGTGCGCAGCTGCCCAACGCATCCGGACGCCTCAAACCGGGCATGTTCGCGCAGGTTTCGCTGACCCCGGACACACGCCGCGCGCTGCTGGTACCGTCCGAAGCGGTTATCAGGACCGGACGTCGAACCATCGTAATGGTGAGGCAGGACGAGGGCGGTTTCATGCCCGCCGAGGTTCGGATCGGCCGCGAAGCGGGTGGAAGGACCGAAGTGCTGGCCGGACTTTCCGCCGGCGAACAGGTCGTGACATCGGGTCAGTTCCTGCTCGATTCCGAGGCAAGCCTGGCCGGGCTCGATGTCCGCCCGATTGAACAGGTCAGCCGCGAGCAGGCAGATGAAGACGAAGCAACGACTTTCAGTGCGATTGGAACAATCGAGAAAATCGCCGATGGCTCGGTAACGCTGCGCCACGGGCCCGTCCCGCGGCTCGACTGGCCAGCCATGACGATGACCTTCCGCACGAAGAGCGCGGCGCAGATGCGCGGGCTCGAGAAGGGAGACAGAGTCCGTTTCACCTTCATCCAGGAGGATGAGGGCCCCCGGATCGAGACCATCGGGAGGGCCGGACAATGATTGCTCGGATAATCGATGCCTCGATCGCCAACCGCTTGTTCATCGTTCTGGCGGCCATCGCGGTAACGCTAGGCGGTTTCTGGGCAGTGCGCACGACGCCGGTCGACGCGCTGCCCGATCTTTCCGACGTCCAAGTTGTGGTCCGGTCCAACTATCCGGGGCAAGCCCCCCGGATCGTCGAGGACCAGGTTACCTATCCGCTAGCAACGACCATGCTCTCCGTCCCCGGAGCCAAAACCGTCCGCGGTTACTCGATGTTTGGCGACAGCTATGTCTATATCATCTTCGAGGACGGAACCGACCTCTACTGGGCGCGCTCGCGCGTGCTCGAGTATCTCAACCAGGTGCAGAACCGCCTGCCCGATGGTGTGACGAGCACGCTGGGTCCAGATGCCACGGGGGTCGGCTGGATTTACGAGTACGCGCTGGTCGATCGCACCGGCGGTCATGACCTTGCCGGGCTACGCAGCCTGCAGGACTGGTTCCTGCGCTACGAGCTCAAGACGATCCCCGGCATTGCCGAAGTCGCGAGCGTCGGCGGTATGGTCAAGCAGTACCAGGTGGTGCTCGAACCTTACCGGATGGCCTCGCTCGGCGTGACCCACGCCGAGATCGTGAGCGCCATCCAGTCTGCCAACCAGGAAGCGGGCGGCTCGATCGTCGAGATGGGCGAAGCCGAATATATGGTTCGCGCCTCGGGCTATCTCGGCGACCTCAATGATTTTCGGCAAATCCCTTTACGTACCGCGAGCGGCGGCGTTCCGGTCACGCTTGGCGACGTAGCGACGATCCAGGTCGGCCCTGAACTGCGGCGTGGCATCGCCGAGCTCAATGGCGAAGGTGAGGTTGCCGGCGGCATCATCGTTCTGCGCCAGGGAGCGGATGCGCGAAGCGCGATCCAGGCCGTGGAGCAAAAACTCGACGAGTTGCAGGCGAGCCTGCCCGAAGGCGTCGAGATCGTCACGACCTACGACCGTTCACAGCTTATCGACGCCTCAGTGGAGAATCTGACCCACAAGCTGATCGAGGAATTCATCGTGGTTGCGCTCGTTTGCGGGCTGTTCCTCTGGCACGCGCGCTCCGCCCTGGTCGCCATCATCACCTTGCCGCTGGGTGTGCTGGCCGCTTTCATCGTGATGCGCTTTCAGGGAGTGAACGCCAATATCATGTCGCTGGGTGGCATCGCGATCGCGATCGGGGCGATGGTCGATGCCGCGGTGGTGATGATCGAGAACGCCCACAAGCATCTCGAACGATGGGAGCACGAAAACCCGGATACCGTGCTCGCGGTAAAGGAACGGTGGAGGATCATCGCCGATGCATCGAAGGAAGTGGGACCAGCGCTGTTCTTCAGCCTGCTGATCATTACGCTGTCATTCCTGCCGGTCTTCACCCTGCAGGCGCAGGAAGGTCGGTTGTTCGCGCCGCTCGCTTTTACCAAGACCTATGCCATGGCGGCCGCGGCCATTCTCTCGGTAACGCTGGTACCGGTGATGATGGGATGGCTGATCCGTGGGAAGATCCCTTCGGAGGATTCCAATTTTCTCAACCGCTGGCTGACGAAAATCTACCGCCCGGGACTCGATTGGGTCATGCGGCGCCCCAAGGCAACGCTGGCGATCGCGGCGGTGATCTTCCTGACCACCGCGATTCCCTTCACCAGGCTTGGCGGCGAGTTTCTCCCCCCGCTCGATGAGGGCGATTTGCTTTACATGCCGAGCGCATTGCCCGGGCTTTCGCCCGGCGAGGCTTCGGCGCTGCTGCAGCGCACCGATCGCCTGATCAAGTCGGTCCCGGAAGTGGAAACGGTGTTCGGCAAGGCGGGGCGTGCGGATACGGCGACGGATCCGGCCCCCCTGACGATGTTCGAAACGACGATCCGCTTCAAGCCGCGCGAGGAGTGGCGCGAGGGAATGACGCCCGATCTGCTCGTCGAGGAACTCGACCGGGTCGTGCGGGTGCCGGGCCTCGCCAATGTCTGGGTGCCCCCGATCCGCAACCGGATCGACATGCTCGCGACCGGCATCAAGAGTCCGATCGGGGTGAAGGTTTCAGGCGACGACCTTGAGCAGATCGAACGCGTGGCGCTCGAGGTGGAAGGTGTGGCCAAGACGGTCCCCGGGGTCAGCTCGGCATTGGCGGAACGCCTGTCGGGTGGCCGCTATGTCGATGTCGATATCGATCGGATGGCCGCTGCGCGATATGGGCTCAACATAACCGACGTGCAGCAGATAGTCTCCGGCGCGGTCGGCGGTGCCAATGTCGCCCGGACGGTCGAGGGCCTCGCGCGCTATCCCATCAATGTGAGGTATCCGCGCGAAATCCGCGATAGCGTCGATGAGCTTAGAGCCTTGCCGGTCCTCACGCCGTCTGGCCAGCAGATCACGCTTGGAACCGTAGCCCGGGTGGGGGTCAGCGACGGTCCGCCCATGCTCAAGAGCGAACAGGGCCGGCTGACCAGCTACATCTATGTCGATGTCCGGGGCCGGGATCTCACCTCGGTGGTGGCCGATCTCCAGGAGGCGGTTGCTGCGGGTGTCGATCTGCCCGCCGGTGTCAGCCTCTCATATGCGGGCCAGTTCGAATATCTGACACGCGCTTATGAGCGGTTGCAGATCGTGGTGCCCGCGACACTGGTGATCATATTCCTGCTGCTCTATCTCATATTCAGGAGAGTGGATGAGGCGATGCTCATCATGGGCACCCTGCCGTTCGCGCTCAGCGGTGGTTATTGGCTGCTCTATCTGATGGGCTACAACCAGTCCGTGGCGACAGCGGTCGGCTTCATCGCGCTCGCCGGTGTCTCGGCCGAGTTCGGTGTGGTGATGCTGATCTACCTGAAAGCCGCGCTGGAGCGGCGGCAAGGTACCCTCAGCGCTGAAGAAGTGGACGAAGCCATCCGGGAAGGCGCGCTCCTGCGCGTGCGACCCAAGGCGATGACGGTGGCGGTCATTCTTGCTGGCCTCTTCCCGATCCTGATCGGCACCGGTGCAGGTTCGGAAGTGATGAGCCGGATCGCCGCACCGATGATAGGGGGTATGATAACTGCCCCGCTTCTGTCGATGTTTTTGCTTCCCGCCGCATATCTGCTGTTGCGGCGGCCCCGTCCGGAAAAACCGGCACAAACCGAAGGAGACGAAGAATGCGTACCCCAACCTACATGATCCTGCTCGCAGCTCCGCTGGCGTTGGCGGCTTGCGATAGCGCCGAGGATGCGAGCGAACCGGCAGAAACGATGATGGCCGACGAAATGTCCAACGCGGACAGCATGCCGATGTCAGACGATATGCCGATGATGGACAATGCGGAGGTGGGCCAGTCTGGCAGCGGCGAAGGCTCGGTGACCGAGATTGACGAGACCGAAGGAAAGATCACGATTGATCACGGCCCTATCCCCGCGGTGGGATGGCCGGCCATGACCATGGCTTTCGCCGCCGATGAGGAAAGCCTCGGCAAGGTGTCGGTCGGCGACCGCGTGACTTTCGAGTTCCGGACTACAGAAGGCGGGAGCGGAGAGCTCACCGCAATCGCCAAGCAGTGAATCGAGAAGCGCCGCACCGAAGGACGGTGCGGCGCACTTCAACCCGGATTGTTTAAATCAATATCCGTCAGAAAGGAGCGCGAGATGATGACCGGAAACAGCATGATGGATGCCCCCATGATGATGTGGGCGATGGGCCTCTTCTGGGTCCTGCTCCTGACACTTATGATCCTTGGGATCCTGGCACTGCTCAAATACCTCAGAACGTAAAAGACCATACGGCGGCGCGAAGTGGTCGTGGTCGAGGCCTTGGACGGTTCGGAACAAGTGCAGCCAGAGCATAGTATTTCAATAGGCGCTTTCGAAACGGGAAGAATACATGACTGATAAATCTGTCACAGGCACGCAGACCGCTGTCCCGAACGAAACGGCGGTCGATCCCGTATGCGGAATGAACGTCGCTATGAAGACGGCGAAATATACGCATGAGCATGAGGGAGCCGAACATTACTTCTGCTCCTCGCGCTGTCTCGACAAATTCCGCGCCGATCCCGAACTCTATCTCTCGAAGGCTCACCTCGACGCCGTAGAAGATGTACCTGAAGGCACGATCTATACCTGCCCCATGCATCCCGAAATCAGACAGCCCGGACCGGGGTCCTGTCCCATTTGCGGGATGGCGCTCGAACCGGAGACAGTCAGCCTTGACGACGGGCCGGATCCCGAACTCGTCGACATGAGTCGCAGGTTCTGGTGGAGCGCGCTCTTCACGCTTCCGCTGTTTGTGTATGCCATGGGCGACCTTTTGCCCTCGAGACCATTCCACGGGGTCATCGACCCGGCCTGGGCACAGTGGCTGCAGCTGGTGCTTGCCTCTCCGGTCGTTCTGTGGGGCGGCTGGCCTTTTTTCACGCGTGCGGTGCAGTCGGTCCGCACGATGAATCTCAACATGTTCACCCTGATCGGGTTTGGCGTAGCGATCGCCTATTTTTTCAGCGTGGTGGCGACGCTCGTGCCGGACATCTTTCCCGATGCGTTTCGCGATGATGCGGGCCGCGTCGGCGTCTATTTCGAAGCCGCCGCGGTCATTACCACACTGGTACTGTTGGGCCAGGTGCTGGAGCTCAAGGCGAGGGGGTCTACTTCGAGCGCGCTACGCGCCCTGCTGGAGCTAGCACCTCCAACAGCGATGAAGATTTTCGCCCGCGGCGACGAGCGAGAAGTGCCGCTCGACGAATTGAGTTCGGGCGATCTCCTGCGCGTCCGCCCAGGTGACAAGGTTCCGGTTGATGGCAGCGTCGAGGAAGGCAGCAGCGCCATCGACGAATCGATGATCAGTGGCGAGCCCATCCCGGTCAAGAAAAATGCCGGCGATACGGTAATCGGCGGTACGGTGAACCAGACCGGCAGTTTCACCATGCGCGCGACGCAGGTTGGCGCGGACACCATGCTATCCAAAATTGTCCAGATGGTGGCGGAGGCGCAGCGCAGCCGGGCGCCGATCCAGCGTCTCGCCGATCAGGTTACTGCCTGGTTCGTACCCATCGTTGTTCTGGTGGCCATCGTCAGTTTCGGTGTCTGGGCGGTGTGGGGGCCTGCGCCGGCTCTGGCATACGCATTGATAAACGCGATCGCCGTTCTGATCATCGCCTGTCCCTGCGCCCTCGGACTGGCGACGCCGATGTCGATAATGACCGGCACGGGCAAAGGTGCCCAGCACGGGATCCTTATCAAGAATGCCGAGGCACTCGAAACCCTCGAAAAGATCGATACACTGGTGGTCGACAAGACCGGCACGCTGACGCTCGGGAAACCGGATCTGGTCGATGTGCAACCCCGCTCCGGCTTCACCGACGGCGAATTGCTCAGCCTGGTGGCGGCGGTCGAACGCGGAAGCGAGCACCCGCTCGCGCATGCGATAGTCGAGGGTGCTGAAAACCGCGGAGCAGCCATTCTGGATGCCGCGAATATCGAATCCGTCACCGGCGAAGGCATCCAAGCAAGCGTCGAGGGTCGCAATATCGCGATCGGCAACGAAAAAATGATGAAGCGCATCGGCGCCCTAGAGGAAACCTGGCGGCAGTCTGCGGAAGAAGGTCGACAGCTGGGCCAAACGGTGATGTTCGTGGCAGTGGACGGAGCGCCGGCGGGCCTCATCGCGGTCGCCGACCCGATCAAGGAAACGAGCCGCACTGCCATTACCGCGTTGCACGAGCGAGGCATCAAGGTCGTGATGCTGACCGGCGACAGCGAGGCTACCGCCCTCGCGGTTGCCGAACAGGTCGGCATCGATGAGGTCGAGGCGAACGTCTCGCCAGAAGACAAGCATCGCAAGATTGAGGAGTTGAAGAGCGGCGGCAGCCGTGTCGCCATGGCCGGCGATGGGATCAACGACGCCCCTGCGCTCGCCGCTTCGCACGTCGGAATTGCAATGGGATCCGGGACCGATGTCGCCATCGAAAGCGCGGGCGTGACACTGGTCCGCGGTGATCTGCTTGGCGTTGTTCAAGCGCTGGTCCTGTCCCGGGCCACGATGCGCAATATCCGCCAGAACCTGTTCTTCGCCTTCGCTTACAACACGCTCGGGATTCCCGTGGCCGCTGGCGTCCTTTATCCTTGGACTGGCATGCTCCTCAGCCCGATGATCGCAGCCGCGGCAATGAGTTTGTCGTCGGTCTCCGTTATCGGCAATGCGCTGAGGCTTAGAGGCCTATCGCTCCCAAGGTTCGACGCGTGAGGTGTACTGACCGAAAAGACGAACGCACGGATGTCGCCACGCGATCGCATGGAACGAGCGCTAATCCGAGCGGTGAACCATGGCGCGGCGCACATCCATTGGTTTGGATTTCGGTGATCGGGTTTCTGATCGCGTTCGTCTGGGAGATGCTACAATTGCCGTTCTACGAGGCGGGCGGCCTGACGCCCGCGCAGGCCGCATACCGCTGCGGCCTCGCATCGCTCGGCGATGCCGGTATCATGGTCGCGGCCTATCTCGTGGGCTCCATCGGCAACTCGTATTCCCCATGGCTGGTGCGCTGGCCCGCGGGACGGTTTAGTGCATACCTCGCGACAGGTCTTGTCATCACTGCGAGCGTCGAGGTTCTCGCGGTCGGGGCCGACTGGGGCTGGACCTACAGCGATCTCATGCCCCTGCTGCCAGGAACGCATATTGGACTTGTTCCTATGCTCATGTGGGTCATTGTCCCTACTGCGACCCTGTGGCTGGTCCGCAGAATAGGCGTCGGACCGAAGGAGCGTCTCCCGAACAATTAGAGCAAGTTCGAGATGCCCCGCTACTGTGAGCGGTGGTGACGATTACCGTAGCGAAATCCAAGCACCAAAGCGAGGAAGGCTACCAGCTGAGCGGCGAGCGTTTCCACGGTGGGAAAGAACCCGAGATCGGGCAGGCGGGGAAGTCCCGACACCGCGGTCATGGAGATCGTGCCCGCTTCCTGGAACGCGCCCACACCCTTGCCGGCCAGGATGATCGCGAGGACTGCGATCAGTATCGCGCTGTACTTGAAGAATTGCGTGATCGGCAGCTTGCGGCTGTAGCGGAGCATGAACCATGCAAGAGCCGACAGGACGGCGAGAGCCGACACCGCCCCTGCAAGTATCACCGAACTGCTATCAGGGGTCCAGAGGGCGGCATAGAACAGGATCGTCTCGAAGGCTTCGCGATAGACTACGACAAAAGCGAGCCCGAAGAGAAACCATGCTGATCGCCTGGAAAGAGCCTTCCCCATCCTTTGCTGAATATAGCGTCGCCATTCATCTGCCTGGCTCTTGCCGTGCATCCAGATCCCGACGGAAATGAGGATGACCGCCGCCAACAGCGCACCGAATCCTTCGGTGAGCTCGCGGCTCGCTCCGCTAATAGCGACGAAGTAGGTCGCGGCCACCCAGGTGGCGACGCCTGCCAGCAGCGCGGCGATCCAGCCGCCATGAACGTAGGCGATTACTTCGCCGCGATCCGATTTGCGAACGAAGGCGATCATGGCAATCACCACGAGAAGTGCCTCTATCCCCTCGCGCAGCAGGATCGTGAAGGCACCCAGAAAAGTGGAGATGTCGCTGGCTGCTTCGGGCGCGAGAGCGACATCCGCTTGCTCAAGCAGGCTCGCGGCGAAAGCGTGTCGTTCGCGCAATCGCGAGACAGGCACGTTGCGCTCGATATCTGAACGATATTGGCTGAGCGCTTGCTCGATCTGCCGCATGAGATCACCATCGCGCGTCGCGAGAATACCCTCGACCGGTTCGAAGCCGTCAAGATAGGCCGACAGAGCTAGTCGGCGCGCCTCTGCGCGTTCGCCCCGCTCGTAGGCGGCGAGACTTTGCTGCAGGGTCTGCCGCGCAAGATCGAGCGAGCCGTTCTCGCTTCTCTGGCTGACAACTCCGGGATTTGATCGCAGGTATGCCATGACGGCCAATGCCCGGTTCTCTCCGATCGCGTCGGCGAGCTCTGCGGGCGTGATGGCCGCAAGTGTCTCGAGATCGGGTATCAGACGCCGCACCCGGTCATCTTCGCGCCAGATTTTCTCCCCCCGTTCGAGATCCTCGAATGCAATGCCGCCTGCATAGAATGCGAGGGCCCAGCGATCGGCTTCCGAAAGTCCAGCAAAGCTGGGCATCGACGTGCCCTCAAGGCCCTGTGTTATGACCTGATAGAGACCGAAAATGCTGCGCTGGCGCGCTCGGTCGGCATCGGTGAAATCGATCGGAGGAGGCTCGAGCGTCATGCTGGCTGCCGGAGGGGAACGGCCCGATGCACCGTGACACGAGGCGCAGTTCTGGGAAAAGAGTGTCGATGCGCGAGACAAATCGGGCGGGCTTCGGGGAGCCAGCGGAACCGGGTACGCCTCCAACAGCGATCCACCCAAGGCACGGGCCAGCCGGGAAACGCGCTCGACCGAAGCTTTCTTCTCAATCGCCTGACGCAGGTCCACAGACATCGCGATTAGACCGGGTTTGGCCGAAGCATCGGGAAGCGCGGCTACTTGTTCGCCGACGGTCGAAGAAAATTCGACCATTTCGTCATATTCGAAATTGTCAATGACCTGCCCGTTCGACACCGCTGCGGAGTAATCGACAGCGATGTAGTCGAGAAGGCGCCACGTCGTGCGCACCTCTGAGCCCTCCGCGCGCGCCATGCCCGACAGGCTCAGAAGGAGGGCCAGTATGAAGACCTTGAGCACCTTGTGCGGCGATGGAATGGAAACAGGCATCCGAGCCCCCTTAAGGATATGCAACTAACTCGCAATAGCGAATAGGCTACTTCTCATGTCGGACGCAACCGGCGGCTGTACTTCGGACCTTTCATGCTGTCCTGAGCTCGCGCCTCGCCTGGGCGAACACGTCGGCACTCCCCCAGATCGCCAGGCTTGCCAGGATTCCCGCAACAGCAAGATCGGGCCATGCCGCCCCCGTCCCGAAGACACCGACCGCGGCCGCGAGCACCGCGACGTTTCCGATCGCGTCGTTGCGCGAACAGATCCACACCGAGCGCATATTCGCGTCCCCGGTTCGATACCGAAAGAGCATCGCCGCGACCGCGAGATTTACTGCGAGCGCCAGGAAACCGACGATGCCCATCGTGCCGGCATCTGGTGAGGCACCCACAAAAAACCCCCAAAGTGCCGAGCCAAGGACCCAAAGACCAAATCCCAGCATGGTCGCCGCTTTCGCGAGCGCCGCGCGTGCGCGCCATGCAATTGCCATTCCGGCAACTCCGAGGCTGATGGCGTAATTGGCCGAATCGCCCAGAAAATCGAGTGCATCGGCCTGCAGCGCGCGCGAATCTGCGGCTATCCCGGCCACGATTTCGATAGCGAACATAATTGCGTTGAGAGCGAGGGCCACCCACAGGACCCGGCGCCATCTCGGATCGTTATGGGCATCGCCGACATCGGCAGCATCGCAACAATTCCTCGCCATCCACTCGACTCCTAGTTTCGAGACAGCCTATGCACCTTGTAGCCACTACAAGGTCAAGCGATTGGGGGTTGATGGTATGAAAATTGGTGAAGTCGCGCGCAAAACCGGCGTCAAGGCGGAGACGATCCGCTTCTACGAACGCGAAGGCATTTTAAATGCCCCGCCTCGAACTCGGTCCAACTATCGCGATTACGGACCTGCCGAGGCGGCAACATTGGTCTTCATTCGCCGGGCGCGCGATCTCGGGTTTTCGATGCCGGATATCCGCGAACTGCTTGAGCTCTCGAACGAGGACGATCGATCCTGCGCTGCGGTCGATTCATTGGCACGCGCGCATCTTGATCAGGTAAAACGAAAGATTGCCGCCCTGCAGTTGATGCGCGATGAACTCTCGCGCATGATTGCGAGCTGCGAACAAGACAGGGTGAGCGACTGCAGGATCATTGATGCTCTGGTCGGCCAAACGACACAAGATGGCACCTGAGGACGGTATGGGAACGGCACTCGTGTATTGATGTCTGTTGGCCCATCGCAGCGATGCCATTCGGACGCTTGAATGTCATAAGCCCCATCGTTCTGAATTTCGGACTATGCGCAGCGGTGTCCATGACCAGCGCCCCATCCCGATTGCGAAGATGGCGAGGACAAGCGCGCTCGCGAGGCCGGCGGGTTCGCCCACCTTGCCGGTACCGAATGTGAAAGGCGGATTGTTCGCATGGCGCCTGGCAAACCAGTAGGCAAAGGCCGTGACGCCCAGGGCACCTGCATGGGTCGCCGTGTGGATACCATCGGCGAGAAGCGCCATCGATCCGGTCCACAGGCCAGCGACGATTTCGACCACCATCATCGCGGCGGTCAA
>Ga0163111_10000999_pt1 | contig 17101 bp, 13 predicted proteins | sample CRUFie1St18metaG_FD_109645 | JGI IMG/M metagenome (GOLD analysis project Ga0163111, IMG submission 109645) | Marine microbial communities from the Costa Rica Dome - CRUD Field 142mm St18 metaG | ecosystem: Environmental > Aquatic > Marine > Oceanic > Photic zone | place: Costa Rica: the Eastern...
AATAAGCTCAGAAAAACTTTTAAAATTTTCCTCAGGAATTTTCATTATTTCATTGTTTTTTTTAATTTTAGTTCCAATAATGGGTATAGAGGTAAAAGGTTCCAAAAGATGGATTGATTTTTATTTATTACCAAGGTTCCAACCAATTGAATTAGTAAAACCATTCCTAATTATTTCTTTAAGCTTAATTTTAAGCAATCAGAAATACACGAATATTTACCTTAAATATTTGATCTCTTTTTTAGTAACACTTATTATAGCTTTATTATTGGCATCCCAACCAGATATAGGACAAACCTTTTTAGTATTTTTTAGTTGGTCAATTCTCATTTTTACATCAGGAATAAACATAATATATTTATCAATTTTCTTTTCTTTCATAATCTTAATATTTTCTTACTTAATATTTTTTGTTGATAAATTTGAGTATATTAAAAATAGACTTTTATCTTTTTTTAACTCGGAGTCAGGATCACATAACTTTCAATCAGATAAAGCACTAGACTCCATTACAAGTGGAGGTTTTTTTGGAAAGGGTATTGGTGAAGGAACTTTAAAAAACAGAGTACCCGAAGCACATACAGATTATATTATAGCAGTTATTTCAGAAGAGTTTGGCGTTATTGCCATAATTCTAATTTCATTATTGTTTTTAATATTTATTTATTCTGTTTTTAAAAAAGTTTACTTAGAAAGAGAAGAAAAAATAAAATTAATTTTAGTAGGATGTGCAAGTTTAATCTTAATGCAAGCAATGATTCATATTGGGGTAAATATTAGATTGTTTCCAACCACAGGGATGACTTTGCCTTTTATTAGTTATGGAGGTTCCTCAATTATAAGTATTTCAATTTTATCAGGAATAATTCTTAATTTGACTAAAAGGAAAATAACATAAAATGAAAAAAAACTTTTTGATCTCAACTGGTGGTTCAGGTGGCCATGTAATACCAGCTACAATTCTTTATGATCATCTATCGAGCGATACTAATGTAATTATTTCAACAGACAAAAGGGGATTAAATTATTTAGAAAGTTCAATTTATCAGAACGAAATAATTGATACACCAAAACTTAATAATATGTTTTTTTTACCAATTAATATTATTTTGATTTTATATTTAATAATAAAATCTTTTTTTTTGTTAAAAAAAAAAAAAATTCAAAAAGTTTTCTCTACAGGAGGTTATATGTCTTTGCCTGTAATTTTAGCAGCCAGATTAATTAAATTAAAAATATATTTAATTGAACCTAATCATGTGCTAGGTCGTGCAAATAAGTTTTTCTTAAATTTTAGTGAAAAAATTATTTGTTATTCGTCTAATTTAAAAAATTTTCCTGAAAAATATAAACACAAAATGGTTATTATAGATCCTTTAGCAAAAAAAATTATTTACGAGTACAAACTATTTGATAAAAAAAATGATAAATTTACCTTACTTATAGTTGGAGGAAGTCAAGGTGCAAATATTTTTGATAAAAAATTAAAAAATTCTATTGTAAATATTTCAAAAATATTTCCAATTAAAGTAATTCAACAAACTAATAAAAATAATGTTTCATTCTTAAGTGAATATTATTTGAATAATAATATAGAAAATAAAATTTTTACTTTTGAAAAAAATTTAGCTGATTTGATTCAACAATCTGATATTTGTATAACTCGAGCAGGAGCCTCAACTTTAGCAGAACTATCAGTTATGAACTTACCATTTATTGTAGTTCCGCTTCCTTCATCAAAAGATAATCATCAATTTGAAAATGCCGTTTTTTATAAGGATAAAGATTGTTGTTGGTTAATTGAACAAAGAGATTTTGAGGAAAAAATTGAGGATTTTTTGAAAAATATTCTTATTAATCAAAATGAGTATTTAAAAAAAAAGGAAAATTTAAAAAAATTAAATTACCAAAATAACTGGATTAATGTTAATCAAAAAATATTGAAAATAATTAATGAAAATTGAAATAGCAAAAACTGAATTAGTTCACTTTGTTGGAATAGGTGGCATTGGTATGAGCGGTCTATCTTTAATAATGAAAGGCAAAGGGTTTAATGTTCAAGGTAGTGATTTAATTTTTAATAAAAATATAGAAAGATTAAAAAAAGAAAAAATAAAAATTTTTTTAGGCCAAAAAAAACAAAATCTTAAAAATGCAACTATTGTAGTAATTTCTTCAGCAATAAAAAAAAATAATCCCGAAATAATTGAAGCAAAAAGAAAAAAACTACCAATTATTACTAGAGGAAAAATGTTAGCACATATTGTTTCATTGATGAAAAATATTGTTATAGTTGGTTCTCATGGTAAAACTACAACCACTTCATTAATAACTTCTATTTTTCAAAAAACACGGTTAGATCCTACGATCATTAATGGTGGAGTGATTAATTCTATAAAAAATACTGCTAAACTTGGTAAAAGTGATTGGTCAATTTTAGAGGCCGATGAGTCTGATGGTAGTTTTATTCATATTCCACCCACTTATTCAATCATTACAAATATAGACAGAGAACATATGGATTTTTATAAATCTATGAATGAACTAAAAAATTATTTCATTCAATTTATAGAAAAAGTTCCTTCATTTGGAAAGTCATTTATATGTCTAGATGATAAAGTTAATTGTGACATTGTTAAAAAATTGAAAAGTCAAAATTTTTATACTTATGGTGTAAATCCAAAATCAAATTTTTTAATTAAAAATATTAAACAAAAAATAAAATTTTCTGAGTTTGATTTACAAGTAAATGTTCCAAATAAAAAAAAAATTATCATCAAAGGAATTAAGACCCCATTACTTGGGATGCATAATATAAGAAATGCTGTTGCTGCAACTGCTGTTGCTTTAACTGTTGGGATCTCAATATTGCACATTAAAAAAGGTTTATTAAATTTTAAAGGTGTGCAAAGAAGATTCAATAAAATTTTTACTTATAATAATATTGATTTCTACGATGATTATGCTCACCATCCAACTGAAATCAAAGTTGTATTAGAGGGTGTTAATAAAGTTTATAAAGGTTATGAAAAAGTTTGTATTTTTCAGCCACATCGAGTTTCCAGACTTAAAGATTTGAGAAATGAATTTTCATTTGCTTTTAAAGATGCAGACTTAGTTGTTTTATGCCCTATATTTTTGGCAGGAGAAAAAATAAAATTAGGTTTTAAATATTTAAAATTTGCGAAAGAAATTATAAAAAATTCAAAAGTTAAGTTATTTATAGTAAATAATAATATTGAATTATCAAAATTTTTACAAAAAAATATGTATGGAAAAAAAATTGTGATTGGAATGGGTGCAGGATCAATTTCTAATTGGATGAGAAAACTTCCAAAATTAATGAAATGAAAATAGAAAAATTAAAAGAGCTGTTATATGAGTTTAGAGAAAATGTTAGTTTTGAATATGATTTGAAAAGGAAAAATTGGTTTAACATTGGTGGTAAGTCAAAAGTTTATTTTAAAGCTAATAATTTAAAAGAATTAGTCAGTTTTTTAAAAAAATTAGATAATAAAGAAAAAATATTTATACTTGGAGCAGGATCAAATACTTTAATAAAAGATACACTATTTGATGGTGTGGTTATAAAATTAAGTAAAAACTTTAATAATATTTCTTTACTGGGAGAGAACGTAGTAATTGCTGGCAGTGCAGTCTTAGATAAATCATTATCAGATTTTGCGACAAATAATTCATTAGGCGGATTTGAGTTTTTGTCATGCATTCCTGGTACCATAGGAGGTGGAATAAGAATGAACGCTGGCTGTTTTGGTAAAGAATTTAAAGACATCTTATTATCGGTTCAGGCAATCGATAAAGTAGGAAATGTTAAAACTATTTCATCAAAAGAAATTAAATTTGAATATAGGAAAAATAACTTATCTGATGATTTAATTTTTTTAAGTGCTTCATTTAGGTGTACCAAAAGAAATCAGCACGAAATTGAGAAAGAAATAGAAAAACTTAAGACTGAAAAAGAAAAAAACCAGCCAACAAAAATTAAAACAAGTGGTAGTACTTTTAAAAATCCAATATTACAAACAAAAAAAAAAGTATGGGAGTTAATTAGAGAGTCAGTGCCATTAGATAAAAGTTTTGGAGATGCATGTATATCAGAAAAACATTGTAATTTTTTCGTAAATAAAGGTAATGCAAAATTTGAAGACATGAAAAATTTAATAGATTTCGTGAGCAAAAGTGTTTTAGAAAAGACTGGAATTAGTTTAGAAAAGGAAATTAAAATTTTAGAATAATTTGAAAAAAAAAATATTAATAATCTCTGGCGGAATATCAAAAGAAAGGGTTATAAGCCTTAGTACAGGCAAACAGGTTGCAAATGAACTTGTTAAAAATGGTTATACAGTAAAAATAACAGAACCTGATTTTAAGTTAATTGATACTATTAAATTTTTTAAACCAAATATAATTTTTAATGCTTTACACGGTCAGTTTGGTGAAGATGGATACATTCAAACTATATTAGAAACTACTGGAGTCCCATACACTCATTCAGGTGTTATCTCATCTGCTATAGCAATGGATAAAGAGTTATCAAAAAAAATTTTTATTAAAAATAATATATTAACTCCAAAATATTTTTCATATTCTTTCAATAAATCAAAATCTGATTTAATTAAATTGATTAAAAAAAAATTAAAATTTCCGGTAGTTATTAAACCTATAAATGAGGGTTCTAGTGTAAATGTATTTATTTGTACAAAAAAGAATATCATTAAAAATGTAAATTTTTTGAAAAGTTATAAAAAAATTATAATTGAAGAATTTATTCCAGGGCGAGAAATTCAAGCATCTATAATTGGTTCAAAAAAATTAGGCGCTATAGAATTAAAACCAAAACGAAAATTTTATGATTATCAAGCTAAATATAATAATAAAGCTAAAACAAAACATATAATTCCAGTAGATCTAAAAAAAAGTGATTATAATATTTTGATGAGCTTAGCATTGAAAGCTCACAATCTAATCGGATGTCATGGAGTTACACGTTCGGACTTCAAATTTTTTGATGGAAAATTTTATTTACTTGAAATAAATACCCAGCCAGGAATGACTAGTCTTTCTTTAGTACCTGAGATAGCTGCCTATCACGGAATAAATTTTATTCAATTAATAAAACTAATTTTAAAAGATGCATCGAAAAAAAAGTAGAAAAATTTCTGTTTATATAATTATTTTTTTATTTATTGGCACCTTAACTCACAAAGATTTAACTGTTACAAATTTTAAAAAGTCAATAAAGATTAATGTTTCAGGTTTAGATGAAAAAAATAATTTTAACCTCGAAAATGATTTAAATTTTCTTAGCTCAAATAGTTTATTTTTTTTAAACAAACAAAAGATTATTGAAATTATGAATTCAAATTATTTAGTTGAAAGTTATTCTGTATCAAAGTTATATCCCTCAACACTTAGCATCAAAATTAACAAAACAAAATTTTTAGCTCAGACACAAAGAAAAAATGAGAATTTTCTATTAGGTTCAAATGGTCGATTGATAGGGATAAATAATTTTAAAAAAGATTTACCATTCATATTTGGGAATTTTGACAATAAGAATTTTTTTCAACTTAAGACAGCTATTGATGAAACGGAGTTTGATTATAATGATATTAAAAATTTATTTTTCTTTAAATCAGGTAGATGGGATATAGAAACAAAAAGTGGACTTTTAATAAAATTACCTAAAAATGAAATTAAGAATTCGTTACAACTTTTTTTAAACTTTTATGCTCAAATAGAAAATAAACAAATAAATAAAATTGATTTGCGTCAGAAAAACCAAATAATTATAAATGAATGAAAATTTAAAACATGATACTTATTTACTTATAAGTGAAAAGCAAGTTATCATTTCAGTAAATTCAGATATAAATAAAAATATTTATTTAGAGGAATCTAATTTAGTCTCAAACTCACAAAAAGAACTCTTTGAAAAACTAGATATGTTTTTAAATAATAATGTTTTTAAAATTGAAAAAAAATTGAAAGATTTTATTAAAAAAATTTCTATAATATTAGATCTTGATATTTTTTTCCCAATAGAGATCTCTATAAAAAAAAATATTAATGATGAGGAAATAAATACTAAAATCTTGAATTATCTAGTTTACGAGGCAAAAGAAAGCTGCAAAAAAACTCTAGAAAAAAAAAAGATTGTTCATATGTTTATAAATAATTTTAAAATTGATAATCAAAATTATCCTTATCTACCAGATGATATTAAAGGTAAAAATCTCTCGTTGGACATTAAATTCATTACAATTTCAGTGGATTATATAAAGGAACTCGAAAAAATTTTAAAAAAATATCAAATTTCCTTAAACAAAGTTTTAAATTTGAATTATTTGAAACAATTTATGTCCCAGGATGAACCAAGCGTCTTCTCCACAGCAAAAAAAATAGCTGATGGCTTTAATATAAATGAAGTAACATTTATTGAGAAATCGGTTAAAAAACAGGGGTTTTTTGAGAAATTTTTCAATTTTTTTAATTAAGATTGTATTTTCTGGTAACATTTGTTGTTTTTAAAATAGCTGGCAAAAGTATTACAAGTTCCCGGTGTCAGTATTAAATCAAAAAACTATTAACAAGAATATTAACTTATCTGGTGTTGGCTTACATAGTGGTCAAAAAGTAAATATTACCATCAAATCATCAGAGCCTAATTCAGGTATAGTTTTCAAAAGAATTGATATTAAAGAAAATAACTTAATATTTCCAAACTTCTCTAATGTAACAAACACTTCCTTAAATACAACCATTTCTAATGAATACGGAGTTAAAGTATCTACAATAGAACACCTAATGGGAGCTTTATTTGGATTAGGAATAGATAATGTTTTAATTGAAATTGATAATGAAGAAGTGCCTATTTTAGATGGATCTGCCAAAGAGTTCATAGAAAAAATAATAGAATCTGGTTTTCAAGTAAGTAATTCTCCAATTAAGATTGTTAAGATTAACAAACATATAGATTTTAAAGATGGTAAAAGAAAAATTTCTATTTCACCATCAAAGTTAAGTTTAGATATAGATTTTCAACTTAAGTATGAAAATTTAATTATTGGTAATCAAAGAAATAAAATTAATGTTTATGAAGATGATTTACAAGAAATATTTGTTTCAAGGACATTTTGTTTATATGAAGATATTGAAAAAATTAAAAAGAATGGCCTTGCAAAAGGAGGGAGTTTAGATAATGCAATTGTGGTACAAGATAGAAAGATTTTGAATTCAGAGGGCTTGAGGAATCCCAATGAATTTGTAAATCATAAAATATTAGATTGTATTGGAGATTTATACACATGTGGTTACAGAATAGTAGCAAGCATTAAATGTTCTCAAGGTGGGCATTATTTGACTAATCAATTGTTGAGAAAAGTATTTAGTAATAAAGAAAATTTTTCTATTATAGAAATCCAAGAGAGAAATTTACCACATACCTTGATCAATAAAAGCCTATTAAGATCTATAGCATAATTTCTTTATATCTTTATAATTATCAAATAAATTTGTAAAAATTTTATGCATAACTTTAAAAGTTTATTATTAATTCTTTCTTTATCTTTAATGATTTCCTGTGCGAAAGATCAAAAGGAAGTCTCTAAAATTCAAGAAACAAGACAAGATCTTGAATTGATATCAGCTTATAAAGAGGCTTATTTAGCATTAGAGGAAGGGGACCCCTATTATGCAGCAAAAAAATTTCTAGAAGCTGAACTTTTGTATCCACAATCAAAATGGGCTCCCAAATCAGCACTTATGGCCTCTTATTCATTTTATCTTCAAAATTATTATGCTGAGGCATTATCTAATTTAGAAAGATTTTTAAAAACATATCCAATGAATAAAAATTTAGCTTATGCACATTATTTGATTGGAATGTGTTATTACGAAACTATTGAAGATGAAAAAAGAGACTCAGCTCCAATAATAAAAGCTAAAGAAAAATTTACATATGTAATAGAAAAATATCCAGAAACAGATTTTGCATTAGATGCTCAATTTAAGCTAGGATTAATTCAAGATATTCTTGCTGCAAAAGAAATGTACCTTGGGCGACATTACATAAAAAAAGGTAAGTGGATATCAGCATTAAATAGATTCAAAAATATTATTGATGAATATGAAGAAACTATTTTTGTGGAGGAAGCATTACACAGACTCGTAGAAATCAATTATACTTTAGGATTAATGGATGAGTCTCAAAAATATGCAACATTATTAGGCTATAATTATCAATCTGGAGAATGGTATAAGAAATCATACAAAGTTTTTAATAAAAATTATAAAGATCAAATAAAAAAACCAATTAAAAAAGATAAAAAAGGTGTAATAGCAAAATTTAAAAAACTTTTTGATTAACATGGAAAAGAAATTAATCATTAAAGAATATAATAAAAAAATAAAATTAATTAAATATTATAATCAAAAATATTATGAAGATAATATTTCTGAAATAAGTGATAAAGACTACGATGATTTAAAGAAAAAAATATTATTACTTGAAAATGATTATAATTTTTTAAAAAATAAATATTCACCATCAGTTTCTGTAGGACACAGACCATCCAGGCACTTTAAAAAAGTTGCTCATAAAGTTCCAATGTTATCATTAAGTAATGCTTTTAGTGAAAACGATTTAAAAAATTTTGAAAAAAAAATATTAAATTTTTTGGATAAAGATAGAAAATTTGATATTGAGTATAGTGCAGAGCCAAAAATTGATGGTATTTCTGCGTCATTATTTTATAAAAATGGAATTTTCCAAAAAGGCTTATCTAGAGGTGATGGTAGGCAAGGTGAAGATATTTCTGAAAATTTAAGGACAATTAAAGATATACCTCAGTCTATTTCAAATAAAAATTTTCCAAATGAAATTGATATAAGAGGTGAAGTGTTCATTCAAAATAATGATTTTGAAATGCTGAAAGATAAATTTGCAAATCCAAGAAATGCTGCATCTGGATCTTTAAGGCAGAAAGATCCAAATGAAACAAAGAAAATACCTTTAAGATTTATTGCTTATACTTATGGATATGTAGATAAAATGACCGAAACTAGCCAAGGTGATTTTTTAAAAAGTTTATCTGAATGGGGTTTTAAAACAAATCCTCTAAATAAAATTATTAGAGGCACTACAAATTTGATGAAGAATTATTATGATGTTGAAAAATTAAGAAGTGAAATCAATTTTGATATTGATGGAATTGTCTATAAAGTAAATAATTTTAATTTACAATCCAGACTTGGTTTTGTTACAAATGCACCAAGATGGGCTATAGCACATAAATTTTCAGCAAATAAAGCTATATCACAAATATTAGACATTGAAATTCAAGTTGGTAGGACAGGTGCTTTGACACCAGTAGCAAAAATAAAACCAGTTAATATTGGTGGCGTTGTAGTTTCTAATGCAACTCTTCACAATGAGGATGAAATAAAAAGAAAAGATATTCGAATTAACGATATTGTGGTTGTAGAAAGAGCTGGAGATGTAATTCCGCATATTGTTTCAGTTGACTTGAAAAAAAGAGAGGAAAAATCAAAAAAATATAATTTTCCTAACAATTGCCCCTCTTGTGGAAGTAAAACAATAAAAGAATTTAATAATACAACAAAAAAAATTGATGCTGTAAGAAGATGTACTAGTGATGGTTATGATTGTGAAAAAGTAGCTATTGAAAAAATTAAACATTTTGTATCCAAAGAAGCATTTAACATTGATGGATTTGGAAAAAAAATTGTTGAAAAATTTTGGGAATTAAAAATAATTAGATATCCTTATGATATTTTTCAACTTGATTATAATAAAATTGAAAAATTAGAAGGTTGGGGCAAACTATCAGTAAATAACTTAAGGTACTCAATAGAAGAAAAGAAAAAGATTCCTTTAGAGAGATTTATTTTTTCTTTAGGTATTAGACACATTGGCTTAGAGGGAGCAAAACTCATCTCAAAAAATGTTAAATCAGTAAAAAATTTTTTAAATATTAATAAAGGTAAAAACTTAAAAGATTTGGAAAATTTAGACGGAATTGGTGAAACTCAAATTAAATCAATTGTTAAATTCTTTTCAAATAAAACAAATCAAAAAATAATTAATAATCTTAATGATTTATTAAAAATTAAAGATGTGAGAGAAAATCAAAATAGCGGAAAATTAAAAAATTTAAAATTTATGCTTACTGGAAAACTTTCAAACATGAGCCGCTCCGAGGCAAAAACTCTTATTGAACAAAATTCTGGTTCGATAATAAGTAATATTTCAAAAAAACTTGATTATCTTATTATTGGAGATAAACCTACGAAAAGGAAAATCGATACAGCAAAAGAATTAAATATAAAAATAATTAATCAATCTCAATGGTTAAAAATGTTAGATTAAACTTGCTAACCATTTTCTTTCATTTATTTTCAAGTATTTAGAAATCATTGAATATGTTTCTAAATGATATTTAAAAAGATAGTCCTTTTCTTTTTTTGTTAAAAGTTTTTGATCAACTAGGTCCAATTCAATTGGAGCAAAAGTTAGATTTTTAAAAAAGAATTTTTTATTTATTTTTTTTGCATAAATTAAATTTTCAATTCTTATCCCATATTTATTTTTTTTATAATAACCTGGTTCATTGCTTAAAATCATTCCCTCTTTAATCTTTACAGTATTAAATTTTGAAATAGCCTGTGGTCCTTCATGAACATTCAAAAAATAACCAACACCGTGTCCTGTACCATGATTATAATCTAATTGATTTAATTTTAGAAATTGTCTTGCACTAATATCAATTTCTTTCCCTGTTTTTTTTTTATTTAGATCTGTACATGCTACAGCGATATGTCCTTTTAAAACATAAGTAAAAATTTTTTTTACTCTTTGATTTTGTTTTGAAAAACAGATTGTTCTAGTGACATCTGTTGTACCATATTTATATTGTCCACCTGAGTCACATAAAAAAATATCATTCTTATTTATTATTTTTGTATTTTTTTTTGTTGCACGATAGTGAACAATTGCTCCATTTTTACCAGATCCAGAAATAGTCTTAAAGCTTGGAAATAAATAATTTCTATTTTGCTTTCTAAATTTTTCTAACTTATTTTGAGCATCTACCTCTGTAATTTTTTTTTTATTTATATTTTTTATCCAATAAATAAACTTTGTTAAAGCCACTCCATCAAAAATATGCGCATTTATCATATTATCAATTTCTGTTTTATTTTTAATTGATTTTAGATGATAGATTGGATCATTTGTTTTAAATATCTTGAAATTTCTGTTTAAAATTTTTTCAAAATAAATTGAACAGGTATTCTTATCAATTAAAATTTTGTTACCTTTTAAATTTTTAAAAAAAATTTCTACTTTATTTGGTTCAACTATTTCTTCATTTTTTATAATTTTTCTTTTAATTAAATTTTTAAGTTTGATTTTTTTTGCTATTATTTTTTTCTTATTATTTTGACTTATAATTAAGTGTGAATTTGGTATTGGACTGTTGGGATTATCGTGTCCTCTTATATTCATTAACCATGCTACATTTTCAGGAGCAGTAATAAATATATGATCTATTTTATTTTTTATTAAAAAATTGACTATTTTTTTTATCTTATCACTGTAACTTTCACCTGTAATATTTTTACCTAATTTAAAAAAAGGTTTATTATTTTCTTTATTTGTCTTAATCATCTTATCTATTAAATTTTTATCTATTAATTTAATATTATTATTTGAAAAAAATTTGTTAATTTGATTTACAGTAAATAATTTAGGATCAACACCAAGAGACAAACCTTTAAAAAACTTACAATTTAAAAGTTTTTCTATACCTATTATTTTAAATTTTCTCCCACATTCAATTTTTGCTTGAATTGTGTATCTTCCATCAACAAATAAGTAATTTTTTTTTTTTAAAATTACAGCATACCCAGCAGATCCAGTGAATTTTGATATAATCTTAAGACGATCTTTATTAGAGTGTTCTGAGAAAAACTCATCATTTTTTGGAACAATATAACCATCAATGTTATATTCTCTAAATTGACTCCTTAGATTTTTTATTAAATTTTTCATTTAATTCTTTTTTGATATCTTATCCACCCAGGGCTTCTCTGAGTTTCACTATCACCTAATTCTAAATCTTGGTTAAACTCAAAATCATCAATCTCGTTTTTATCTTCCTCAAAAAATGAATTTTTCTCTAAGTAATCCTCAGGAAGTTCATCAATAAATCTTGACGCCATACTATCAATCCAGTCTCCTTGATAAAATCTATTCATTGAAAAAGATATTATCGCTCTATTTTTGGCTCTGGTAATTCCAACATAAGCTAATCTTCTTTCTTCCTCTAAACCATTTTGTCCTTTTTCCTCAATTGATTTTTGATGTGGAAAAAGACCCTCTTCCCAACCTGGTAAGAACACTGCATCAAACTCTAGTCCTTTTGCTGCATGCATAGTCATCATATTCACTTTCTGGCCATCCCAATCTTGATCGATTGATGTTGCTAAAGAAACATGTTCTAAAAAACTTTCTAAATTATCAAATTCTTTCATTGCACTTAATAATTCCTTTATATTCTCCAGTCTATTTTCATTTTCTAAATCTTTTTTATTCTTCAGCATTGCAGAGTAACCAGACTCATCGAGAATAATTTGTAATAATTTTACATGACCTATATTTTTAATCTTTAAGTCATTTCTCCATTTAGACAAACTGTCTAAAAAGAATGATAGACCAATTTTTGTTTTTGGTTTAATTAGATTCTTTTCAATCATTTTCCTTGCAGCAAATTCTAAATTTACAGATTCTTTTTTTGCATATTCATGAATTTGTCTTAAAGTATTATCTCCAATTGAACGCTTAGGGTTGTTTACTATACGCTCAAATGCAAGATCATCTTTATCTTGATAAACTGTTCTTAAATAAGCCACACTGTCTTTAATTTCGGCTCTCTCATAAAATTTTATTCCTCCTAAAATTCTATAAGGTAATCCAATTTTCAAAAAACGTTCTTCAAATTCTCTTGTTTGGAATATTGCTCTGACTAAAATAGCAATGTTATTTAGAGAATAATTTTTTTTAATTTTTTCTATTTCATCAGAAATTCCTATTGCCTCATCTTTACCATTCTTATAACAATTGAGCTTTACAAGCTCACCATCTTCCATTGAAGTTTTCAAATTTTTTCCAACTCTATTTTGATTATTAGCAATTAAATTTGATGCAACATTTAATATATTTTGTGTAGACCTATAGTTTTCTTCAAGCCTGATTACTTTTGTGTTTTCATAAATTTGATCAAATTCTAAAAAATTTTTTATTTCTGCACCCCTCCAACTATAAATTGATTGATCATCATCACCAACACAACATATATTTTTATTTTTTTCAGCTAATAAATTTAACCACTTACTCTGGATAAAGTTTGTATCTTGATATTCATCTACTAAAATATACTTAAAATTATTTGAGTAAATTTCTCTAATATCTTTATTATTTTCTAAAATTTTTACAGTGTGTAAAATTAGATCTCCAAAATCGCACACATTTAGTTCAATTAACTTTTGTTGGTAAATTTTGTAAACGGGGAGTACGGTTTTTTCATATATATCTTTTTGATTTATAATTACTTCATTTGGATATAAGCCCTTATTCTTCCATCGATCTATAATTGCCAAAACATATTTTGGTGAAAGTTGTTTAATATCAATATTTTCACCTTTGCAGATATTTTTTATTAATCTTATTTGATCATCGTTATCTATAATTGTAAAATTTGAATTTAAATTCGCAGCTGACGCGTGTTTTCTTAATAGCTTTGCACAAATAGAATGAAATGTGCCAAGCCATGAAAGTCCTACTGCTGCTGAACCCAACATATGACTAATCCTATTTTGCATTTCTTTAGATGCTTTATTTGTAAATGTCACAGCGAGTATCTGGTTCGGAAAGGCTTTTTTCTCAGCAATAATATGTGCAATTCTGCTTGTTAAGACCTTTGTTTTTCCAGAACCAGCACCAGCAACGATTAATAATGGTCCATCTAGATGACTAGTAGCTTCTTTTTGAGCTTCATTTAGTCCTTTTAAATAATCAGAGTTTACCATTTTAATAATTTAATTATAAGTTTCTTATCTTATGATTAATTTTAAATTATTTCTAAAAAAAATTAACAAATCATTAATATCAATTAATGAATTAATAGAAAGTTTTTTCAACAATATTCATAATATTATTAAGCTAAAAAAAAAGGATAAATTAAATTTAAGTAAAATTGATAAAAGAATAAATATATTCTTATTAGCCGTAGTATTTTCTATTTTAAGTTATTTTTTAATTCCCACATTTTATGATGAAAATAGAATTAAGACTCAGCTACAGGATAAAATTTATAAAAAATACAATTTGCAAGTTAAATTTGAGGATGAATTAAAATATGGACTTTTCCCAAAACCCCACTTTTATTCTAAAGAAACCAAAATTCTTTATAATAAAAAAGACATATTATTTTCAGATAATTTTAAGATATATATTTCAATTAAAAATTATTTTTCATCAAACTTAAATATTAAAAAACTTTTTTTTAAAAATAATGAATTTAATATTGATTCTAATTCATTTAATTTTTTTAAAATGCTATTTAATTCTAATAACCAGAATCACAAAATTTATTTTAAGAATAGTAAAATGTTTTTTAAAGATAAATCAAATGAAGTTATTTTTATTTCAAATATTGAAAAATTAAATTTTATTAAGGAAGACGAAATTTCAGATCAATTAGTCAAATTAACTTTTAGAATATTTAATTTACCATTTTCTATTAGCGTCAAAAATGATGAGGCCAATGATAAGATTTTTATGAAATTAAACTCAAAAAAAATTAGATTGAGAATTGAAAATGAGTTCAATAATGACTCAGAAAGTATTAAAGGTTTACTTAAAGGGATAATAGTTAATAAAGAAAAATCATTTAGCTATGAAATTGATGATAATTTTCTGACTTTTGACTCATATGATAAAAAAATTAACGGAAAAATTGATTTTAAACCATTCTATTTATCAACAAATTTTAATTTTAATCAATTTAATTTAAAAAAGATATTCTCAGATGACTCTGTCTTAACTAGTCTAATAAAATCTGAAATATTATTTAATGAAAATTTGAACGCAAATTTCAATGTTAATTCTAAGAAGATACAAGGTATAGATTATTTAAGTAATTTAGTTTTAAAAACTTTTCTAGAGGAAGGATATATAAAAGTAAGTGATTCATCTGTAAGATGGAATAACTCTGTTTTAATCAATCTAAATAATATTCAATTACTAAACGAAAATGATGAGCTTAAGTTTGTTGGGGAAATTTATTTTGATTTTAAAGATTTAACAAAATTTTATAGTTATTATCAAGTAAGTAGAAATTTTAGAAAAAATATTAAAAGAATTAAATTAGATTTTGTTTACAATTTATCTCAAGAAAAAATAAATTTTGACAATGTTAAAATTGATAATAAAGCAAACATAAAAGTTGATAATTTTATCAATGAATTTATTTTTCAAAACAATGGATTTTTCAATAGAGTAACTTTTCGAAATTTTGTGAAAAATTTTTTTAATGTTTATGATGGGTAGATCATTTTTTTTGGATCTACAATTTTGTTATAATCTTTTTCATTGATTAAGCCAGATTTTAAAGCTTCATGTTTAAGTGTGGTTTTATTTTTGAGAGCAGCCTTGGCAATTTTTGCTGAATTATCGTAGCCAATATGTGGAGCTAATGCTGTAACTAACATTAAAGAATTATCTAAATATTCTTTAATTTTTATTTTATCTGCTTTTATTCCTTTGATGCAATAAAGAGAAAAGTTTTTAGTACTATCTGCGAGTAAATCAATTGATTGTAAAATGTTATGAGCTATTAGAGGTTTAAAAACATTTAACTCAAAATGACCATGAGAACCAGCCATTGTAATACCATTATGATTACCAATCACTTTTACACAAACCATTGTTACTGCCTCTGACTGAGTAGGATTTACTTTACCAGGCATAATTGATGAACCAGGTTCATTAGAGGGTAAGATTATTTCACCATATCCTGCCCTTGGACCAGAGCCCAAAAATCTAATATCATTTGCAATCTTCATTAAACAAACTGCTGTTGTATTTAATGTACCAGAAAAATTTACTATTTCATCATGCGCAGCTAATGCTGCAAATTTATTTTTTGTAGGCTGAAATGGTATTTTAGTTATTTTTTTTATTTCATTTATAATCTTTTTATCAAAACCCTTTTTACTATTTATTCCAGTTCCAACTGCAGTACCACCTTGAGCTAAAAAATAAATCTCTTTAAGTGCATTTTTAATCCTTTTTATGCAATCTTCTAATTGAGAGTGATAACCTGAAAATTCTTGACCTAAAGATAAAGGAGTTGCATCTTGAAGATGGGTTCTTCCAACTTTTACTATATTTTTAAATTGTGAAACTTTTTTCTTAAGTTCATTATTTAATAATTCTAGTGAGGGAAGTAGTTTATTTTTTGTTTCTATAGCAATTGCAATATGCATTGCTGTTGGAAATACGTCATTTGTAGATTGAGATTTATTTACATGATCATTAGGGTGAACTGGTTTTTTTGTCCCTTTTTTTCCTCCCATAATTTCAATTGCTCTATTAGCGATTACTTCGTTAACATTCATATTCGTTTGAGTTCCTGATCCAGTCTGCCATACTTTTAAAGGAAAATGCTCATCAAGTTTACCGGATATTACTTCATTAGCTGCTTTAATTATTGATCTAGATATCTGCGGTGAAATTTGTTTTTTATTACCATGAACTATTGCGGCAGCTTTTTTTATTATAGCAATTGACTTAATTAAAACCGGTCTTACTAAAAACTCACCTATATCAAAATATTTCTTAGACCTTTGAGTCGAAGCACCCCAATATTTGTCATTTGGCACATTGATTGATCCAATACTGTCGAATTCTTTTCTTAATTTCATTGATTAATAAGTAATTAATAAATTATTATAAATATACATTAATTTTAAAAAACTTACAGGAGCAATATGTCAA
>Ga0163111_10001003_pt1 | contig 17059 bp, 11 predicted proteins | sample CRUFie1St18metaG_FD_109645 | JGI IMG/M metagenome (GOLD analysis project Ga0163111, IMG submission 109645) | Marine microbial communities from the Costa Rica Dome - CRUD Field 142mm St18 metaG | ecosystem: Environmental > Aquatic > Marine > Oceanic > Photic zone | place: Costa Rica: the Eastern...
AGTCGAGAGGCCAATTCACCAGAGGTTTGTCCATCAAAGAATCCAATGTCTTGTTTCAAGATCGAGAAGAACGTGTCGATGCGAATTTCTCTCACGATTCGTTGGTTCGCGTATCCAAACCCTTTGGCGATATAGTGTTAATATGCCACCCATGCAAGAAGAAGAAAGAAAAGCGAAAGAAAGAAAGATAGAAGCATGAGACGGAACCCCGCAATCATCTTTGTTTCATTCGCCACCACAACTACTATTACTGCTACTCACAAAATATACACCAAAAATCCAAAAATGCATCGATGGTTCCCAAGACGAATAACCAGAGTATTTCTGTTTGGGCACGACCGTATTCGTTGTTCGCAAGGGCTCCTAGTGTGGTGCTGACGAAATGTGGAATGGACAAGGAAAACGGGAGTCGTATCAAGAGCGTTATACAACCAATGTAGAGATAAACGACCTGGGGTGCCGCCACGGCCAACAGACGCTTGGTCCCCCGGATGCGAGAGGTTGGCTGATGCTGATTTGCTTCTGGTGCGTTTTCGGTGTCCCCATGGATACTAGTAGTACTAGCACTGCTGCCACGATTGTCTTCCACATCATTTTCTTGTTCCTGTAAGGGTGACGATGATTGCAAAGCGACACTTTCGTTTTGTGCGAGCAACAATGGTTCGGAAAGCTCATTGTTGTTATCATCATCATCAACAACAAATCTTGTTCTTGATGTTGTTGCTGTTACTGCGGGCCAAAACGTCAGCATCAGGCCCAAGCAGCTCGTTGCAAACACCACAAAGCCAATCCACAAGATACCATCCAAGCGCAGTGGTTTGGTCACGTTTTTGTTGTTATTGCTGCTGCTGCTTCGATAGAGAGCCATCACAATCCACACCAATCCAGTAAGGAATTGTATCGACACGGATATTCGGGTGCTCCAGACGGCGAGTGGACTGTTGTTTGGTGGATTTCGAGTTGGACAACCATGCCTACTGTCCTCCCTTCTTCCTTCCTTGACGAGCATCGGATACACCAACAAAAGACATCCCAGTCCTTGCGAAACTAAAAGACCACCCAGAACCACTACGATAATTGTGACAGCAGCAGCAGTATCATTCATACCACTGCTTCGAGAATCATCATCATCATTCTCGTCATAATTTACAAACAACAGCACCGATAGAATCCATTTCGGAACCACCCAACACGCCACTCCGAGAGAAACCAATAAACTTGAATTCAATGCGGAAAGAACGCCGGCAATTCTTTGAAAGCGGGGAACAAACAAGCCCAGCCCCGAGTCCTCCATTGTGTTTGTATTGTTTGTGTATTATTTGCCTTCTCTCTTCTCTCTCTCTCTCTCTCTCTTTCTCTATCGGCTCGATGTCAAACAAAATAAAAGTTGCGAATAGATTATTTTTAATTTCTCGGGCAGAGGACGGACCGGAAAGGACTAGTATGAAAAAACAGTAATTACTTGTTTTATATTGTCGACAGTTACTTGATGTTCTAAGCGATTGCATAATCATAGTGTAGTATGCTTGGTGTTTTCGAATCGGAAAGCAAAAAAATATCGGTTGGATTCTTGTCTTCGAAAGCGCAATTTCGTTTTCAGAGAAAGAGATCCATTCACTCCTGTTTTCTATTGAGTCGTTGGTCGAGACACGGCCTATGATGTAAAGTAGGAAAGAATAACAGCGAAAAATAGAATCGAACTATCTTGGTGCTTGGTCTCGGGCATTAAGGACTCTCCTCTCGATTCCATCGCTCTTTGGTGCCCCCGCGGTTCATGGTCGAACCGATGAAAGTTTCCCGCAAAGCTTTTTCCAAACCAAGGCGAACTTTTCCCTCTTGCTTTTTTTCGTTAAAGAATTCGTCGTTTCCATTGTCAGTTCATTGTCCTCCTTTTCTTCTTGGCCAAAACTTGGAAGGGGTCCCAGACCCAAAAAGAGTTCCGCCAGCGCTCCCGAAGCCTCTGCGTAGTGTTCTTGCACGTATTGTATCGTCTCAGAAAGCTCTTCGGCCATGTCTTCTTCCTGGGAGAGTATACTTTCATCCAGGGGTTCCCAAGGTTTTTGTTGGTTGCCGTTGTTCGCAAAGTGTAGAGCCTTTCTCCAGTAGTTGTATCCATAACTCACGAAAAGCTCTTCCCCCTTGACAACATCCTTAGTGGTCACGCCGACCTGGAAGGGTTGTACGCCAAAGGGCACAATTTCAACATTTTGTTTCCCCTTCGAGATGGGATAGTACGTGGGATCCTGATCGTGTTGGACGGTAGCTGCATCGTTGATGTATCCACAATACCACCCTTTCGGAACTTCCAGAGAAGGATTCATATCCACAAAAATGCGGGGCCCGTCAGGAAACTCGTTAGCAATATCGATACCCAGGAGAGGGGCATCGGTCATGGAAAGCAGCGTATAGGCACTATTTTCGAGATTAATAGGCTCTGCTGGGGAGTTATTTTTGCTACTGTTGTCACCACCATTCGACGACAATGTGTTGAGCTGAACCGACTGGCAGGCCCCGTTCTCGAAGCGACAGCCGATGGCGTGGATGGGATACCAAGAGACGATGGTGCCTTTCGGAATGTCCTGACTGGCAAATAGACCTCTTCCGGCATTGGGAATAGTCGAAGTTCCAATGTGCACCGTTTCTTGGCAGGTTTGGAGTAGGACCCTCAGCGCTGTGGGATCGTTGTGTTGGACGGCCTCAGAAGCGTAACCGGGATCGTTCACCAGCTTTTCCGTATGTTCCATCAAAAACACGATGCGGTACAGAGTATCTTCTAAGAGATGGTCCAAGTGTCTTGTTTGTTGGATAGAGAGTCCCGTTTTTGAATATTGTAAGGCCTCCTCCCCGGTAGCCGTCCATTCAGAAGCAGCTGTTGTAACGCTGGAAAGGGGCAAGGTTGGAGCGCTGGCAGCGTTGGGAGCAATACGACCATCACGATTTGGACAAGGATAGGTGAACGAACAGACTGAGTGGCGTGTTGTCGTGGTTTTTAGAAACAATACTGCAATCGGCAAAAGGTACCAAAGCTGGGAACGAAACGTCATCGTGAAAGCGGCAAGAGAAACTACAGCCGAGCTTTCAAATATTATTGGCAATGAAAAAGAGACTTTTATGTACGTAGTTTGGTTTTTCCGATGATTGTGCCTTTATCGTTTCGTCCATGGAAAGTGAGAAGAAAGTCGTGGTATTGAGTTGGATGCTTTCTGAGAAACGGGGATGTGTTGTCGTCGCCACTGGTTAAGGAATGATGATGTGCGAAAAATTCTTGGCTCACATTCGTGGAAACCACCCAATGCGAAAATTCGAATCCCCGATCGGTATGACACCTATGATGCGTATGGACAGAAGGTAGTAACACACCCAAATTAGTAAGAATTTGTCCCTGTTTAGGGTTTGGGTTTCCCTTTTTACTTTAATCTTCTTCATATTCAAATCCAGCTTAGGCGAAGCACTGAACACACATTGCCATACGACTTTCTCTCCTCCTCATTGCACCATGCTTGTAGGGCTACCGGTCGCTCAGATCGTCTCGTCGGCGATCCTTCTCACGGTGGCGAGCCAATGCGCTAGAAACATGATCCAGACGGTGGAGCTCCGGCGACAATACGATGCTTCCTCCCTCGTGCCGCTCGGTAGCAAAAACGATGAAATTTCGCTCCTCGGAGCTGGATCTGTCGGCGATCGACTCCGCTCCATGAATCGAAAAGAACTCTTGACCGTGTTTGCTAACAGCCGGGCACCGACGGCAGAAGAAGTGAACGAATGGTTCTCCTCGTGTGGGAACGACGATGATGATACCAGCAAAAGCAAGATCGAGAGCGACATCAGGTATTGCGAATGGGATGCCATGCTTCTCAACAACAACGGCTTCTTTATGAGCTCCGTCTCCTCGATCATTACCAACGGACTCTTTGGAGGCATATTTTTGCCCTGGAGGTTGGTTGGAGCTCCCAAAAGGTCCAGTGGAAGATGGAACGGCAAGGCCTTTCGGCCAAACCGCCCAACCTCTTCTCCATCATCGTCAATGGGGTTTGGAATCAATCGATTCGCCGGGAAGGACGATAACGGTAGTGTTGCAAACTTCAAAAGGCATGCATTTGACTACGATCTGAAACCCTCCCGGGTCTTTCCAGGAACAGCCAATCGTGATTCTCTCTGCCTCGACTATTCGAGGTACCAATCCCTTCCGATCTCGCTCTGGTCATCGATGAAGGACGAAATGCGGGTTGTCCGAGTCGAACAAAACGAAGAAGAATCTTCCACCCATGTGGTAATGGTCGGGATGGGGTGGATGGAATGGAGTGGTGGCCCTCTCAATTGTTCTCCCTTTCTAATCGAGGGCAATGTGCTGGTCAAGCAATGAAGAGGATTGCGGGGTAAAGATCAACAATCCTCTCTCCTGTACATCCTCTCAAACACCGTGTGATGGGATATTGCCTACCTGTCTAGCAAAATGTCACATTGGTATCCATACAATCGAGATTGGAATAGAAAAAGCAAGCAATACTGACGCCAAAGCGTATTTTTTTAGCAAGCCACCACCAATAGATGGAATATATTTATATTTTAAGATTTGCTCTCTTGTTGAATATTCGTTGATGCTTTTCCTACTAGCTTGCTAGCTTCATTCTAAGCTAATTGACAACCATAGGCTATCATCACATTCAAAGTGCCTACCACTTTCGAAGCGGGCAAACATCTCTTTTAAAAATTATTCGGTCGCGGCGCAAGGGCCTGGAGCATCCATTTGGACAATTCAGTGCCGCCAAGATCCATGGCAGTACTATCTAAAGGATTGAATGCACAAAATGCTTTTAGGGAGGAGTGGGACGTGCACACGGTTGATAAAGTGGGATTCCAGGTTTGCATACTTTTCCCACATCCTTGAGTTGACCCACTACTGAAGCAGCATCAATGCAACTTCAAACCGCTCTATCGTGCTAAAATGCCACTAGTCGAAAATCCAACCAATATCGACGCAACCAAAAGCAGTTATTTTAATGTCATTCTGTGACATATCCCTCATGAAATAATTCTCCCAAAGCCTTTTTACATTATATTCTGGGTTCAAAAATATGTTTTAAATAGATGATTCACGTGTTATTTCAATGCAACGATTCTCAAATCGTTCTAGTTTTGAAATTTTTCTAAAACCTCTTTACAGTATATTCTGGATTCAAAAATATGATTTAAATAGATGATTCAAGTGTTATTTCAATTCTAAAGATTCTCAAATCGTTCTAGTTTTGAGAAACTTGAGTTCCAAATGCTTTCTGTGGTCAAAATTGTGTTTTACGAAGGCACTAGGAAGCCAGCATGTTTACTGTTTGTCGTGGTGGCATGGCAGAGGCCGTCTTTGGCATTCCTCTGAGCAGGAGAACTAATGTAGGCGCCGATACAGATCTCTCAATCGAAAAAGTAGCTTCCATCAAGACGTATTGTCGGTAGTACCCACATTGGTGGAGCCCATGCGAGGAATTTTTGGATCAAAAAGGGCTTGTTTCAGAATAAAAAGCATCGGCCTGTCTCCGTTCGCATTGCGGAATCGAATGTATGTCGGCCGGATGTAGATAAAGACGTTGAAAAACCCCTGGAGGGGCAACAGCATGGCATTCAAAACGGCCAATGGATACAGTATGTTCTGGTCGTCAACTCCGGTGCTGTACATCACCTGAAGGACAAAGGACGGCGTGAGTGTCAACAAAAAAGTAGAGACGTACAGGAATCCCTGGATAGCGACTTCCTTGATCAACCGCCTGTCTCTGGTCCGACAAATTTCGTCCGATTGCTCTTCGGTCCTGGTTGATACATCGTTGTTTTCAACGTCCGATGTAGCGTCTGCGGCGAGGTCTGTCGGTTTGGGGGCGTTCAAGAGAGTCTTTCGTACAAAGATATATATTATGCTGTTGTTGACAACTAGCGATAGGAGCGTAATGGATATAGGAATCCCCAAGAAAATGTAGGGAACCACACCTTCGCCTTGGACCCAACAAATCATGGTTTGTGGCTGTATTTCGTACCAACCACCGATAAAGCCAACGACAGCGGTGAGAGGAAAGAAAATCGCTCCCGAAAGATGCAATCCCAGTTCGTACTTGCGACAAAATTCGTCCCTTTTGACCTGGAAGCGCACCGTCAAGAGGTAATAAAAACTCAGGACCGCGTTGTACCAGATTGCCCAACCAAAAGCCAGCTGTGTCAGGAATCCGAGTCCTGTGCAGGTTGTATCAGTTCCCATAGCCCAAACACGTTCCGAAGATCGGGGTATCAAAAAGGGTCCCAGAATAAAAGCGGCGCTGGAAAATATATCGCAGCTGGAGAGACCGAGTATGATCCGATCGTAGGGTGGCGTGTATTGGGTTCGGGAATGGCTTTTGAGGATTTTGTACGCAATGGTACAGCTTCCAATCAAGGACAGCGTCGCCGAGGCTATCTGCAGGACCGACATGGCCATTTCTTGTCCGTCAGACACACCATCGTGCATGGGAGCTTCCGTCGCGGTTGTCGAATTATCTGTGACCGTCGTTGTTGCCATGTTTTCGATGGCTTTTGGATCCAGCTCCTCGGTAAAGCTAAAGTCGTGTAATCGTGACATAGTTTGGATTGGTTGGTAGTGTAAGGAATTCACGAACGAATAGTATCAGTATCATGCAAGGAATGCAATGTTGATGTTGCAACAGAAAGGTTTCAACAAAGAGTTGAAGAAATTCATCGGCTCCTTTCCCTGAGAATACTTCGTACGCATTCTTGATGGTACGAAAGAAACAGATCGAAGTTCCTAAGAAGGCTTAAATTCAAGGGGCATTTACATATTCAAATACCCTTCAATATGAGTGTTATGGAACTAGTTCAAGCGCACTCAACACACGTGTTTAAAATATCATCCGTGATTGATTCAAATCGTGGTGATAACGACACGTGGATCTTGAAGAAATATGGCACCAAGAAATCAAAAGAAATAAAATCATTTTTTCACATCCTACACCCAAAAGAATGGACTTGTCTTCCTCAGATGGACAAGAACACAGACTTTAGATGATGAGTATGAATCGAAAGAAATTGGATCGGCGACGACAGTTGAGAAAGAAGATTTGTCAATCGTTGCTTTCGGTTGCTTTTCTAGCGGTATGGTGGTTCCCATTCATGACGTCTGCCCATCGATTGCCGTGGTTGGCTTCTAAGGTTTCTTTGCCTCCTCGGGGATCGAACAAAACGCCCCTCCAGAATCCCAGTTGGAGCATAGCTCGCGGTGGTGGAACATTTGAAAAAACAGATGATGGCGAGGATGATGATGACGAGGAGCGGTATAGCCGACAGGTATACACTATGGGAGCACGGGCACACGGGCTGATTCGTTCCTCCACCATTTATGTCGATGGCCCAATGCGTTCGGGTCTACTTTGGGAATCCGTCAAAAATCTGGTACTTTCCGGGGTCGGGAAACTAGTGTTGATTTCAGACGAAGACGATTCCCCCTACCATGTGCCCGGCCTCGACGATCTCGGAAATTCGTACATTCGAGGTGCCTGTAACGAATTGAAGACGGATCGCTCTGATGATGATTCACTGGATTTCGAAGGATCAGTCTCGCTCTTGAAAGAATATATTCGCCGCTTGAACCCCGCTCTGCAGGTTTCTTCGATATCGAAAGATGATCTCCAGAATGAGAGTCATCACAGCGGGGTCCTGCTCTGCATCGATCGTGCCTATAAGCAACAAGAAGAATGGAATGATTTTTGTCGACGCAAGCCTTCTTCTTCGCAATGGAAGTTTGTGTCTGTAGAAACCGCGGGTGTTTACGGAAGGGTCTTTTGCGACTTTGGAACGAAGCACGAAATCCATGACAGCGATGGAGAGACCCCGTTGGTGGTTCCCCTGGATAAAGTAACGGCCAAAAGTTGCGACGTCCCGAGACTTTTGGTCAAGAGCGTCGAGGGAGAACGGCACGATGTCTCGAGAGATGATGTAGTGGTCTTTCAGCGCTCCAATGGTTCCACCATGGAGGATATTCCCTGCAGAGTGATCAATGTACTGACCCCTGAAAGCATCGAGGTCGTACTTGTCGATCCCCAAACGGGCATTCTGTCTCCCGAAATGGACGAGCGTCTGGAGGAAAGGATTAATACCGAAGCGGTGACTTTTAGTCGTCAGAAACAAATCGAGAAGGTCTCCTTTCGATCCCTTCGGGATTGCGTACAGGAGGCAGAGGAGATGTTTGAGGGGAAAACCGTTTCCGAAATTTTTACACCCTGCGACTTGGACAAATCCTTTGACGACATTCGTCGCAAGGTAATTTTTGGATGCTTTCAGGCTATGGACTCCTTCGTAAAAGAGCATGGCCGGCTGCCGCTTGCTTCGGATGCTTCGTCTCTTTACCAACAGGCTGGTTTAGTGGAAGGACTCGAGCACTGCGAAAACTTTGCGTCTACGTGCAGTGCCAAATTTGTTCCCCTCCAAGCCGTTTTTGGTGCGATTGCCTCACAAGAATGTCTCAAAGCCATTTCGGGTTTGTACAATCCCGTTCGGCAATTTCTGCTGTATGACTGTGATGAGGTCTTGACAGAAGGAAGCAAAACTATTGCCCAAGGATGTGAGACCGGAATGGCCTTTATTCTTGGATCGGAGGTTTCGAAACGCCTCCAAAACCTAAACGTTTTTGTGGTGGGATCTGGCGCCATTGGTTGTGAAATTCTAAAGAATATTGCCGCTATGGACATTGGAACCGGAGAGGATTGTGGAAATATTGTAGTCACAGACATGGATACCATCGAAAAATCCAACCTGAGTCGACAGCTACTCTTTCGGGATTCGGATATCGGAAAGTTCAAGAGCAAGGCCGCCGCAGAAGCCGTCTGTCGCATGAATCCTCGCTTGAAGTTAGAACATCACACCAGCAAGGTAGGAGACGAGGAAGATCCTGGTCCCTTTGACTCCAGGTTCTGGTCTAAAAAGGTGGACGTGATACTAAATGCTCTTGATAATATGGAGGCACGGTTGTTCATGGACGAACAGTGCGTTGCAAATCAAAAGGCGCTAGTTGATGCTGGTACTCTCGGATCAAAGGGCAACGTTCAGGTCGTTGTGCCACACCAGAGCGAATCGTATGGATCTAGTGTGGATCCCCCAGAGCCAGCCATTCCAGTCTGCACACTGAAAAACTTTCCATACGCGATTGCTCACACTATTCAGTGGGGCCGTGATCTCTTTGATGGGCTCTTTGTTCGACGTCCCCGACAGGCAAATCAATACGCTCAGGAATATATGAATGCGGGAGTAGAGGGATTGGCTCAAAAGCTAGACGATGATATGAGTGATGAGGCCGCCCTAGAAGCGGCAAAGGAACTTGCCGAAGATTTAATGATACAAAAGGACGGAGATATTGACCAGAAGACGGAGCTAATGATGAAAATTTCTATCGAATGGGCGATCCAGCTCGGCAAAGAATTGTTTCACGATGCTATTGTTGATCTTTTGGAGGAACACCCCATCGATGAGGTGGACGAAGAGGGGGAGCTCTTTTGGTCTGGATCAAGAAAACCCCCAAAGGCGCTTTCGTTTTCGCTTTCAGAAGAGAAAGCGTCAGAAGACAGTGGTACAAGCCAGAAGGAAGAGATTGATAACAATACAATTGATTTCGTTCGAAGTGCTGCTCGACTTCGATTCGAAACCTTAACCGGAATCATTTCTGACTCGCGGAAAAATTTCGGGATTGTTTCTGTCGATACTGCCAAAGAGGCTTTGAAAAGTGTTCTAGAAAAGAGCAATTCAAACGATACTCAAACGGAAAAAGAGAAGTCAAAGCAAGAGGCAATTCGAGAACGTCTCTCGACTCTGAATATTTCACAAGACCAAATTAAATCTGGATCTGTTCGAGCTCTATTTCCCGCAGAATTTGAGAAGGATGACGAATCAAACGATCACATTGCCTTCATTACCGCAGCTAGCAATCTTCGAGCGATATGCTATGGAATTGCACCGGTAGACGCAATGGAAACTAGAAAAGTTGCCGGAAATATTATCCCCGCAATGATAACTACAACGGCATTTGTTTCTGCTCTATCATGTCTTGAACTCGTGAAGCTAACACAAGGGCTTCCGCTGCACCGACATCGAAACGCATTCATAAATTTGGCCCTCCCGTTCTTTGCCTTTACTGCTCCTCTTCCAGCTGAAGAATACCCAGGAGTAAGAGGAGGAACGCACACACTATGGGACAAAATCGTGATCAAGGAAGGGAAGAAAACGCTGACGCTCAAACGACTTCTCCGAAGAATCCAGAAAAAAGTCTACGCCGATGATCCCGATGCCGTTCAGGTATCAAATATATCCATTGGACCGATCATGATTTATGCAAATTTCCTTCACGAAGACGATGAAGAACTTCTGAACACGAATATATGGGAAGTCGTCGAAAATGCCATTCAAGCTGGAGAAGAATTCGATGAACAATTTTCAAGGGATAAACCATCAGTTGATGGCGAAACTAAAAAATCTTCATTGATATCCACAGCTTCATGCATCGACATCACTGTTTCAGTCGAAGATGCGGAAACATTTGACGAGGTGGAACTTCCCCAAATCCGACTCCAACGATCAAAATAAATATACTCATAAAAGACAGGTTTTAGCTTTCGTCTTGGGCCAAATCTCTAATAATATTCGACAATACTACACGGCGTACCAGACTCTGTGATGTTACCATACAATTCTACGGGATTGAAAATCATGGTATTTAAACCCGCTCTATTTGGTTGTCTTCGTTGGAGTTTATTCCGAGCAATCTTTCGATTTCCGCTTTTGGAACCTTTTCCAGCATCGAAACTTTAATAGCCTGTTGGTTTGGCCAGCATGTGCATCAAAAAGAGTGGTTTTAGGTACGAAATGGCCGTACTTACGCTCATGACAGATACAGACAATTTTGCACTTACCTCAAGGGCAGTGCACAAAGAACCGAGAGAAGCCTCGCCTTCGCACTGGGTTTCGACACAATCTACAATGCTTTGAATTGTTTCTTTTAAAATTCTAATGTACCGGGTCTCTTTTTCGGTATCCGCGTCTTGTCTAAAAAGGGGTGTATCAACAAGCTTGTCTTTGAGCGAGTTTTCAATCTCCCTAGCCTACAGGGGATGGGACAAAATGTTTGAGGGATGTCAAGATACACCAGGGCTACTCACACGATATATTGTAAGAACGTACCTCTTTCAAAACGTCAGAAGGCCAGCCACATGAAATGGCCATATCGATTCCATAGTTTGAATCCGCTTGGCACGGGCCGCTCGCAATCTTGTGACTGTAAAGGATTTCGGTTTCCTCATTGTTGGTCGAAATGGATGCCTGCAAGTGCTGGTTCTGCACCGAAGGGTAGATTCTACTCATCTGGCATAGCTGTGGGTAATGGCTAACAAAGTAGGTCATCGCACCCTTTGCCAAGAGGCATTCGGCAACGGCCCAAGCAATGGCGACGCCATCCTCGTTGCTCGTGGCCCTGCCCAGTTCATCCAGCAAGATCAGTGATCGAGAGGTTGCATTTCTGCAGATAAAGGCTGTCTCTTTCATCTCCAGCATAAAGGATGAAATATTACTTTCTACGAATACAACAAAAACAAAAGGCGTATTGAGAAGATTAGAGGTGGATGCTATTCTAATGTATTTCAAGCATCGAAAATATCGTGTGATGGATGTACCTTGGTCATCGGCTGTCATCATTCTAGCGCAAAGTCGGTTGGTCAACTATTTAAAAAGCGAAAGAATAGAAAGAACAAACATATCGTCAGATACACACAATCGGAATAGACATGGGAGAGTACACTCTACGCGCACAAAAAGCTTAGACCTACCGGAATCAGAGCCTCTTCGGCTGGCACGTAGCTACCACAATGCGCCAAGAGAACAATAATGGCAATTTGCTTGAGGTAGGTGCTTTTCCCGCTTCCATTAATCCCCGAAATAATAGTAAGATTCTTGTTCAAGCTTGCATACGTGTCATTGGCAATCCATTGGCCTGGACTATTATCGGAGGGCAAGTCTCCATCACCAATTTCGATCCCGTATCGTCCGTTGCAAATTGCAATGGCATAGGGGTCTACGGAGATTGAAGATTCTACAGGAGGAGCAGCAACAGCATCGCCACCGGAATTAGAAGTTTCACTATTCTTGGCAGCAGCACTAGTATTAGTTATACTAGTAGTTACTGCTGCTTTTCCTCCATCCGTCATGGAAGGGCGGGTCCAAGGAAGCTTGCTCAGAGTGACCTTGTCGGCAAAGCTGTGGCACAAGTCAAGGAGTGCCACCGCATCCGACAGACGAGCCAGCGCATCGTACTTGGATCGTGCCACGTTCAAGACTTGTTGGATCCGCTCGTGTGTCAGCAGCAATAGATCCTCGACATTGTCCTGTGCCTTTGCATTGAGTGACAAGACCTCCTCGGTGGTGCAAAAGATGAAGCGACCTCCCGATTTGGAGGGTTGGATAAACTCGTAGGGCAGAGTCGATGCCATTTCGATGGGCAGCGATAGGAAGTATCCTCGGTTGGTAGAATACTTGACGGCTACGTGGGATATCCCGTATCGTTCAGCATACTCGTCGGCCTTTTTGTAGATATCGTCCACGTTTCTCAAAAAGGCCTATCTCACACAGAAACAAACGTTAAGCGAGCGATACAAATTTACAAGAAAGAGAGAGAGAGAGAATTAGAAATGACGTATGGCAGCAGCTATTGATTGCTACACACACGCCCTATCAATATTGTCACTACACATTTACCTTTCGAAGAACGTCCATGAGTCCATTGTCGTCGGTGCTCTTGAGGGCGAAACATTCTTGGTGCTTCATTGCGTTGGCATTTCGCGTATAGGTTGTGCTTTCGGTAAAGGCCCCACCAATCTCGTCACGAATAATATCCAAATCGGGTTGACCAAGGGCAAAGAGTATGGCACGAAGCAGTTGGTTGTCTCGAAATGCAACAGCGGAAGCAAAAGAGGAGGCATCATTATTGGATGTTGTACCTTTAGATCCCCTGCCAACACCCAATCCCATCAAGAGACTGCTTTTGGCGGTGGCAATCGTGGCTTCATCGTTCGCGTCGATGGCCATTGAGGGTTCTTTCGTGCCATTGTCGTTGGGTGCACCAGCAGGAGTGTTCCTCTTCTGCTTGTTATTTTCATAATCGACGCGATCGAGGTATTGCTTGAGAATGGATGCGAGGATTGGAACAGTTTCCAATGTAGACTTGATGCAGACCAATGCCGAAATTCCCTTGCTAGCTATACGTGCATTGACGGCCTGGATCTTACAGCTGCTGCCACTATAAATCGACGATGCGGGAGGAGGAGCCATTGGTGCTGCCGACGATGGTGTGGTATTGCCAGTACTCATACTACTACTTGGACAATAAAGTTGCCCTTGCTGCTCCTGTGAATGATAATTTTTGCGTTTTTGTTGCTCCTTAGTAACCTTCATTCTCGAAGGAACCACAACGATATTGGTTAGCATCTTGTCGAGACTCGATAAATTTTGCAATTGTTGCAAGGTCGCATAAAAGAGATTTTCGTCGTGCAAAAATGCATCGACTAGATCAAGGCGGGCCGTGATGGTATCGAGTCTTTTGGGGTCATGGAATGGGGCGCAAGAGCAACCAACCGAATGCAATTACAAAGCAGGTGTTAGCTCTTTTCAAAATACATCTAAAATCTATAGGAACCAATCATTTTCGTAGAACAAAAACAAAAAGCGAACGTACCGACAGGGTGGTGCCATGAGTGTCGTCCGCAGGAGACGATGCCCAACACCGGTCTTGGTACAATCCATGGTAGCAATCAGTGAGTGCTTGCGATTATTATTGTTGTTACTATTGTTGGACAAGAGTTCCAATTGGAGCAAGGTCGATCGATCGATTTCCATCTTGTGGTGATCATGTCCCCCGGTGTGGACCCGAATGTCCAAAGAGTGTTTGGCAAAAGATACCGCCCCGAGGGTAACCTGGGAATATTGCAAAATGGCGTGGGAACTGGAGAGGACGATGTAGTCGTCTACAATTGTGGCAGTTTCGTAGGTGTCCTGGCGAGCCAGTTTGCGAAGGAGTTCGGCCCCCCTGGTCTGGTCGAAACAGGACCGGGAAATGAACTTGACGATTGTGTCGTCGTCATCGTTTTCGTAGTGTTTTCGTTGGTGATCCTTCTTGTTGCGGAATCCCTCTAGTATCATGGAAGACGTTGTTGAAGCAGCCCCCCATCCCTCGAATTGTTCCTTCCTTTTCTGTTCACTACATTTGCGATTCTGTTGGTTCTTTAGATCGAAGTGTTGGACAACCTTTCGTGCCAACGGGGAATGGTACCGTCCCTCGTTCATCAATACCTCGTGGGGCTTTAGAACCGACAGACAGGCTATTGTTTCAGAATAGGATTGTCCGTTGCTCTGTTTGGTGACGGTCAACAAAAAGGGTGCCGACAAATCCAAGGAAACGACACAGGTTTCTCGTGCCAGGTTTTCGCCAATCGCACAAAGCACATGAGGTTTGCTATTGTTGCTATTGTCGTCATTGTAGTTGTTGCGAGCAATACTTCGATTGCTGCTACCGCTGCTTCGAACGCTTCTGCTGCTGCTTCCACGAACAATGCCATATTGATGGTTCTGGCGTTGGCGATGGTTCGAGGAGGAGACGGCGGACCGTTCACTCCTAGCAGAAGAAGCTGCACCACCCGAAAAAGAAAACCGTTTCCCACCAAAGTGACGTGTTTGGAGACGACGTTTCTTCGCGGAATTGGAAAGACTCTCATTGTCCATGTTGTCATTGTAACCATTGCCGCCAATGCCGCTGCTTGATGGTGTGCGATAATGGCTTTGGCGGGGAGCAATGCGATGGGGTTGCATGGTGCTAAAATTGGAAGAGGTGTAGTTGTTGTAGCAAGCAGAGAATGGGAGGAGCAATGTCGATTCGTAATAGAGAGAGAGAGAGAGAGAGAGAGAGAGAGAGAGAAATGACCAGAGGTTGTGAAAATGAAGGATTGCGGCCGTCCTTCTTTTGCTTTTTTTCCGCCGACAACTTTTTACTATTCATTCGTGAAGTTCATCTTCGAGATTCGTTTGCTTTTTTGAAGAGAATTCCCTCCCCAAAGAAATAATGGGGGAAAGGTACCATTTTTCTGTCCACGAAAGCAACCAAGAATTTCATTTCCATTTTCACGAAGCAAAAATGCCTCGACAGTCGATAGCAGCCGGCAGTATTCTGCATAAACCAACAGAAGTAAGCAGTAGCACAAACAACAAGCACAAATAAGAAACACACAATGCAAGAACACGACACCATCGACGATGCAACAACAAGAGCGATTTCCATGAACGATGACGACGACAATAATTATTATGACAATTCCCTCGATCACCTTCCGTCCTCCCATCCGGCTCGTTCCAAAGAGCTGTTTGGAAACAGCAAGAACGAAGGATTTCAAAAACGTCGTGGTGGATGGGGAGAAGCCATGGAACTCGCCCACACAACAACACCAACAACAACGAGCGGCAAAACAACTAACAACAGCAAGAACAACATTGTTGTCGATTTGAACCAATTCCGCAACACTGAAATCGGTAGGGGGTACCAAGCCAAACACGTTGTTCGGCAACGAACAGCAACAGCGGAAGAATCATTGACGAAAATCAAAACCATCAACAACACCATTATCGATCCCATGGCCATACAGGAACAAAAGCAGAAACAAAAACAACGAGAGCAATTTGCGGCAACTACCATTACACTCGACGAACTCTTGGAGAACGATGGCCTGCGAGCCTTTCGAAAAGAAATCGAAAATATATTGTCGTCGTCGTAGGGGGGAAAGCAAACATATAATCGAGAGCTCGATTGAAGGCGGGGTTGCCAACAGTAGAGATGGAATAGGTATACACGAAAAAAAGAGTTTCTTCAAGCGCAACAAGATTATAGAATAGTCCCCGTAGACACGGGAGATCTTAAAAAAAGAGTCTTGATGGGATAGGGACACACCGCTCCCAAATTATGCTCAGACTGCGTCTTTTTCGTTGCCAGCCTGGATTTGGTGGATTCTCTATCTCCGAGTAGCTACTCCTCCACTACAACGCACGCAAAACATTCGGAGCGATGTTTCCTGTACTTCTACGAAGTTTATCTCTCGCTCGATCTCTCTCTCGCGGCGTGTGAAGTATATAATAATCCTTGGGTAACGAGAGGTCATTCTTGTCGTTTACAGCACTTTTAGACAATCCAACTAGTTGTGTTTACTCGGTAGATCGTTGCTTGCTCGGAGCTTTATGTGTCTCTGGCTTGCATGCGTCGCCTATGGGAGGTAAAAAATAGTACCTGCCTTTCTCCGCTCTCGTCACATTTTCGCCTCGATTGTGCAACTCTCCACAAAAGCATGGAATGTCATAGTTTCATTATTTTGGTAGATGCAAGGATTGTCTTCGTAATCCGAAAAATGATGAAGATATGTGGTCCAAACGCACCCGCTCGATTGTTGGGTCTTCAACTTCCAATGGGGGAAATGAGAACTCTTTGCCATCGCACTCGTCACAAAATCGCGTTACCATGAAATAGATGCACTTGAAAATGCACTTGAAAATGCACTGGGAGCATACTTGCAGAATAGATGTCCATTGTTTGTAGCTGCACCATGGTGGCCAGCAGAGCCAGGGGTGGCCCCTACCCCCTGAGCCCCTGGTGCAGCCACAGGCAGCCATTTGGCCCTTATGAGCCACACAGGGCATAGCAGCAAAGAGCAAACACAGCAGGGGGTGCATGGGGCAAACAGGGGCTGCCACTCTGGCTACATGCCCCATGGTTGCCACCAGTGCTGCAGGCACCCCTGCAGCCACAGGCAGCCACCCAGCCCTGGGGCACACAGAGAGCACAGTAGGGGGGCACAAGCCCACCATGCAAGCCCCCCCAGGTGCCACTTGGGCACAGCAGGAGTTGCCACCTTGGCTAGGGGCAGCAAGGGCAGGGGGGTGCCAATGGGGCCAAGGGCATAGGGGGTGGCACCACACAGCCAGTGGGGGCAGGGCCAGGCAGCAGGGGATGGCATGGGCA
>Ga0163111_10001006_pt1 | contig 17054 bp, 18 predicted proteins | sample CRUFie1St18metaG_FD_109645 | JGI IMG/M metagenome (GOLD analysis project Ga0163111, IMG submission 109645) | Marine microbial communities from the Costa Rica Dome - CRUD Field 142mm St18 metaG | ecosystem: Environmental > Aquatic > Marine > Oceanic > Photic zone | place: Costa Rica: the Eastern...
GTTCTTGAATCGCTATTTCATATACAAGAAAACACATAATGTGAACGCGGACACGGTCTCTAAAAACCTCTTGGCGCAAACACTAGAAGATGAGATGGATGCGATGGCGAAACCTCCTGTAACTGAAGTGATTGACGAAGAAACACCAGCAGAGGAAAAGAAGGAAACAAAACCTAAAAAAGTAAATCGTCTAAAGCTAAAATCGGCCACCAAGAAAACAGAAAAATCAAAGAATGAAAAATCAAAGACCGAAAAATCAAAGACCGAAAAATCAAAGACCGAAAAAAAATAAAAACAGAATAATATTGTTATAAACAATCTAAATGTTGAATAATATTATATGTATCCTCAATGAGTTATTTTTTATTGCCTTGTGTATCGCAAAACTCAAACTTAAATAAATATATCAAAATAACCGAATCAACGAAAGAGAATATATCACCCGCCATAAATAAAACATTGGCGAATTATCTTTCTAATATAAAAACCGAAATTGACAATCGTCAAGATGATTGGGACCGATTCAAAAAATATACAAATCCGTATGAATACATTCACACGCAAATATCTAACACGAAAATGTCCGTTTGTAAAACAAAACCATTATCTAGGTCGTATTTCAAAATGATAGAAATCTGCGGACTATTTGATTTGCTGGAAGCACTGCCTGCCACGTGTAACTCGTTCCATCTTGCCGAAGGACCTGGTGGATTTATAGAGGCTCTCGCCCATATGCGAAAAAATAGGGCAGATAATTATATCGGAATTACGTTATTAGATAAGGATAATAACAACGTTCCTGGCTGGAAAAAGAGTAATATATTTCTGGAAAATAATCCAAACGTATACATTGAAACGGCCGCTGATCGCACAGGAAATCTCATGTCTATTGAGAATTTAAAATTTTGTCAGAAAAAATACGGAAACAAGATTGATTTGGTTACGGCCGATGGCGGCTTTGATTTTTCAATAGATTTCAACCATCAGGAAGCGGTAAGTTCAAAACTGATTTTGTGTCAGATAATTTTTGCCATCGCGGTGCAAAAGAAGCACGGTAATTTTTTCATTAAATTTTTTGATACATTTACGAATGCATCTATTGATATGTTGTATATTCTGTCCGCATTATATGAAGAGGTCTATTTTGTAAAACCGAATTCTAGTAGATACGCCAATTCCGAGAAATACGTTGTGTGTAAGAATTTTAGACTGGACAATAGTCAGGAACTAGTGAAATATTTCTATCCGGTATTTGACGTTGATGACGATAAAAGCATTAATGAAATTTTATCAATTAGACCACCCTATTTATTTGTGAACAAGATTGAAGAACTCAACGCAATATATGGACAGCAGCAACTAGATAGCATAGCGAACACTCTTAATCTGATAGATAATCACAAGTCAGACAAGATAGAAAATCTAAAAAAACAAAATATTCAAAAATGTGTAAGTTGGTGTCAAAAATACAACCTTCCGCATAATAAAAACAATAGCGGAAATATATTTTTGAATAAACATACTGAATAAATAATTATAAAATTGACTATGATATAATTATTTAAAACTGAATTAAATGACTAGCAGAACAGTAAGAATTAATAAGAAATATAAAATTAATGATACATATATTAATAATTGTATAATTATAACTAAACAAATACTAATTAATATTATTCTATGGATGTTAGTTCTCACCACATTTGCTTTATTGATTGTGAATAATGTATGTAAAATTGTATCTAAAAAAATGGATTACACTTATCTTAAATCAATTGGTGCAATAAGTCAGGTAATTGAATATATTGATAATAACAATAAAGATAACTCAAGGCGGTCTATTATATATGATAGAGCGAACAAGGAACCTTATCTCATAAGATACTACTTGCTATTCAAAGATAGAGAGAAATTCCCATTTAATGTATTCATCCATAAATTTATGAAGGGAGATGATGACGAAGACCCACACGACCATCCTTGGGGATTCTTTCATATCATATTGTCGGGTGGATATTGGGAAAATGTTCCAATGAAGATTAGCGAGAATAAGTTTGACAGAGGATTCTGTAAGGTCTGGCGTCCTGCGGGATATTGGAATATCGTTTCATCGGATTACACTCATCGCATTGAGCTGCGTGACGGCGAACCAAAACCGTGGACCATATTTGTTCCCTTCAAACGCAACAATCATTGGGGGTTCTGGATTAAACAGAACGATACTGAACCGTGGGTAAAACAAAACAACGAGGATTATTTGAGAAATAAAGATGTAACTAAAAAAATGGATTAATAAATTTACGATACGATAATTTGCCCATTCAATTCTTGATTATTTGAGGAAACATAATAATACGTACCTTTCTGTGTAGGTGTCCAGCTATAACTTCCGTTTACTTCTCCCTGGCCATTAAATTCAGGCGTGGTTACCTCATTGGCAAAAGAATACGCACCCTCTACGGTAACTATATGAAAAAGATGATTATTTAAACCCGCTAAATTAAATACAATAGTATCACCTAGATATATATTTATGTCAGGGTCTTGCGGGTGTTGGAGGAGACCATTTCTATCTTCCCCTGAAATATTATAATTAAGATCACCCTCAGGTCCTACTGTAAATGTAAAAGTTAAATTAACGATGGGTTTATCACATTTCCGTTTTGAACCAGTTCGCCTATGCGGTATACACTTATTGTGTTTTGATTTCAGGAAATAAATAGCATTTGAATTTGAACTATATCTTCCAGCATTCTTTGCGGCCAAACCATACGCAGAAGCGAAACTTGCTCCGTTTTGGTTAATCGTATCCATTTTGAGTCTGAGAAGGCGAGACCCACTAGAAACGGCTCCTTGGGTAGAAAACTTTTGGTTGTTCGGTTTGTATATCAATTGGTTCGGTTTGGTGCAATCTTGTTGATCGCCCGAAGTCTTATTGTAGTTGGGCGGACCATTGTTGGCATCGTCTGATGGGTGTAGTGGTTTACCATTTGAATCAAAATAGGTGAGAGTATCCACTTTGACACCGGTTGCTTGGTTCTGTGCGTAGGTGCGTCCCCTGGATTGTAAGTAAGCGCGACTGTCGGTGTAATATTTTTTGTCTACAATAGTAGAGGCGGTTTTGATAACGTGATTTTCGGGATTACACGCCACGCAGACCGTTTTTCCGGCATCTTCGTCAAAAAAAGTATCTTCGGGCTTCGGGTCTTGTATCTGTATTCCGTGATTAATCTCGTCTACTAAACCAATTCTATGATTGTCATCATCACAGATAGCTCCGCTTCCTAAATTCACAGAGCCACCCGGCGTATCCATAGGCATCCCGACCGCCGACCGACCACGACTATTTTTTCCGTTAAGCTGTTTGCGCCAAATTTTAAGTGGACGAGCCTTGAAAGCCACGCCGCTGTCACCGGATATACTATCATAATCCGCTCGTGTCCACGATGGGACAACATTATTATTAGTTAATCCTTTCCATTTAATTATAGGCTGTTCCTGCCAATTATAGGTTAGAGCCATTATATATACTAATTTTAGAAAATAAAACCTTTTGATATATTAATATGGCTATATCATTGTTAAATAAAATGGTGTTAACGTTTATTTTATTTTTAATAGGATTGAGTGTTATTGATAATTTTAAAATATTAAGTCCTGCTATCATAGAGGGCAATACAGGAAGTGCTGGTAATTTACAGACGGCTATTTACAAACATGCTGCTGAAATAGAAATATTAGATTCCCAAATAGAAAATATAGAAAAAAAAATGGATGACTACGATACTGATATTAAAAAATTAAAAATGGACTCCCAATTGAATTCTGATCAGATACTCGCATTAAACAAGTCAAACGCCACGAATGCATCGGCACAAGCACTATCGCCAGGTGTTAATCTTGATGCTATCGGTACAGATAAGAGCAATATATAAGAGCAATATATAAGAGCAATAATATCTATTTATTATATAATGCCTGTCAATAATTTTTTAGGGGAAGATTTTGATTATATCGGTGCTTTTAATAACCCAAGAGATTGTAGTCCTGGACCCTGTATGGGAGAAAGCGGTGATAAAATTATGGATAACTTAAAAGGAACCATGAAATACGGCAATGCGCTATTGTTTCATAGCGATTCTGATGATCTTCGCAGAGTTCAGAAAAATTCTGGAGTTTTAGGAAACAAATATTTTATCAATAGCGGTGTGGATTGTGAAACTCCTGATGGCGATACAGTATCAAGACATATTTATGTTAACAATCGCCCTACTGGTAATATTCCGTTTATCAATGAACTGGTTGGTGACGGCGGACTACCAAAAGGATTGATTCCTGGTTTGCTTTCAAATGTAGAACGTCTTAATCCGGTTAAATTGCTGAATGCGCTAGTCCCGGAAGTTGGTGATGCGGCTAAATGTAAGGAGCGCACTGTGACTGAAATACGTCAAAGAGACGATGGTTCAACTTACAGTGAAGAAGTTAAAGTGTATATGACAGATAAAGATTATGAAGAAGTAGAGCCGTTTTCGTCTATCCATGGTGATATTGTTGATGATAAAGATGTGTATAACTATTCTAAAATGCCCGACGATAAATTAGTTCAGTTATATCTCTCTACACTTACTATTGCTGGCATGTATATTGTTCTCAAGCTTATTAATAAGAAATAATTAGTTATAATATTATTATAATTAATCATTTAACATTTTTATATCAGGATAGAACCAGCACCACCGACAGCTAATAACGAAAGTTCTGGATTACCACCCTGCTGCAACTGTTGCTGTTGCTGTTGCTGCAACTGTTGTTGTTGCTGTAACTGTTGCTGCTGTTGCTGCTGTTGCTGCTGCTGTTGCTGCAACTGTTGCTGCTGTTGCTGCAACTGTTGCTGCTGTTGCTGCTGTTGCTGCTGCTGTTGCATTTGATGATGATGTTCCAATTGGTTTTGCTGTTGCTTTTGTACTTTTTGTTGCTGCTTTCTTTGGTGTTTTTGCACCTCATTTAGAGCACGATTCTCCTCAGAATGACGCTGGTGAAGTCTATTTCCACCAACCATAGGTTTTATACCACATCTATCACCGCCTACTAAAGAACCACAGCTGGAGCAGGAACCGCCTCTGCGAACGCGCCGCCTTACCGAGCGGCGTTTTTTACTGGGGCGCTTCTTCTTGCTGATACGCCTCTTTAGGTTACGCCGTTTGCTTTTGCCGGCTTTTACTTTGCGAGCTTTGCGCTTAAGAGACTTGCGCTTGGTTTTTCTCTTTGGTTTTCTGGGAATAAAATCAATTGGATCCTGATTGTTATTAATTTCCATAGAACCTTCCATTATATAATATGATATCATTAAAATATTATATAATTCAGAGCTTGACACGTTTAGATAATTCAAGCGCAACAAGACCGCCTAAAAATTGCGACATTATGTATGGGAAAGTATCATTGGAGGACTGTTTGCCCGCCCCACTTAATATCAGTGTAATGACCGGATTAAAGTTACCCGTTGAAACTTTGCTAGCGAATAAGATAGCAACGGCCAACGCGGCACCAGTAGCTAACGCATCACCAGTTACTAAATACACAAATACTATTAACATAGTTCCAAAAAATTCAACTAAATATTTATCCATTATATATTATATATTAAATAATATATAAAAATTTATATTTCAATAACCGAGAACTCACGCGGATTTTTTCTTTGGGGCGGTACAACCTCCGGCACGACACCTTGCCAACGCGGTGTTCCGACTGGTCTTATCATTGCTTTTATATTGATGTTCACTTCCATCGCTTAAACCCTGCATTGTGGATGATTTTCCAATCGCACGACTGCGTTTTGAGGAAATATACGAGCTAGTGGTTCTTGAAGCAGACGAGCCATACCATTTTTTCGTGTCGGATTGAGTATTTATGTTCTCTGTAAACTCTACCCGAGCATTGGAAAACATACTGCCTTGCGCCATAGTGTTGGGTTTGAACGGAACACCCATCTTAATAGTAGTAATGCCATTGTTTAAATACGATTTTCTATGAACACTGGATGGTCCTGTAGTATGATAAGTATACTGCATATACATATCATATATATAATATTTACCTCCTAATTGTTACTTCTCTCACGACTAATAGCTTGTAATTTCTTAAAGCGCGCGTAGTCAGAGCCAGCATATACAAACTTTTGGTTTCCGGTGTAGGCGGATGTTCCGGTAGAGTTTCCACCCGGATTAAAGTGCTTGCTCATATTACCAATACCATTGGCTTGACTAGGAGCGTATAACCCAGGCATAACGCCCGAATTATATGAACCCGCCTCATCACCAGCGTTCATCGCCGCTCTAAAAGGAGTAAGAGGTATTTTTTTCCCTTTCTTTATTGCCGAGCCAGTACCTTTATTAAGATTGTATTGAGTTCTTTTATTACCAAATGCTTTTACTGTAATTATACGATCGGTCATTATATACTGGATAAAGAAAAAATATAACAGTCCTAAAAGTGTATAATTCATAAAGTGTATAATTCATAAAGTGTATAATTCATAACAAGCAATGTTTAATTTATGTCATTATTCTTGGGGCAATGTTCATTGTAATGAGTTCTTGAAACATCAGTTTACATGCGTATGGAAGCTCCACATAGGCAAAATCCGAACGATTATCACATGTATTACAAATATGAATATGCTGCTTATTATTGAATGCTGCAATCATACCGCATTTTTTACAGACATGGACGCTGAATGAATCGGAAGCATCATATAGACGTCCTTTATTAAAGCGAGACGCACCGTGTGAACACATACAATCACGCTCCATCTCGCCATAACGAAGTCCGCCATCGCGAGACCGACCTTCAGCTGGTTGACGCGTGAGATTCACCATCGGTCCAATCGAGCGACTGTGTTGTTTGTCAGCCACCATATGCTTAAGTCTTTGATAGAAGACTGGACCGACAAAGATGGAACTCTCAATCTGTTCGCCCGTGAGTCCGTTATACATTAGCTCGTTGCCTTTTGATTCGTAGCCAATATTCTGAAGTTCTTTACAAATATCCTTAATATCAAATTCTCCAAAACTCGTTCCGTCGCCAAATAGCCCCAGCTCCAGAAGCGCCTTTCCTAGAAGCGTCTCTTTCAGCTGAGCGATTGTCATACGAGACGGAATTGCGTGCGGGTTGATAATAATGTCTGGCTTTACTCCGTTGGACATAAAGGGCATATCGCACTCGGGAATAATATTTCCAATGGTGCCTTTCTGTCCGTGCCTGCTGCTGAATTTATCTCCGATTACCGGCTTGCGAATAATGCGGATTCTCACTTTACAAAAGTTGTATCCGTCTCCGTTTCGCTCAATGTAATTTTTATCCACATACGCTTCACCCTTTGTCCTGTAAATCCTACTCTGGTCCTCGTATTTCATCACCTTGGTGTGATCGTTTCGCGCATCCTTAATTGGAAGAACCTTCGATATGATAACATCACGATTTTCAACAAGGGTGTTTTCGGGAATCACGCCATTGTTATTGACCTTATCGTAATTACCAAACTTCATCCCCTTTGTCTTTGTCTTGTCTGGTTTACAGCGGAGTTCTTCATCTCCGTGAATCTTTTTCTCCTCGTCCTTCTCGGTCTGATAAATGGTCGCAAGGAAGAGTCCGCGGTCAATCGCACCTTTATTGAATAGGATGGAATCCTCCTGATTAAATCCCGTGTGCGTCATGATAGCCACAATGACCTGCGACCCCGAGGGAACTTTGTTCAACTGCATAATGTTCATAACGCGTGTATCAACGAGCGGACGCATCGGATATGTGAGCACATACGCGGTCTTGTCCATCCGCTGATTGTAGTTGGTCACATACATCCCCATAGCCTGTTTTCCCATTGCACACTGATAGGTGTTCCTGGGCGACTGATTGTGTTCTGGGAATGGAATACACGAAGCCAAAACACCAAATATGGTGCTCGGATGAATTTCGCAATGAGTGTATTTATAAATGTAGTTTCCCTTGCTCTTCGTAAGATCGCCAGGTCTCATCGCAATCATACTGTAGTTCTGTTCTGCGGCATCAATGTATTCAATCACCGTGTTGTTATCAAAAATGTCAACCAGCAAATCGTTCCATTTAATCTCCTTTTTCTTGAGTTTCTCAATATAAGACTGATTAAGAATGAGTTTGTTATCCAATACTCGTAGGACTGGACGCGTCAATCTGCCCGCGTCGTTAATCATACGAATCTCTTTACGTTTCGTATCAAAGATAATAGATGAGTAAATATTAATAATTCCCTTATATTTTTTATCCTTAAGTGAGTAGTATAGCTGAATAGGGTCTTTTGCGTTGCCGACCCACGCACCGTTTACGAACATCTTCACACCATTAAGAAGCGTGTCCACATCCATTTCCTCAAACGTGTAGATATATGGCTCAACATAATCATACAACGATGCGCTATTACACGGAATGGTCACATTGGTCATATAACTCAGATTCTTCACCACTCCAACGGATCCACCCTCTGGAGTTTCGGCGGGACACAAGAAACCCCAAGAAGTGCTATGTAGCTTTCTTGGCGGAATCAGTTTACCGCTCTTGTCAATAGGAGTGTTGACACGCCTCAGATGGCTAAGACTTGAAATGTATGTAAGACGATTGAGAACTTGCGCTACACCTACCTTATTGCTGGTCGTCTGGCGGATACCAAAATCGCCAGTAGCTAGCGCGCGCTTGATTCCGTTCTCAATGGTGGTGGACTTTACGATTTTATATATATTTGTCATATTTACGATAGAGCAATAATCTTCGGTCGTTCTCCAAGAGCCGTTGTTAATTTCACGGACAATTTGCTTGGACGTGTCCTTCACCAATTTATTGAAATAATTGCGGAACAGGTTGTTGAGAAGCGAACCGGTCAAATCAATGCGCTTGTTCATATACGAATCACGATCGTCCTGCTTTATCCATCCAAAACTACATGATAGCAGGCGATTCGTCATATATCCTAGGAAATAAATCTTCTGTTCTTTTGTTTTGCAGTGTGGAAACAGGTCCTCCGACAAAACGGTTTGGGTAAACTCCATTTTTTTCCTAATACCGGTTTCTTTATCCATATTAAGCGGAGTGTACATTGCGTTGGAGGTGATGAACGCCAGCGAGTCTACTTCGGTCAAGTATGCCTGAGCATCCACAATGGACCCACGAAGTCCTTCCATAAGTGTTTTTACATTTTCTGATTTACTCTTTGTGTTAAGGACGATTTTGGAGCAAATCTCTTCGTCGGAAATAATACCCAGTGCTCTGTAAATAATAAACAGTGGAATAGGCGATTTTATCCTAGGAATCTGGAGATAAATGCCCTTACCAAATCCATTGTTTTTAGAAGCAATATAGAGCGATATTTGTTTAGGAGAAATACATTTGAAATCTGGAACTGACTTTATCTCGGCCAACCACTGCCACTTGCTGTTATTTTTTGAAATATTAAAGCATTGGACTTGGTTTTCGGCGGCGCGTTCCTGACCAAGACACGTCTTTTCGGAGCCGTTTATAATAAAGTATCCTCCGGGATCCATTGAACACTCGCCACTCACATTGGTTGGAATGTGCTTGTATTGTTGTAGAACACAAATCGCCGAATTCAGCATAATCGGCAACTTTCCAATATGGATCCCCGGCATTGTTTTATACATTGTTTGGACGGACTCTAGAAGCGGCCCATTTCTAATAAGGTATTTAATATTCATATCTACTGTCATGTTCGACGCATATGTAAAGTTGCGTAGTCGTGCTTCCTGTGGAAACATTAATTTTGTAGCACCATTGTTCTCATGAATTTGGGATCGTTGAATACTGAAATTATCAAATGAGACGAATATTTCCAATGAGTATTTTTTTGTCGCTTCATCGTAATCGTGTTCGGATTTAATGTGTACTGGGTTGAACATAGCAATCGTTTTTGGGATTTGTACTTGAACGAAATTATTGTATGATTCAATTTGATGCCTCACTGCCTGCTGTAGCTGTGCGCCGGCAAAATACGATTCAATAATAGTCCACGCGGCCTCGTTGTAATTCTCAATATCGTTCGGTTCAACTTTCATCATCTTTGATTTAGACGACATTTAAGCTATTTTATAATTCAATTTATCTTTATATTATTTGGAAATATAGTTTTATGTTAAATCTCTAATATAATTTTTATATGATATTATAGTTATGTCTCAGAAAACGATCCAATTAAATCCCGAATTCTTATCTTCGGGTGGAGGAAAACGAAGGGATAAAAACAATGTAACACGAAAAGAGCGGAAAGTTAAGCCTACTGCTAACGTAAATCCCAGCAAACTACGTAAAGAACTATTAAATAGGATAAAAAATCATCAAGACAAGACTGAAAAGGAACGTAAAGTAATCGAAGAACCTAAAAACGAGGATGTATTTACAAACGAATTCAATAATTCTATGAATTACTTAGAAGAGTTATCAAAGAAACGGAAAGAGCGAAAAAAACAACAAAAAATGTTGAAGCGAACAAAAAAACAAATGCGCCAACAGGAAGGAGAAGGGAGCGAAAACATATTTGTTAATACCGAGTTACCAAAAGAAATGAATATGAATACAATACACCCCCCAGCAGTTGCCAGCGGTGAAATGCCAATCAACATTGTTTCAAACGCAGGTCGTCACAATCAGACCTTAAAAAATCAGCCCCTCTATAGCTCGTTGAAAAACGGTTCGCGCCCCACCTACCGCGAGATGATGCGCACTTCCAATCAGACGATATCACAAGGACCAATGCCTATGCCCACGACAATGCCCACGACAATGCCAACGACAATGCCCACGACAATGCCCACGACAATGCCCACGACAATGCCCACGACAATGCCCACACCGCAAATAAATGTTGGTCTCATGGCACCCGTGCCACCACCACCGCCACTAGCACCATTTCCGTGGCAGCGCCATCACCCTCTTCCTATACGACCATTTCTATGAATAGAAACGAGGAAAAGCCAAAGCCCAAAAAACCTATGCGGGAAAAACGAATTAAAACATACAAGTACAAGCTTGGTAAAAAAGACAAAAACGTTTCGGTTCTTATCAAAAACAATACTACGCGTAGAAATGTCAAAAAGGCCCATGCTGAACTCAAAAAGAATAATATATTAGAAATAAAGAAATATCTCAAAAAACACAACTTATTAAAGGCCGGTAGTGATGCCCCACCAGATGTATTGCGTCAATTATACGAACAAACTAGATTGGCTGGAGAGATAAATAATAATAATAGTGATAATTTAATTCATAATTATTTATCAAAGTGACATAAAGGGTTATATTTACCCTATATTAGATATGCCGTCACTTATTAGATATTTAACCACAATTTTTATATCAGCATCTGTAATCGCTCCTAGTAGTGCGATAACATCGCAAGCGACCGGTCATAGGGCACATAAGTTCAACAAACGCTACGAGTCTAACCACAATACGCTTCACCCCTCTTTACAACGTCTACGCAATATTGATATTGGGATGATTGCTTCTAAACTAAATATGACTATTCCAGCAACAACAGTAGGATTAACAATAGCAACCGTATCTATTAATAAAGTATTATTCAAAACATCACAATTAATCCTACATAAATTAGGAATTAAAAAACATAAAAATACCAAAAAAAGTGAACCAGCACGCCCAGATGTCAAACCTGTCGCTTCGCCTAAACCTGCGCATGTGCCCGCTCCCACCATGAAACCGATTCCTGAAAATGAACGACCATTAACCGAAGAAGAAGTTATCCAGTGTCAAGAAGAATGGGCTCGTGCAATAGAAAGTATTTCGTTGGCCTATCTTCGCGGAGGCCATTTCGTAAGCGCAGCCACCGACGTCGCCGAAAAGTTGTATGGATACGGCCATCATGATGTGCTATTCAAGCCCACTAAGGCGAGCAAGCATCCGTTTCGCACCACGGCCCACGAAGCAATGTCTTATTTTGTGGGTGCCGATAATCTAGACAACTCAGAAAAGTTTCGCGGCGAGGATTTGGGGTTCGCCATCAACGGAGGCAAAGGTTGGAAGAAGGTCGTATTCAACAACCACAAAGTTTATATTGACAATAACATTGCGCTTGCGATGGGCACATACGATTTTACCTGTGCCACCACGGGCGAAATAACGAGCGCGGAATTCACCTTTGGATATAAGCGTTGTAGCGACGGCAAACCACGAATTTTCCTCCACCACTCCAGTGTTCCATATAAGGCGATGAGTCAACCTCCCGAACGTCACTTCCCTAAAGAGTCGGATCACCGGCAACAACTCTGTACGCAGGTTCATATTCACGTTTTATCATCAGATGACGACAAACCAACCGAGACTGATAACAATAAAAGACACCTTAAGTATTTAGTCAAGTAATATAAAGATTAAATATAAACCTAAATAATATGACAATATTTGATGATTATTTTAATTATTGTGATAAATGGAAAAAAATATACGGTGAAAAAACATATGTCCTAATGGAAGTGGGGAGTTTTTTTGAGATATATGGTCTAATGGATTCTGATGGCGTCGTCAGCGGCAACGACATGGATGCCCTTGAAAAAATGACAAATCTTACGGCAAATGTGAAAGAAAAATCATTTCACGATGGAAAAAAGGTAATAATGGCCGGATTTATGCCAGCACAATTCAGCAAATTCACGCGGTTTGTTTCTGAATATGATTATACGCTGATAATCTATAAGCAGGTAAAACAAGGTGATGGGTTCACGCGAGTATTTTCCGATATTATCTCTCCGGGCAGCGTTTTTGACGATGAAGGGACGAGCATTTCGAATGTGACCCTATGTCTGTGGATTGAATACGTGAGACCGATGAAATTTATCGAAGAGTGTGTGGTGTTAGGAGTTTCCACACTGGATATTTTTACGGGCGTCACTACGATGCACGAGATTACGCAACCTTTCAAGCACGAACCAAACACCTACGACGAAATAGAGAAACTGGTCTCTATTTATCGCCCAAGAGAAGCAATCATAATATCCAATTTGGAAAATCCGATTACCAATGAAATCGTATCATTTGTGGGGTTGGACAATTGTAAAAATTACATTATAAATTATACCAATTCCGATTTTCTGCTTTCCAAATACATTAAAAACGCCGATAAACAAACCTTCCAGAAAGCGTCATTGAATAAATATTATCCGGAACTTTCCGATGAGTATATTATAACCGACGTAATCCAGAAATACAGCATTTCTCTCCAGTCCTTCGTAGTATTGCTGGATTATATGTATGAACATAACTGCGACTTTACCAGTAAACTCAAGTTCCCCGAGTTTAAACACGAAACAAACAAGCTTATTTTGGCAAATCACTCGTTGAAACAGCTGAATATTTTGGACGATAATAGACACAAGGGAAAATATAAATCCGTCAGTAGTTTCCTCAATAATTGTAGAACAAATATGGGAATCAGAAAGTTCCAGTATGATTTACACAACCCAATTAACAGGATTGACGTGCTAAATGAAGGATATCATATGACAGATAGCGTGATCGCAACCGAAGAGTGGAAACAATACCGCGAGTCACTAACCACTATTATGGATTTGGATAAATTCAAGCGCGCGCTCCTTATGAAGAAAACCTCTCCTAAAATGTTTGCGAAATTACATGCTAATCTGAAAATCATAGTAGAGTTGGCAAAAAGCGCACAGGCGAATAATGCCGAAGTCTATGAATACGCTACGCGCGACGGAAATCCGATTACGAATGGAACGCGCCTCATAACCAAACTAGAAGAGACATTCAACATTGATATTGCGGCGTGCGTCTCCGAGGTGTCTACCGAAAATCTATCAAACTCGTCAATTGCGCGTCTTCATTTCATAAATCAAGGAGTTTCGGATGAGATAGATTCGGCGCTGAACAAATATCACGACTGCTTGGCGATTCGTGACGCAATCCAACAATATTTAAACACCATAATTTCAAAATCAGAGAAAAAATCCAAAAACACCGACTATATTAAAAACGCAAATCAGCAAAAATCCGACCCATACTTTTATTCTACTACACGACGATGTAATCTGCTCAAAGGTAACATTGATCAGATGTCCCCGGATGACAAAATTGTCAAAATTAACTTCAAGGATAACGCGAACAACGAAAAAGATTACCTTCTCCATCTAGAGCAAATTACCATTGTGAATAAAAACTCCAGCAAATCGGAGAAAATAATTACCAGTTCTCAAATAAAGCAAATTATGGCAAATATCCAATTATCATTAGACAATATTATTTCCGTCATTACTACGTTTTACAAGGAACTTTTGGAGGACTTGATAACGTATACGGAATCCTTAGACGTAGTCAGTTCTTATGTTGAAAATATAGATGTCTTACAGAACAAGGCATACATTGCTACAAAATATAATTATTGTCGTCCAGTTATTGACGAAGGGGCACCAAAATCCTTCTGTGATTTCACTGCGATTCGGCATCCACTGATTGAACACATCCAGACCAACGAACTATACGTTACGAACGACCTAACGATTGGAAAGGAAGGCGACGATTTTGACGGACTCCTGCTATACGGCACCAATGCTGTAGGCAAAACGAGCCTGATACGCTCCATCGGTATCGCAATCATCATGGCGCAGGCGGGACTCTACGTTCCGTGCGAATCGTTTGTCTTTTATCCGTACGACTACATATTCACGCGAATCCTTGGAAACGACAATTTATTCAAGGGTCTCTCTACATTTGCAGTGGAAATGTGCGAATTACGAACCATATTGAAAATGGCGACTCCCAACAGCATTATTCTAGGCGACGAACTATGTTCAGGAACCGAGAGCAATTCGGCACTCAGTATATTTACGACCGGATTGGAGATTTTGAACGAAAAAAAATCAACGTTCCTGTTTGCTACGCATTTTCACGAAATAACAGAATATGAAGAAATACAGAATCTCTCAAGACTAAGAATGATGCATATGGAAGTTGTCTACGATGTTGAGAACGATTGCTTGGTATATGACCGAAAGCTAAAGCCAGGTCCAGGCGACTCCATGTATGGACTAGAAGTCTGTAAATCGCTCGGTCTTCCTGATAATTTCATAGAACGGGCAATTGATATTCGCTTGAAATACAATCCCGAAGCCTGCGGTATCTTATCTCAAAACAAGAGCCGATACAATGCTAAAAAAGTAAAGGATAAGTGTGAAATATGCGGTAAAAACAGTGTTGATATGCATCATCTAATCTATAAATCACAAGCCGATAGAAAAACGGGTTATATTAAAGATTTTAACAAGAATCATCCGGCGAATCTCTCTAATGTATGTAAATTATGTCACGATAAGATACACGAAAACGGAACCCAATATAGAAAAACGAAGACTACCAAAGGTAGTAAATTAAGGGAGGTGTAATATTTAATATATAATATTTTATATAATGAAGGCAAATAAATCTAATTTTAAATTTAATAAAGCCAGTTTTATTAAAATACTTAAAAGTCTTAAATATCCAATATATGTTGTTCTAATGGTTTGCCTCATTTTAGGAATATTGGTAGCGTTGCGAACCATATTGGTTAGAAATGATGCTGACAATACGCCAGTTAAAGTTACGATGGTTGAATCCTTCAAAAGTTCATGCGATGGCTCAAAATCGTTAAAAGAACGCGACAACTGGTGTAAAAATCTGAACGATGCCCCTTGTAAGTACAACGATTGTTGTGTTCTATTAAATGATGCTGAAAATAGCACAACCTGTGTTGGTGGCGGAACGAGTGGACCGACCTTTAAGGATGTTGACTACGATTATTATATCCATAAAAAAAAATGCTACTCTAAGAATACGAGAAACGAAATTAAATGTCCGTAATATTAGTTACATATAATAGTAATTGAATGTCACTAATTATGAATATTTGATAAAATTGATTTATAAATTAATCTATAGTAATATATTAAAAATGTTGATTCCGGTGAAATGTTTCTCGTGCGGAAAGGTCCTGGGCGATAAATACAGATACTTCGAACAGGAAGTGCGTCGTATCAAAGGAGTAAGCAACGATGTTAATGTTGTTACCTATCTAACACAGGACATGAACGATAAAACTCCCGAAGGAACAACGATGGACAAACTTAAACTGGATAAAATATGCTGTCGTAGACATATGTTGACACACGTTGAAATTGAATAAAAGGTTGTGGATATAATATTAACGAAATATATATATGGCTAAAAAATATAATAAAACTAAGAAAAATACAAAGTCTGGAAAAAAACAAAAGAAGGTGCGTTTTTCCAAAACAAACAAAGTTTACCCAATTAAGCGAAAAGCCGCCAGGCGCGGTCGTAAAATGAAGGGCGGCAGTATCAAAAACACGATGCTGCCTTCCCCCGTTATTAATGGGTGGTATGACCTAATGTCTACACCTAAAAGTCTACTAATGTCATATGACGGTGTTGAATATCCCGATTCCATTTTCAGTGATCCATTAAAGGGGCAAAGTTTGTAGGTCCAAAGTTTGTAGGTCCAAAGTTTGTAGGTCCAAATTTTACAGGTTCTAAAATTTTATATCTTTTTTAATATTATAATGAACAAATTAACCAAAAACTTGATGAAAGACTTCAAAAATTTATGTACTCCGGCACACCTTTATTTAGTAATTTCGGTGATTGGAATGATTTTAATGATGTTTCAGAACGCGGGCAACACCACCTCCTACTGTGTGGGTGCATACGAATGTCCTGTTCCAAACACCAGTGTTGTTTTTATTAGCAAGGCGATCTACATTCTCTTCTGGACATTTGTTCTGAACGCAATTTGCAAAGCGGGTTACAAGAATATTTCGTGGTTTCTTCTTCTTATTCCCTTTATCTTAATGGCCATTCTTATTGGTCTTTTAATGTTAAACGGGGGCATTTAAGATTTATTACAAATCATACAATTTTAATTATATTTTAAATATAAATTAATACCACATAATATGTGCTATTAATAAAGCATAAAAAATATA
>Ga0163111_10001008_pt1 | contig 17052 bp, 30 predicted proteins | sample CRUFie1St18metaG_FD_109645 | JGI IMG/M metagenome (GOLD analysis project Ga0163111, IMG submission 109645) | Marine microbial communities from the Costa Rica Dome - CRUD Field 142mm St18 metaG | ecosystem: Environmental > Aquatic > Marine > Oceanic > Photic zone | place: Costa Rica: the Eastern...
AATTTAGTATAATAACATTACGACTTAAAGTAGAAAACTGTCTTTTTCCAACTAAAGAAAAAGGCAGGACTTTAAGGACGTATTGAATAGTAGAGGAGTGTCTTCCGGGTGCCCGGTGTTATACCTCCAAAATCACATAACAATAATTGCCAGTCAATTTTTTAATAGTTAAGTGACTTTAAATAAAAACTATAATATAGTCCCACTGATCACTCGGACTTTAAAATGCGATCAAAGTAGAAAGGAAGGCGGGTTTATTATACTCGCCTTTTTTCGTTAGGATAAATACTAGCATGTCAGACAAACTTGAATATATTATAGGCAAAATTGTAATGGACTTAATGTTAGAAGCACATGATAAAGGCATCTCATTATCGTTCGAAGACATTTGCAAGATGGTTGGCATACCTGAACATTTAGTAGAAGACACAGACACAGAAGATGCATATTTCACTTTAAACCAAGAGTTCATAGATGCCATGTCTGATAAGGAACTGAGAGATGCAATGATTGAAAGAGCAATCTCTACAGTACACTAAATGAGAATAGTATGCCTAAGAAGGAACAGAGTTTAGACTCTATACAAAAGCGACAACAAACGTATGATGAAAAATGGGGACCATATCAATTACATAAAAGGCATTGCAAATTATGTAAAAAGACTTTTAAGTGGGCAGGTAGAGCCAGAACAAAAGGCTTCTTACGAGCAATGTTTAACAAAAACTGCGAAGCCTGTGTCAAAGAATCCCTCAGTATTTAAAATTGGATTAATATTATTTGGTGCTTTGGTAGTGAGCAGACTTTTACCATTGCCACCAAACAGCGAACCACTATTAGGATTAGCAGTAATCACACCCTACCTAACTAAAAACAATCTAGCATTCTTATTACCTTTGGCTGTAATGTTTGTGAGTGATTTGTTTATAGGTTTTCATAACAGCATGTTAATGACCTACTCGGCTTTAGCATTAGCACCATTCATTAGCAGAACATTAGACAGCAAGTATATGTCATTATTAAGCAGTTGGTTAGTATGGCATGTAATGGCAAACGCAGGCCAATGGTTCCCTCCATTTAGTCCAGAAGCATTGTTATTTGATATTAGATTTTTAATAAGTGGACTAGCAATAGTAGTTTTATTTGATCTAGTACAAAAATACACTTCAACTGCATTACAGTATAATAAATAATACTTAACAACTTTGGGGCCATAGCTCAGATGGGAGAGCGTCTGGTTTGCAACCAGAAGGTCCGCGGTTCGATCCCGCGTGGCTCCACCAGGTATATTATGGAATTTAACATTTTATTTTGGCTATTCACGAAGCATATAATTGCTGATTATTATATGCAGTATCCGTGGATGTACAAACACAAAGGCACATACGGACACCCAGGCGGAATAGCACATGCTGTATGGCACGGCATATTAACAAACATTGTACTTTTATATTTTGTTGGACCAATTACAGCCGCATTACTTGGAACACTTGATGCTATTATCCACTATCATGTAGACTATGCTAAGAATAAAGTATGGGCAAAAACAAATACTAACCCTGGAGAACAACTGTATTGGATTATACATGGCACAGATCAACTTGCACACGGAATGACATATTTCTTTATTGTACATCTGTTGGCCCACGGTCATGTTTGAGAAACTAAAACAATTTATTATAGATACTGAACCAACAGTTTTAAGTTCTGCTACACCAGATTATGAACCACATGAATACAAACTTATTGTATTAGAAGATGTATTAACTGATGAGGAAATATCATTTTGTAAGTTATCATTCAATGATCCAAATACTGAGAAGCAAGAAGTATATGCTCACCCACCTGAAACACATAAAATACACAGGCAAAGAGCAGACTTTTTTGATATACATGAAATCAGTTTAGAGTTACAAAAGACAATAGAACCTATTAAAGAAAAGTTTAATCTAAATGGTTTGGGTATTCCTAATACAAGCATGTGGCAAGACTCACCAGGATTTGAATTGTTTCCGCATTGTGATCAAAAAGTTTTAAATGTAACTATGCAAATTTATTTAGATAATGATTGCGACAAGAGATGTGGCACAACATTTCTAAAGCCAGTATTTGGTAGTGAGCACGGCGAAGAATTATTAACAACCTATTATGGAAAAGGTAATGGTTATATATTGTTAAACACAAATAAAGAAATGCACGGTATGATGACAACTGTACCAGAAGGACAGAAACGAACCAGTTTATACATTGTATTCAACAAAAGTGAGGTAATTAAATAGTATGACAAGTAAGACACAAATGACTAAAAAGCAGTTGATTGATGCATTGTCATCTGCTGAACAACGCATAGCGGAGTTAGAAGAACAAGTAGAAATACTTGAAGCAGAAAAAGTGCATATTGGTGCTAAACTGTTAGACGAAGAACAGTCTAACATGGTTAACATTCTAAAGTCTAAAATAGAAGACTTGGAGAAAAAACAAAATACTGATGGCAAATAACATAGTCGACTTGACTGCTTATAGAGAAAAACTTAAAGCCGTAGAAGAGGACAATGATATTCTGTATGAAGAAACTATCGACGATGTTATTAGAGACTTAACAAAGTTTATGGTACATTTAGGTATGGACTTAGATGTAGATATAACACATGAAAGTTTCGCTGTATATTGTAGTACAGCCGCAGGTTACTATAAAAAAGCATTAAGAGTTGGCTTTGGATTAGAAGAATATAAATCCGATTTAGTTGATTCTGACACTAGTATTTGGGAACTTATAGAAGACATTAACAACAGCAAGGATGACGACGATGAATAAGAAAACAGAACAAGCAAATTTAAAAAAGTTAATACTTGATTATAACAGAAAGCCTGTGTTGTCTCCTGCATTTGAAAAACTATTAGACAGTTATATTAAAAGCGGAAAGTATATGTCAGTAGAAAAACTTCAAGTGTTAAGAAATGATATAGTACAAAATTTAGTAGAGTATGCAAACAAATATAAAATAAGCAATGTTTGTATTGGACTTAGTGGAGGCATTGATAGTGCCTTAACAGCAAGTTTATTTAGAGATGCTGGCTATCATGTAATAGGTGTAACAATGCCTATTAATCAAATAGAAGATGAAACAGATAGGGGAATTGAAACAGCACAGGCATTAGGCATAGACCATAGACATATTGATTTAACAGGAGCATACGAAAGTTTGCTTCAACAAGAATATAAAATCGATGCAAGTTTAATCAGTAATGATTATGCTAGTAAGATTAGAAAAGGAAACATTCGAGCCAGGTTGCGTATGATTACATTGTACAATCTTGCTGGCGCGAGTCAAGGCTTTGTAGCAAGTACTGATAACTTCAGTGAACTTGCGGCTGGCTTTTGGACACTACACGGTGATGTAGGTGATGTATCACCAATCCAATCATTAAGTAAGAGTTGGGAAGTTCCTGCTCTTGCTGAAATGCAAGGAGTCCCGGATAGTGTTGTGTTTGCTGTACCAACTGATGGATTAGGAATATCTAGTTCTGATGAGGCACAGTTTGGATTCAGTTACTTGGAGTTTGATTTAGCATTGTTCAAGTTACTGGAAAATGTAGACGGAGTGGAGTTCGAGAATACTATATCAGATATTACCGGATTCAAAGATATTAAGGACAAATTAATAGTAGAAGATGTCGCTAGTAGAATTAGAGGCACCACATACAAGAGATTCAACCCTTATAATCTAACACATACGTTTGAGAAAGATCGATATGATCTACTAGAGAAACTAGATAACCAATTGAGGAGATAAACCATGGAAAATTCAGTCATAGGTATAGTAGTTGTAGTAGCAATCGTTGGATTTGTTGTTTACCAATCATTTTTTAACAAGGATGAAGTAGTAGAAAGCAAACCTGCACCTGCTCCTGCACCAGCACCTGCACCCAAGGCTCCTGCTAAACCAAAAGTTCCAACTGCGGCAGAACTTAATAAAAAGACTAAAGCAGAATTAGAACTATTAGCAAGAGAAAATGGTGTTGAATTAGATTTGCGTAAAAAGAAAGCAGATTTAGTGAAAGAGGCTAGAGCGTCTTACCAACAGAAGTAGCAATACACGGACCAAGTATTCAGTAAAGCAGGCCTAGTGCCTGCTTTCCTTTTGGCTGTATTTTAAACACGATAAATACTGCTATGCTAAACTTATATCTTTGCCAACCTAACTTTAGATTTGGTATTGCAGGAAAAACTGGCTATTGGATTCCTTACAGCATTGGTTGTTTATGGAGTTATGCTAGTCAGTTTGATGATATAAAAGAAAATGTAGATCTCAAAGACATAATATTCCGCAGAGAAAATGTAGATACTCTAGTTGATAGACTAGAAGACCCAGACATAATAGCATTTAGTTGTTACATGTGGAACTGGGAATGGAGCAAAGCAGTTGCTCAAAAAGTCAAACAAAAATATCCTAAATGCAAAATAGTATTCGGTGGCCCACAGGTTACTGATAGACCAGATGAAGAAGAATTCTTTAAGCATCACAAGTATGTAGACTCAATTAGTTTAGCAGAAGGCGAATTAAGTTTTACAGATATATTACGCAATCTAATCAACGGCAAACTAATAGAAAAAATATATAACTATCCAAGACTAACAGAATTAGACATACCAAGTCCTTACTTAACAGGTGTGTTTGAAAAGATTATAGCAGACAATCCAGGCGTACTATGGAATGGCACATTAGAAACTAATCGTGGCTGTCCATTTGCTTGTACATTTTGTGACTGGGGTGGCTTAACATATAGTAAACTTAAAAAGTTTCCTGAAGAAAAAGTATTACAAGAACTGCATTGGATGGCACATAACAAAATGGATTATGTAACAATAGCAGACGCAAACTTTGGTGTGTTTACAGATAGAGATATGAAGTTTACAGAAGAACTTGTTGCATTACAAAAAGAGTTTGGCTATCCTCAAGTTGTTGATGCCACATGGTATAAGAACAGTTCAGAAGAGATAATGGAAATTGTTAAGAAGTTTATCAGCAGTGGCTTCAATAGAGGACTAACTTTAAGTGTACAAAGTATGGACATGGATGTACTAGAAGAAATTAAAAGACGTAACATGGAGTTTAGTAATCTCAAACACATATTTGATATATGTAATAGAGAACAGATACCTAGTTACACAGAACTTATACTAGGCTTACCCAAAGAAACATTTGAAAGTTGGAGTAAAGGTTTGTGTGATGTAATTGAAATGGGTCAACACAATGCTATTGAAAGTTGGTTAGCACAATTACTAGAGAATGCACACCTTAACACACCTGGGCAAAGAGCAGAACACGAAATAGATACTATTATTGTTAAAGATTATATAAGTGGATTTGAAGAAGAAGATGGTATAAGCGAAAGTGTAACATTAGTTAGAGGCACAAAGGATATGCCAATGCCTAAATTTATAGACAGTTGGTTGTATGCCTGGATGATTAATAACTTTCATAACTACGGTTGGACACAAATTCTAAGCAGATTCCTACGCAAGTATAAAGACCTAAGTTACTTAGACTTTTATAATAGACTATGGCAACACATACAAGAAGATGATGGCTATGTCAGAGAACTATTTGATACAGCAAAGTCTCAACTAACAGAATATTTAGAAACAGGTATTGCAGATGGCTTTAGTGGACATACTCTTATGTGGTCTGCTCAACAAGACTTTCACAAGGAGCCATTAAAGATATGGAACTTTGTAGACAAGGTATGCAGTAAAGAATGGATAGACATACCTAACAAGTACTATGCACCACTAATGAAGTTTCAAACATTCTATGTTACTCACATGAACATAGAGTATCCAATGAACATGTCATTTGACTATAACTTTATGGAATATATAAATGATGATGTTGAACTTACCAAAGACAAAAGCGAACTCACTCTAGAGTTGCTTATGCCTTACACTACTGAAGAAGAATACATGGACAGGATGTATTACAAAAGAAGACAGGGTTGGGGCAAGGTTTTAATCAAAACGACTTAAAACACCATAAAACTTAACTGATGTGTTAATAAATGATAAATATTCGTTGGAAGATCATTGGTCTCTTCCACAACAGGACGGTTGATGGATTGTCGGTTGTAGTGGTATGTATTCACTGTAGGTCTCATTAAGAAGATACAACAAAACGAAATCCCAAAAGTTTAGGAACTTTAACCCCTGAGCATTGTCCGTAAGGAGATGTGAACGACTAGTGCTAATTGTAATTTAGACTAGGAGAAAAATATGACGACAGATACAATTAAAAGTTTTGTTTCTGGAACCTTTACAAATTTACCAAAAAACTTTGAAGACTTCAAAGACAGGTATTGTCCAGACGGACAGACGTGCAATGATATTGCAACGTTTGGTGGCTTAGCCTTTATGGTTTGGTTTATGTACCTTGCTATGGAACCTATCTTAAGATTCTAAGTAAATACTCTTGCCCAGAGCAAAGGTTTATTAACAGAGACACAAGGCCTCACTTCATGTGGGGCCTTTCTTTATATAAGCAGAATGCCTATAATAAATCCTATGTTGAGTCCTATAGAACAGACTAACAACATATCCTTCTTAAAAGAATAAGGAACTAATTGTGTGATCATTTGAATTACTCCTACAGTAATATTTTTATTTATCGATAAATACATACATAATTAGGTAGGAGTAATTATGAGTGTAGAAAATAAACTTATCTCTGAAAATCTGGAAGAGATATCACAAGCCAAAGTAATGGCAAGACTGGCAGGGCGAAGTTACCTTGATCCAGATGATCCTGAAAGACAAAAGAAAAGACCACCTGGATTTGGTAAAAAGAATCCTGTGTTTGTTTCTGTTGAAAATGCTCAAGCATGGGTATATTTCGGTGCAGGTAAAATAGTTGTTGCATGTAGAGGTACAGAGCCTTCACAGTTTGCAGATGTATTAGCAGACTTAAAAACTATTCCTGTAAGACATGAAAGAAATGGTATGGTTCATTCAGGATTCTGGGAAGAGGCTAATAAAGTTTATCCAGGTATTCTAAAGGCAGTAAAAGCCGGCAGAAAGAATAAAGAAAAAGTATATGTGTGTGGACACAGTTTAGGCGGAGCAATGGCTGTATTAGTTGCAGAAATGTTATGCCACGACAAAATACCTGTAGAAGAATTAAAAACGTTTGGACAACCTAGAGTAGGTACAAGAGCATTTAGACGTCATCTAGAAGGTTGTAAAATAGGTTCATACCACAGATATGTTAATAATAACGACATAGTTCCAAGAGTACCACCAATGTTATTTGGTTTTGTACACGGCGGTAAACTTATGTATATCAATAGATTTGGTAACATTAGACCTGCTACATATTGGCAAAGAGTAAAAGATAGACTTAGAGGCTTTGTAGATGCCTGTAAGCGGTTCAGTTTCTTTGATATTGTATCAGATCATGCTATGCCACACTATATTGAGTATGTAGATAACCTTGATGAAGAGTCTCCGCAAGGTAAGTAGATAAATACTTACATAGTTAGGAGATCAATATGGACAATTTAAAAGATTGGATTTTTGACAGAACACAAGAGAGAACTTCATGGAACGGAGCCGTTCTTATCGCAGGTGGTATCATAATGATATTAGCACCTGTTAATTTAATTGCATACGGCATGATTGCCTACGGTGCATGGACAATTTGGAAAGAAGAGGAATAAAATGAGTCACTATACATTAGCAACGCCATTAGATACATGGCAAAAAATTAGAGATGATATGACTGCAAAAGGTGTAGATCCTGATGTTGCATTGGCAAACGCAAAAGAAACGCCAGCCGCAACTGGAAATACTCCTGTTGATGAAACTGTTTACAAATGTATTTTTTGTAGAGATGTTTCAGGAACAATGACTCAATACTTTGAGCACATTGACAATGGTACATTGCATAAAGCAACAGGCTATGACGCAAGTACTTTAGCAGATTCAGATCTTACTTTAGATGAAATTAGAACTTTAGACGCAACATATTAAAAATGAAATACGATGAAGTTATAGAAGCCATTAAAGCAGGTATCAAGTACAAGAAATTAATGGCTGACGCCGGAGCAGGCGGAGGTGGTGCTGGAGCAGGCGGTGGAGCCGCGGGTGGCTCTGGTGGTGCATCTGCTGGTGGTAGTGCAACAAGTTCAAGTGGAGACGGTGGGTCTGCAGACGGTGGTGGCTCTGATGCTACTCCATCCGCTGACTCCACTTCTTCAGAGACTACATCACGAGGCGGATACTTTGCAGGCTACGGAGGATACTGGGGCTCTAAAGGTTCAAAGAAAAAGAAAAAGAAGAAAGCAAAAGTAGGTTCAGTCAAAGACGGAATCTATGAATCATTCTCAATCAGAATGAAAGACGATCACCAGCAAGGTGTAGTTGGCTACAATAAACCAGAAATGGCAGTAGCAAAGATTAAAAGACTACAATCAGAGAAAGGAATTGACCCATCAAAATTAGAAGTACTTTATGGTGCAAGATCATGGTCAGGTGATGAGTTTGTTGATATGTATCCAGACGCAGTCACAGAAGATGTCTCTAGAGATCAATTAGAAGACAAACTTTATAAGTTAGAAGGTGCTTTAAGTATGGCTAGGGAAACTACTAGAGATATCAAATATGTTGATACACATGTTGAGATAGTTAGTAAACTAGGTGGCATTGCTGAAGATGTTGGTTTAGAACTAGACGAATATCAAGAGCGACAAGTATTCGAAGCAAAGAATAAATTAGAAAGCGAAATATATCAATTAGAAGAAGTATTCGAAGATGCAATCCGCGATCTTCAAAACAAAATCGACGAACTAGATCTCGAAGATTAATACTTGACAATCCCCCAATAACATAGTATAATATTACTTTTAATGGAGTAATCTTATGGCCACACATGCGATGATAGATATAGAAACACTAGGCACTGAGCCTGATTGTGTTGTGCTATCTGTTGGTGCTGTTAAGTTTGATCCATACACACTAACAGACCCACATGCAAAAACACTATGGCGTCCTAGTGCTGATGAACAAATGAATGCTGATCGAAGTGTGTTAGAAAGTACACTACAATGGTGGGCAGGACAACCACAAGATATTCAAGACGAAGCATTTACAGAAGATAACAGAATACAACTTGAACAGTTCTTTAAAGAACTTAATAAATATTTAGTAGGCGTAGATAAAGTATGGTGCCAAGGACCACAGTTTGATATGGTAATACTAGAAAATTTATACAAGCAGTTTGATCATCACATGAACTGGGCCTTCTGGCAGATAATGGATTGCAGAACAATATTTAATATGATGCCTGTTGATCCTCGTAAAGCCATACAACAAAATTTACATAGTGCAGACGAAGATGCATACTACCAAGCAGTATGTGTACAAGGTGTTTATCAACACTGGTCTATCGAGGGAAGATGATATTTCTTTTAGCCAAAAAAGATTACCCTGCTCCAAAACATTTAAACATACGATACCAAAACAACGACGTATGTTTATATTTAGATGGCTTTTGGGAAGAAACTAGCACAGGCTTTTACAAAGGATATGAATACGAGCATGTAAAAATAGATGTTGCAGATGGTGTTATTGAAATATCAATGCCGTTCTATCATCAAAGTAAAACGTTCTATAATAATGACACCGGTTTATTAATTACAAATAACCATGCTCACTATGGTGACAACAGTCCTTGTAGTATAGATCGTTTTAGATACGACGGGCAGTCACACTTTACAGAAACAGTAATACCAGACTATGGGTTTAAAGATATTACATTTGAGCAAGCCGCAAAATTCTTAGAAGAAAAAATAGCACAAAGAATCAGTGCCGCTTGTTCAAAGTTTAATAGAAATGTAATATTTTTTAGTGGAGGATTGGATACTGCATCTGTATTCTCTGTGATTAAAAAGTATAACTTTCCTGTAGCAGTAAACTTTTCAACTAAAGGATTTGAAATACCCGAATTACTTAAAAGAAATATGCAAAGTGTTAGAACTCCTTTGTACAATTCATATATAGAAAAGGTAGAGTCGTATAAGGAATGTGTTACAGTAGAACCATTTGAAGGTTTGTTTACAGGTTTCTGTGGTGGAGTTGAAACATTAGGCATGCCACATCATGCTACATCAATAATGAATTGTTATGGTGTAGACTATCATGAAGAAATAAACAAACACATAGACGCATACCTTTCTAAGTTTCATATAAGCGAAACAATACCAGATACCTTTCCTATTTACGAAGGTACAGACATAAATGAAGCAAGAAAATTTGTGTTAAATCAAATATTACACAATAAAGAAATACTTCCAATGGATCATCACAACATACTTTGTCCATGGAGAATACCCGAATCACCTCAATTAGTTTTAGGAATGTCAATAAAAGACTTGACATACAACACTTTTCATCGTAATATACAAAAAGTTATTATTGAAAACAATTTTCCTGATGCAATCAAATTGGTTCCAAAAGAAAAATACGAAACTATAAATAATTACAGAGCATTTCCGCCTGACAAAAGAAGGTGGGGAGATACTAATAACTAGGAGCAAAAATGAATTTTATACCATATGTAGTCGAGAAAGTAGCAGGTGGCGAACGCAGTTACGATATCTATAGTAGACTACTGAAAGAACGAATTGTATTTCTTAATGGAGAAGTAAACGATCAAGTATCTAATAGTATCTGTGCTCAATTACTATTTTTAGAAGCAGAAGACAGCACAGAAGATATCAATTTTTATATTAACTCTCCTGGAGGAGTTGTTACAGCAGGTATGGCAATGTATGATACAATGCAATACATTAAGCCAGATGTGTCTACTATTATTATGGGTCAGGCATGTAGCATGGGCAGTTTACTTGCTAACGCAGGAGCACCAGGTAAAAGATATATGCTACCTAAAGCAAGACATATGATACACCAACCATCAGGTGGTGCAAGAGGACAGCAAACAGACATTGAGATTGCCGCAAAAGAAATAAGAAGAATGCGTGACGAACTCACAGAGATTTATGTAAAACATAATAGTAAAGGTAAATCGTTTGATGAAATTAATAAAGACATTGAACGCGACAACTTTATGACTGCCCCCGAGGCATTAGAGTATGGGTTGATAGACGAGATTGTTGATAAAAGACCATAAGAAAACAGATAAATATCTGTATGGATCAAGTAAAACATATCAAACCAGAAGTATATACACCTAAGAAAACAAACGAACAAGGTTACGACAAGGACGGAATTTTGCATGACAAATGTGGTACTGATGAATGTTGTAACAGTTGCGATACTGCTGAGGAGCAGATAAACAATGAAGAAACCATCGATTGATCTTACATTCCTAAAGTATAAAAGTTCTATAACAGATCCAAATATATTTGATAATTTCTTATCATTAGGATTTAGACAAGCAAATGAAAGTGTTGAAGACGAGTCGTCTTGGCATACAGCCGGCGGTGTCATACTACATGTAAAAACTGTATTCAATACTTCAAGTGGCATTTATGGATTAGGCTTTTTTAGTGATGAACCAGATGGATTCCAAGAACTAGAAGATCCAAATGGATTCTCATTAACAGTTGCAGGTGAACATGCAATGGAATCATATTTAGATGAATCCTTTGACAGAAAGAATGTACAAAGAGATCCTAGTGAACTAATTAACTTTTATGGATTAGTATATCACACAAACAATATGCAAGAAACAATTGACTTTTATATGTCTAATTGGGCATGGGAAATACTAGAACAAGAAGAAGCATACACCCTTTTAACAAGTTCTAACCATAGAAGTATTATAAAGTTCGTTGAAGCAAAAACAAATGCAATACAGACGGCGTATGTAGGTGTAAAGGACATTAAACACTTAAGGTCACAACTGTCTTTTGAAGACTACAATATTGTTGACCCAGGTAGATCTAAATTAAATAATTATAAATTACCTGCAGGATTTACTGAAAGCATTATAAACAATTATCAATTATCTATTGGCGGCAGAAATCAAAACTTTGCTATAGAGTTTTGTGTTAAGAATGCATTACCAAACTTAGACTTAATTTTTAGTCAACGGTTTGCATTCAATACATTAAGCCAAACAAACTATGACAAATTCTACGAAATCACTGAGTCAAGTTTACTCTGACGAAGAAAGCAATTTAATCTTTGGTAAACTTGATCCTACATTAGAGGAAAGAACCTTTGCTATGATATCATTATGGGACTCCTTTGAGTATAAGGCTCCTATAAATAGTAAGACACATAAAAAATTATCCAGAGAATTTTGTATAAAAGAAAAATTAAAGATATATGATGTAATGATTAGAGGAAGACAGATAGGTTTCAAAGATAAAATGGTTTACTGCAAGTATCTTTTAAAAGTAAAAAATGTTTAATGATTTTAGCAAATATAACGACGAAGAACTTCTTAATCATATTGACACATTATCTAAGAAGTTACTTACTGCGAATCCAAACTATCCAGCATTCAGACAACTGGAAGAATATATTAATGAAGCAAGGTTTGAATATAGAGAAAGGATTCAATTGGGAATGGCCAAGAAGGATATTGAAGAGGGTCCACAAGAAATAACAATAGGTGAAGGTGAAATGGAAGTACAACCTGATCCAGTACCAGAAGAGGTTAGAGAAGAATTAAAGAAAACAGCAATGAAGAAACTATTAGCACAGGCTTATGTATATAACAACAAGAAATAATTACACAAAAATAACAAAAGATATCTATCTAATTAAAGTTCTAGAGAACACAGAAGATACTATGTATTCGTTAGATGTCATTCCGTACACAATTAATATTGAATTTACTTTAGTACCAGAGGATAACTTTAAAGATTCTGATGTGTCCTTTTATCATTCACTAAACTATCATAAGATGAACTTTATGCTAGAAGCAGTATTTGATAATGCATTAGTATTTGATCCTAGTGGTGCTAACTTTGTATTAAAGAATTGTATGGACTTAGATAACCCTTTAGTGTTTGTTCCTAATACAGGCGATGCCGCTTTAAATATAGTTTTACATGCAAAGTTCAAAGCAATTACTAAACATTGTTACATAGGAAATGTAGAATTAGTTGACTTAAGAACAAAAACCAGTTATACTTATACAGATGATGAGTTAGATTATGAGTTTTTACCTAGCATGGACACAATGATAGATGGTATTAAGTTCAATGAAATACCATGGTGGTTTAGAGATGACATATCTACATATGATGGAAGTGCTAAAGATCAAGAAGAGTATGATACTTTTATGGAAAAACACTTTGAAGATACTCAGTATCATGTTAGAGAACCATTTGATAAAATAGAAGAAAAAGTAAAATCAATATTGAATCCAGGAACAAAAGACACAGGCGAAATAATAAACTTAGACGAATATAAAAAGAAAACATGGAAACCAAAGATAGTTTAGATAAATTTAGTAGAAGTCAAAACTGTGAAAACACAGGCATTGAATTACTGTATAAGAACAAAACACTAAATGATGTTGAGTTTATTACTACTAGTGATGTAAATGACTATAACAACTACTGCAACGAACTAGAAATAGATCCATTACAACTATTAGCAGACATGGGCATTGATGTAGAAACATTCCATAATAGTATGCAATCGCAATGGATGATACCAGATCACTACAAAGAAATAGATATTGATAAGTATGTGGTCCATAAATTACCCACCGAACCCACCCAAGATCAAATAAATAGAGTAGTAGAAGAATTAGAACTCTATAGAGCCAGGAACTTATATCCTATACTTAGAGCACTGATATATATTATAGACACCATGCGAAAACATGAAATTGTTTGGGGTGTTGGTAGAGGTAGTAGTGTTGCAAGTTATGTATTATATTTACTTGGAATACATAAGGTTGATAGCCTTAAGTACAACTTAGACATAAAGGAATTTTTAAAAGATGAGTAAGCATTTAACAAGCAAAGGCAAAGTAATAGATATGGAATCTATTATTGCTCAGCAGGGCGAGTCACCAGCAATCGGTAACATGTCAGTTAATGGCAAAGGCGATCTCATTGGACCAGGTGGTCAAATTATTAAGACAGCAGATCAAAGAGCAAGAGATCATTACAAGAATGTTGATGGTTCTGAATCAGAACAAGTCAGCATTAAAAATGCACAACCGTCATTCGGCGGCATTAATGCTGAACCTTCTGACATGGCTCCAGAAGTCAAAACAGAAGCAACTGGTAAAACAGAAGCAAAGGCAAAGAAGGTACAGCCAGACCCAGTAGTAAAAGAAGAGCCTGTTAAAGAAGTTAAGATGCAAGAAGAAAAATCTGCACAAGAAGTAACTGAAAAACAGGTAGCGAAATCAAAAGCACAGGCACAAAGCAAAGAACCAATAGGGTATAAGGAGGTGGAATTGCCCAATGGAGATATAGAAATGGTGCCTTTATTCGAGGACGACTGGGTAGACGATGAGTAGATTAACAGCAATAGGTGACAACCTTTTATGTATTAATGGCGACTTCGGAGAGAAGAAACTAGCCAGTGGTATTATCATACCAAACGACGACAGTAAAGAATCAGGTGTTAGAAGTAGATGGTTCCAAGTATTCAGTGTTGGGCCAACTATAAAAGAAAAATTTGGCGATGACCTTAAACCAGGCTACTGGGTTATTGTTAAGCACGGCAGATGGACACCAAATATCAAATTACCAATAGATGAATACAGAGATCAATTATCAGAAGCAATTGGTGTTATGCCAGAAGATGTAGATAAGCATGTATCAGCAGGAGCAAAGTATCATAAAGACTTTATGTTTTGGAAAGTAGACTATCACGATGGTGTGTTAGGTTACTATCCAGAATCAGTACTGCCTGATAGTATGTATGAAAGCCAACAACTTACATCATCACTTAGAGAAGATCAAAGAGTATATACAGCAAAACAAACTGGTAAACAAGAAGTCTTTACTGAGTCTGGTGAAGTGTGAGTATAGATAAACAGTCGTTAAAAGAATCAATCGGCGATACAGCATTAGCATTATTAATTAACTTTCCACTAAACATGTTATTATTATATGTTGCTAACAGAACATTCATACCCAAACTAGAAAGCGAAGGAGATATAATCTTTTGGACTTCTGTGTTTTTAACATTTTGGTTCACACTTGTAGCAATTACAAGAAAGTATTTTGTTAGGGTGTGGTTTAAGAATAAGGAATTAAATAAAATTAAACTTAGGAGGGAAAGTGCCGTACATTGAGAAAACAGGTAACAAAGCAATAGCAGAACAACTATGGCAATGGGAAGGAGTCATGCATGATAATAACATAGATGGCTTTAATGGTTGGGGTTGCAAACAAAAGATTTATAAGGTATTGTGGCAAGCACAAGAGGCCATTAAAAATGCTCCGTCATACTCTGGCGAGGACGAATGGTTACTAGAACACAAAAAAGAAGTAATCGAAAAAGAACTTAAACGCAAAAGATAATGGAAATACTTATTGGAAAGAAACAAGCACATCCGTTTGTGTTTGTTAAAGCAAGACGTTGCGGCTCTAACTCATTGAACCTTTGGTTAGAAAATACTATAGGTAGAGAAAATTATATAGACTTATCTGGTGACAATTGGTCTATAAATTTTGATGTGTTTGATGTAGTAGAAGATGACATACTGGCCGCACCTAAAGTAACCTTCTGTCGTAATCCATATTCAAGAGTTGTAGCAGGTTACCTAGCAGACATTTGGCATTATGCTCCTCAGTTTCCTGTAAACATTAGTGACACAGATCACCCTAACCAACCACCGCCTGATGCAGATCATTCTACTCAAATAGATATGAGTATGTATAAAATGACGGACGATATGGACAAACACATAGAAGCATTCACATACTTCTTAGATGAGATGTGCGATTACTTAGGTGGCAACGAAGCAAAACATTGGTGGCAAGTTACATTGGTAAACGAACCTTTAATTCATACTGTACTAAACAACGACCCAAGTAACATAGAATTCTTTGATCATGTAATTAAACAAGAAGAATTACCAAACATTTGGCCTACTGTTTCTAAAGAAATAATTGGTCGCGAAACACCATTCTACATTGCAAATGATTTTAAAGCAAGGCACCCAAGTGATAAGAGATTTGGTTCTGACTTTATGAAAGTTTTAGATTATAACAACAATAGAGAAAAGATAGCAGAACATTGGAAGTTGGATTTTGAATGCTTTGGATACGAAAAATAGTTGACTTTAGACAACTAATAGTTTATAATACACAAAAGGAATATATATGAAACAAGGTAACTTATTTGATGATCTATACACAGATCAAGAAGCAGACTTTTATGACGATCACATTGTTCATAGTAATGCTAATGGATTATATCCTACTGCAAAAGATGGTGTGCTTAAACAAAAACTAGTTACATACTATAAAGTTAAAGGTGGCATTAAAAGAGTAGAGAAGACCAGAAACTTCTTTAACAGTGACTTTAGTGACACTACAACTATTGAGGTTTTTAAATGAAAGAGTTATGGGTAGAAAAATACAGACCTAATACTGTAGACGGATATGTCTTTAGAGATGCTAATCAAAGAAATCAAATAGAAGGTTGGATTAGCGATGGTGCATTGCCACACTTGTTGTTTAGTGGTGCTCCTGGTACAGGTAAGACTACATTAGCAAAAGTATTGCTACATAGTTTAGAAGTAGATCAATTTGATATTTTAGAAATTAATGCTAGTAATGAAAATGGCATTGATATTATAAGAGATAGAATCACAAACTTTGTGAGTACTATGCCATTTGGTGAGTTTAAGTATGTACTGCTTGATGAAGCAGATTACATCACCCCAAATGGACAAGCGGCATTGCGTGGTATGATGGAAATGTATCACACAACTGCTAGGTTCATTTTAACATGTAACTACCCACAAAGAATTATCCCGGCACTTCATTCTAGGTCCCAAGGTTTCCATATTGAGAAACTAGACATAAATGAATTCACAGCCAGGATAGCAACTA
>Ga0163111_10001009_pt1 | contig 17049 bp, 5 predicted proteins | sample CRUFie1St18metaG_FD_109645 | JGI IMG/M metagenome (GOLD analysis project Ga0163111, IMG submission 109645) | Marine microbial communities from the Costa Rica Dome - CRUD Field 142mm St18 metaG | ecosystem: Environmental > Aquatic > Marine > Oceanic > Photic zone | place: Costa Rica: the Eastern...
AGGGGGGTGCTTGGGTGTCACGGGGGGCGAATCAGAAGAGGTCCACCCCGCCCCGCGGCGCGTGCAGGTCCTCGCTCCCGCGGCCGCCCTCGTGACCGCGTCGTCGCTGCCCCAGCTCGCGTCGCTACCGCTAGCCGTTGGCGGCACCCTCGCGCCGCCAGCCCGCTGGGCAGGCGGTACTGCCGTGGAAGACTCGTGGCTGGGGCGCCTGCCACGCATGGACGGCGCGAGTACGCCGGTGCTCAGCTTCGCGCCGCCGATTGTTGGCGGCTTCGCCGCGCCGGCCGATTCGCCGCGCGGCACAGCGCAGCTCGCGATTGACGCTTTCGGGCCGCTGCGCCCGCGCCCGACAGCCTCGCTGCCGGACGAGCGCGTCATCAGCTCGCTGCCGGAGATCGAGGCCCTGCGTGGAGCCCTCGACAGCGACGGCCAGATCCCCTCCCCGTTCGGCACGCAGCCGCTCGTCGGCGGCCGCCTCGCCGACGCCGGCGCCCCCGTCGAGAGCAGCTTCGGCGCCGTGCCCGCCTCCACGGCGTTCGTGCGCACGGCCCTTGCGGCGCGCCCGTTCGCCGTCGCTGTGCCCCGCGCCTTCGTGGCGCCGGCGCAGACGGATTGGCACCCTCCCCCCGCGGTGGACCTGAGCCCGTGGGAGCACAGCCCGCCGTCGCTCGCAAGCTTCTTCATGCCCGCGGCCGAGCAAGCCGGGCGCGCAACGCTCCTTCCGGCGGCTCCGATGGACGCGCCCATGACGGTAGCGCCGACCTTTCTTCTGGCGAGCCTCCGCGCGGCTGAAGCCCCCACGCTTACGGCTGCTCCCCTCCTGCTCACCTCACCGCAGCTGCTTCCCGCGGCACAGCCGACCGCGCGCGCACCCGAGCTCCTGCCCGCCGCATCGCTGCCCCCGGCATCGTCCCTGCTCGCGGCGGCCGTCGGTGATGTCGCACCAGCTGGTTGGTGGGTGCCAGGCACAGCAGCCGCGCCCCCGGGCACCGGGCTGTTCCCGGCCGTGGACTACGATGAGGCGTGGCTCGCCCGCCTTGCCCGCACGGGCGGCTCAAGTGCGCCGCTTCTCAGCTTCGCCTCCCTCGGCGTGAGCTTCGCCCTCGTGCCGCCGCGTGCGACGGACGGGCCGCGCGGGCCGGCCCAGCTTGAGCTGGACGCCCTCGAGCCGCTGCGCTCGGTGGCGCTCTCGGTGGCGCTCTCGGTGGCGTCCGTCCTGCCCGACACGCTTAACGCGCCACTGCCGGGCGTGGGGTTCGTTGACGGAGCTCCCGCCACGCCGGAGGTGCCGTCAACCTGGCCACCGCTGACGCCCGTTGTTGGGATCGGCCCGGCCCCGACGCGGCACAAACCGCTCCCCGCGCAAGGGGCGGCGGCAGCACTCTCCCTCGGGCATGCCCATGCTCCCTCGCGCGACGAGGCCGCCGCAGTCCCGAGCGCCGAGCTGACCCTGGGACCGTCCGATGCTGGACCGACGCCGACCGATGAGCTGCCCGCGTACCTGCAGCACGCCCCCGACATCGCCTCACCCCGTTCGGACCGCTTCGTGCTCGGCACGTCGCTGCCAGAGGTGACTTCCTTCGCGGAACTCGTGGACCTCGGCGCGATCGGCGCCTCGTCTGCGCCTGCGACCTCGGTCGCCGCCCGTCTCGCCGGCTTGCTGCGCCTGACCTCGCTCCCCAGCGCACTCCTCCGGCCAGCGCGGCTGGCGCCGTCGCCACCCGCGCTGCCGGCTGCCCCGGCGGTGCCACCGCAGTGCTACAGCGGCGACGCGCTCACGGCGGCCGTGCCTGCGCGCCCGCGGCTGTCTGCGGCGAGCCCAGGCTTCAACGTGCTCCGGCCCGAGACAGCGCTCGACGCGGGCTGGGGGGAGTTCGGCTTCGTTCGGGACGCCCCGCCCGGCTCGGAGGGACGCGTTGAGGCCCACCTCGGCGGCGGCGGCGTTTATGGCGCGCCGGCGATGTATGAGACCGCTCGTCCGCGCGCGGCGGCCGTCCGTGCTGTGCTGCGCACCTCGCCGCTCTGTCGGGACCGCAATGACCTGCGCGTCGCGTACCAGCTTCGCGGCGCCTCTGGCGCTTCTCAGGTCGACCGCACCGGCCTGGTGCTCACTCTCCTCATCCGCGTGAACGAGACCTCGGCCGCGCGCGAGTACCGGTGCGCCGAGCCGGCAACGAGCGGCGGCGTGGGCGAGTGCACCGCTGCGCTCCCGCCCGAGGACTTTGGCTCCGTCGCGCGGCGCGTGCTCGTGCGTGTCGCCGCGGCGTACGACGGCGTGCGCGTGGCCGTCTCGCCGCCGCTCCCGCTGGACCTCGTGCCCGTGGCGCCCGTGGGCGCGCTGGGCGAGGCGGGGATGCTCCTCGCCCTGCCACCCTCGCCGCGCTTCGTCGGCGAAGAGTTCGACGCTGTGCTGCATGCGCACACCGGCCCACCGAACTTCTTGCTCACGGGGTGGGGCTTCCATCTCGCGTACGATGCCACTGTCATCCAGCTGGTCGGAGAGCCGACGTTCAGCGACCTGTACCAATCCCCCGGCTTCACCCACGACGAGGCCGCCGGCACTCTCGATGCGGTGGCAACTGGGCTTCGCGCAGCTGCGACGCGCGACGATGTGCGGTCGCAGCGCGCCCTGCGTCTCGCGACGCTGCGCTTCCGCGTGCTGCGCCGCTGCGGCGGCGGCTCGTGCGAGGTGCTGTCGGCCGTGGCCACGTCCATGGTCAACCAGATCACGCTCGAGTACGTCTCAAACGCGACGGCCTGGGCGTCCGATCACCGCGGAGCGTTGCGGCCTCGCGGCGCGCTGGTGATCGAGAAGACGCGCGAGATTGGGGTCCTTGCCTACGCGGAACAGGCCGCGCTCGTCAACACTGCCGCCCTCAATGGTGGCGCGGTCGCGGTCACCATCCGCGCTCTTTCGCTCTACAACCGGGCGGCGCAGCGCAGTGCCCCGGCGCCACCATACACGTGCAACGTGACCGAGCTTGCCGTTGGATCGGCCGTCCACCCGAACAGCGGCGGAGAAGCGCCTTCGGCCACGGCGGCTTCGAGCTGCTCCGTCGTCCTCGATCAGCACGCAACGCGCGGCGGGGCGCTCGAGGTGGGCGTGGCGTCGCGTGAGAGCTCCGCTGGCGCGCTTGTGCATATCCACGTGTGGTACCCGGTCTCAGTGTCGGTGCGCATCGCGGACACCCGGCTGCAGCGCGTCGGTGGCGTGGCGGCGGCCGCGCGTCGGTGCCACCACCCTCCTGGCGCTTACCAGGCTACCGACGTGTCTGCGGCCGCCTCGTTCGGCGGCGACGGCCTCGAGACTGTCTCTGACTTGGAAGTGACCGCGCTGGTGAGCTTCATGACCGGCAACGAAACGGTGGCCCGCATGCGGGGTGCCACGGTGCTCGGGCTGCACCCCGGTGCCACGTGGGTGGCAGCGAGCGTCGCTGCCGCAGGCCGCATCGCCCTCGCCGACGCTGCGGTGACGGTCCACGACGAAGTGGTGTCTGTCGCTCGGTTGAGCGCGGTCGTCGTCACGGGGGTCGTGTGGACCGTCCCGCCGCCCCCGGTCGTGCCGTGGGCGCCGGCCACCTCTACGTTCACGTCGCAGGCTCGGTTCGACCAGTCTCTGTCGGCGGAGGGTGCCACCGGCGACGTGATCGCGATCGCCGCGCTTTCTGACGGGCACGAGCGGCCGCTTTCGGCCGACGAGCTCGCCGTCGTCTCGCGCTCGCCGAGCCTCGTCGCCATTGCGCCAGGCCCCGGTGGCAATTGGGGGGTGCGGGTCGAAGCGGGTGCCACCTCCGAGTGCGGCCCGCTCGTCGAGGTCGCTTGGCTCGTTTGCAACGCGACTCTTGCTGTTGGCGAGGCGCTGGCTAGCGTGCAGCTTCCGCGGGCGATCGCGATCCGCGTCCTGCCGTTCGGATGGCTGACAACTCCGGAGGATCCGGCTGCGCAGCAGCCCATGTCTGTGCCGCATGCCGCTCCCCTCCGCATCGTCGTCGACTTCTCGGACGGGACGAGCCTTGACCTCTCGGCCGACCCGCGCCTCACTCTGAGCGTCGACGACACCTCTTGCGCGGCGATCGAGAGTGGCGAGCTGCGTGTGAAGCGCGGGGCAACCTGCGTGGAGGTGACCGTGCTCGCGGTGCTGCCGTCGCTCGCCCCTGGCCTGGTGGGCTCACGCACCGCACGGCTGGTGCGGCTGGACGCGGTGGAGCTGGCATTCCTGCCGCACCCGAGCTTCCCCGGGCACCACGCAGTGGACGCTATGGCGCTGCGGCGGGTCGCGTGCACAGGCGTCTTCCAGCGTGCGCAAGCTTTGGTGAGGGCCCGTCTCAGCAACGGCTCGCTCACCACCATCACGTCGTACGCCGCGCTCACCTCCTTGACGCCGGCGGTCTCCGTGGAGCGCGAGGAATCGCCACGCGCGGACGGCGCGGCGGCGGCCCCATGGATCGTGTCCGCGACCGCTGCCGCCAACGCCACGCTGAGCGCAACCTTCCACTCCCGCATCGGCACGCGTTTCCTGTCCGTGCTCGACGAGGGTGTCGGCGTCGACGCGGTGAATTACAAGCTCGCGGGCGCGGCGGCGGCGAACAGATTCAGCTTTGTGGCGCTGGCCGGCAGCGCGCGCCGTAGCAAAGTGGAAGTTCGTTTCGCAGACGGCACTGCCTTCGCAGACATCGCCGATGCGGACTGGATCGCTCCCGGCGCACTCGTGCAGTTCAGCACGACCGACCCCGCGGCGATCGACATCAACAGCAGCAGCGGTGTAGCCACCCTCCTCGGGAATGCACCCACCCGCGTCACGTTGAGCGCGGGATCAGTCTGCGCCGACCGTCTCTCGGGCTCGGCGAATGTCGCGGCCAACCTGCAGCCCGGCCTGGCCGATGTGGACCTCGGGAATGAGATCGGCCTGCAGTTCGAGCAGGAGCAGGAGGGCGCCGCCCTTCGTGTGCCGGCACGCGCCAACGTCGGGGGCGACCGCCTTGTGACTTACCAGCTCAGGGTGGAATTCGACCGCCAAATCTTTGAGGCCTCCGCGTGCGCGGGCGGTGACCTCGCCGGCTTCACTTGCACGATCAACGACCCTGTGCACGAGGCGTTGCTTATCGCCACGGATCCGGCCTCCGTGAGGCGCGGCGGTGGCGTGCTCCTCGGCTCCCTCACGTTGCGTGTCGCGGGTTCCGGGGTGACGCTGCTCACCGGGTTCGTCGTCGAGCTTGTGCGCAAGAACGGGCGCGATCAGACGATCCGCGCGGCAGAGGCCCTCATCGCGGCTGGCACTGGCTTCGCGGACGTCAGGGCGACGGCGGCGCGCCGACGGCGATTGCGGCCTAGCGGCCCGCCGCTGCGCTCACGAGAGTTGCAGGAGAGCCGCTGCGAGCTGGTCGATGGCTGCCTGGCCGGCCTCTGGGGTGACGTGAGCGGCGACTGCAGGTTCACGTCGTACGACGTACTCTTTGCGCAAGAGGTCTTTCTTGGACAAATGAAGCTTGAGAGCTTGTGCGCGTGGTCACGGCAGCAATTGGACCCCACGCAGGACGGACACTTCGCCAGGGTGACGGATGCAATCTACCTGCAGCTCGTCGTCGCCCGCAAGTACCGTTTCCTGGCGAACGTGAGCGTCGACGACAGCAGGGTCGTGCAGGGCACGAACGGGCCGTTGCTTGTTACCGTGCTCTTGTACGACGAGGCGAGCGAGCCTGCCACACGGCGCACCAGCGTACGCATGGAACTTGGCTACCGGGGCGCACCACCGCTGTACGCTCTGGGGGAGGCGGACACAGCGGAGGAAGAAGGGCTCTCCCGGGGAGGGGTGTCCCCCGCTGGCAACTGGCTTGCGCGAGCCTCGGACGCCACGGGACGCGCTGGCGCCTACGGCGTCGCCGTCGCGCCGGACGGCGGCTGGGAGCCCCAAGAAGACCCCGTCGGGATTGCGATCATGGTGGAGACCGTGGACGCGCTGGGTAACGCGGATGAGGAACGCAAGTTTGCCTTCTTCGGGAGCAGCGCCTCTCCCTTTGGCGAGCTGACGCCCGTCGGGATGGAGCCGTTCCGCCCCTTCCGCTTCTTCAGTGTGCAGTCGGCTGGCAGTTCGCCGCCACCCCCTTTCCGGCCTCCCACCGAGCTTACGCCAACGAGCTTCACCTCGGCTGTTGTGCTGTCGCTGGCCGTGTCGCTGCTCGCGCCGGCGGCATCCCTCGTCACACCGAGCGTGAGCCTGGACGCCTCGCCACCCCCTGCAGCTGCGGAGCTACCGCCTGCCCTGCTGCCCCCGGCGCCGCCTTGGGGCTTGTCGCCGACGGCCGCACCTCCTCCGACGCCGCAAGGCGGATTGCCTCCGCTGCCAGATGCGTCGCAAAGTCCTGGCATGGCTGACGCTCCGTTGCCCTTGCCGCCCCTGCCGCCGGCGCCTCTTGACCGCCCTTGGTCGACGCCGCCGTTTCAGCTGCCGCCTTGCCCACCCGTCGTCCAGGGCGCCATGCCGCCGCTTCGTGCCGGAGACGGCGAGGCTCCGACCTCGCCCCTCCCTCCGCAGTCCGCGCGGCCGCCCCCACCGTTGCCACCGGAGCCCGCCGCGCATCCCACTTCGCCGCCCCCGGCAAGTGGGATCGATCCGCAACCGTGCGACGTCTCGGATGCCTCTCACCTCGTTGGGGCTGCGCTCCCGTGCGTGCACGTGGGGTGCTTGGTACCTACGGCCGACAACTACAACCCGTCCGCGACTCGCCACAATCGTTCAAGCTGCGTGCACTCGGTTGCACCACCTCCGTCCGCAAACGCATCGTACGGCTGCACGCACGCGCTGGCAATGAACTGGGACTCGCTGAGCACGGCCGACGACGGGACGTGCGTATTCGAGCGCGTCGGCTGCACGGACTCGACAGCGGTAAACTTCGAGTCGCAGTTGACTCGCGGCGATGCGGCCCGATGCGTGTGGGCAATCCCGGGGTGCATGTTTGCCAAGGCCCTGAATTACGATTCGACGAGCACAATCGATGACGGCGCGTCGTGCATCTTTGAGCGGCGAGGCTGCATGGACTCCACGTCGGCGAACTTCGACTCCAGGGCGAATGCGGCGGGCTCTTGTGTCGGCAGCAAGGAGTTGGGGTGCATGAATCCCGCGGCCGTAAACTTTGACTCACGGGCGACACTTCACGACGCTTCGTGTATCTACAAGAGGCGCGGTTGCCTGAATTCGACGGCCTCGAACTATGACCCGCTCGCCGAGGTGGATGCGCCGTGCGTGCATGGTGTGCAGAAGCGAGGGTGCCTCTGGCCAGGCGCCACCAACTATGATTCGACCGCCACCACCAGCGCCGACAACTGCGAGATTGCCCTGCGGGGGTGCATGGACTCGCACGCCCTGAACTATGTGTCACTCGCGACGCTGCCGCCTCAGTCGGGCGCGGCAGAATGCGTGCCGCGGCGGCCAGGCTGCTTGGCGCCGCACGCGTTGAATTATGATTCCTCGGCGACGACGCAGGACAGCGCCCTCTGCAGGTTTGCACGGCGCGGCTGCCTCGACTCGACGAACCCGGCGTATCGCTCCTCTGCGAATCAGGAGGACGCCAGCCTGTGCGTGATGCCCCAGACGCGCGGCTGTATGGACCCCGCGGCGACCACATACGACTCGGCTGCGACGGTGCACGCGACCCTCGACTGCAAGTACCCTCGAGCGGGATGCACGTCTCCCGCCGCGCCGAATTTTGAGGCATGGGCAGACTTGGACGACGGCTCCTGCGCTCCGCTCCGTTACGGCTGCACGTCGCCCGCAGCGCTGAACTTCGATTCGCGCGCCTCGGTCGTCGACTCCTCCTGTAGGTTCCCCGTGCTCGCTTGCCTCGACAGCCTGGCCGCTAACTATGCGAGTGAGCTCGAGCCCGGGCCGCGCGTGGTGTCGGCCCCTGATAGCTGCGTTTACGCAGGCTGCACGGACTCTCGCGCCTCAAACTACGACCGCTCGGCCTCCATCCTGGACCTGAGCTGCGTGTTTTCCGCGCCAGGCTGCCCAGAGGGCACGTGCCTTGGGTGTACGGATTCGCAGGCGCGCGCCGCCCGTGCGGCACTATGTAGCATTCCCACGCCCCGCCTGCGCCTGCGCAGCTCTCACCGGCGCGCCGTGGCCGCAGGCTCGCAATTTCGACACGAGCGCCTCACGGGACGACGGAAGCTGCATTCCCCGGCTGCCCGGATGCATGGACTCTTCGGCTGCCAACTTTCTTGTCGACGCTGATCTTCCCGCTGGGTGCCGGTTTCCTGGGTGCCGCGCTTCGGGTGCGCTCGGCTGCGCCGATTACTGCCCTGCCCCAAGCTTCCCCTCATCGCCGCCACCGATTCCCGCGCCGCCTGATCGCAGGCGCGTCGAGCTACGACGCGAGTGCGAGCTTCCACGACCCGAGCTCGTGCGTATGGCCCCGCTCGGGTTGCACTGAAACTCGCGCTGCGAACTTCGACGCGCTCGCGGCTGTGGACGACGGCTCCTGCTTCCTTCTCGGATGCACCGACTCGACACAGCTCGGGTTCGACCCGGAGGCGAACCTTGACGACGCAACCTGCCGCACGGCACTTTCAGGATGCGCAGACGTGGCTGCTGTGAACCACTGGCCGATGGGCACCATCGACCGCGAGGACCCGGGCCTCTGCCGCTACACCGGCTGTACCGACAGCGTGGCCGCCAACTTCAATCCGTCGGCGACTGACGACGACGGTGGTTGCGAGTTCACCCGCGCTGGGCTCGTGGCATCCGCCTTCGGCTATCTTGACAGCTGCTCTGCGTTCGTCGACACTGATGCTGATCTCCGCCAGGATGAAGACGAGCCGCGCGGCCGGACGGACCGCGGGGGCTACTTGAGTCTGACTCGCCGCACGTCGCACTACGTGCAGCTACTGCCAGGCTCGGTTGACTCGCCAAGTTGCACGGACGGCCTTCTCGGCGTCCGGCTTCAGGTGCTGCTGCTCACGCACGCGAGTGCGGAGGTGATGACCCCGCTCACCACGCTCGCAAGCGTGCTCAGCATGCCAGGCCGTGGCCTCACCCGCAGCGAGGCGAGTGACACCGTCTGGCGGGGGCTGGAGCTGCCGGAGCGCTCCGTGTGGGAGTTCGACGCGCTGGCGCAGATCTTTGCCGCGCCCGCGCAGCGCGAGTCCGCGCTCTGGCTTGTGCGCCAGCAGCAGGTGCTCGGCGCCGTCACCTGCGCTTATCGCCTGATCGCGGACGTGATACCGGACTTCGACCCGATTACTTTCTCTTTTGCCGCCTTCGCCGCCCTAGCCGACATGATCCGCACGGCGTCTGTGTCGCTCACGGCCCCAGAAAGCCACATGCAGCTGGCGAACCAGACCGCCTCCACGCTCGACCTCCAGTTCTCCGACTTTGTCGACCGCGCCTACGATACCAGCGCCGAGTGCGCGAAAGATAGCCGCGCGCTCGCCGACATCGTCGCGTCATTCTTGGACGGCGAGATCACCCGGCGACGTATTCTCGCAGCTAACGACGTTGCTGCCCTGGTCTGCTCGCTGGTTCTGGCCGCTGCCCCGAGCGGCGATCACCTGTGCGGGCGCAGCGCGGACAATGCCAGTGCCCTCTTCGGCTGCCTCGATCCCGGGGCTGCGAATTTTGACCCGGCGGCCCACTTCAGCGCTGGCTCTTGTGTGCACGAGGGCTGCACGAGCAGCGCCGCAGCGAATTTTGACCCGCGCGCGAGCGTCGACGATGGGAGCTGCCGCCCGGTTCGCGTCGGCTGCACCATCGACGTTGCGGTCAACTTCGACTCCGCGGCAAACCGGTTGGATGACAGCTGCGAGTTCATCTTGCTCGGCTGCACAGAGTCGGCGGCCAGCAACTACGAGCGCCGCGCCACCTGGGACGACGGAAGCTGCGTGCCCGACGTTCGGGGGTGCGTAGTCCCAAGCGCCTTGAATTTCGACTCTGCGGCGACAACAAACTGGGGCTGCCAATTTGTGCCGTCCGAGCCCCGCCCCGCCGAGGATCTGCGGGCTGGCTGCACGGACCCGGAGGCTTCGAATTTCGAGTCGCTTGCAAGCGCGTACCAAGTCGGAGCGTGCCGCTACGATGTGACAGGCTGCACGGATCCGTCGTCCGTCAACTACTTGCGGGTGGCCACGCTCGACGATGGGTCGTGCCGAGCCAGGCATCCAGGATGCCTTTCGCCTCTCGCGGCCAACTATGACAGCGACGCCAACATCGACATGCCCGCGTCCTGTGTCTTCCCCGATGCGGGCTGCACCGTCGAATCGGCGTTGAATTTCGAGCCCGATGCAACCCGCGACGATGGCAGCTGCCTGTTTGGTCGTGCGGGGTGCGACGACTCTCGCGCGCTGAAGTGCGCCGCCGCCCTTCCCGCTGCCCAGAAAGCGAACCCCTGCCCCGCAGCAGCCACCTCCCCGCACCGCGTTCTCCCTGTTCTTCTGTCTCCCGCGCGTCCTCGCTGCCTTCCTTCCTCCCCTGTCGCTGGCACGGCTTTTGTCCGCCGCGGGCGCCGCAAGCACTCCGCCCCCGTCCCCGTCGTTGGGGCGCTCCCTCCTCTCATACTCCACTTCTGCCCACCTGCATCGCAGTTTCGACCCGAACGCGACGGTGGCTCGAGGCTGCGTCTTCGCTGGCTGCGCTGACTCTCGTGCTCTGAATGCGGATGCCGAAGCGGATGTGGACGACGGGAGCTGCGTGTATGCGCACGCCTCGTGCAGCGACTCTTCTGCAGCCAACTTTGCGCGCGGCCGCATTTGCCGCTACGGCGGGTGCTTGGAAGCAAGGGCTCAGAACTTCGATCCGTCCGCAGACTTCGACGACGGGAGCTGCGCGGTAGCCGCGGGTGTCCTCGGCTGCACGGACAGCGCAGCCGAAGACTATGATTCGCTGGCCACCTTCGCGGGCCCGTGTGCGCGAGGGGGGTGTACGGACTCGCTGCTGCCCGGCTACGACTCACGCGCCACGTACGCCGATGGAAGCTGCGCCGTTGCGATCTGGGGCTGCACGCGCCCCGACTCGATCAATTTCCAGTCGTTCGCCACCTCAGACGACGGGACCTGCGTCAGCATGCCCGCCGATGCTTCAGGCACCCGGCCCGCAGGCGCCGAGTGCCGCGGCGCAGAGGACTCGGGCTCCTGCGCGCGTCCAGGCTGCACGCACAGTGATCGCCCTGGGTATGACCCGCGCGCCACGTTCGACGACGGAAGCTGCGGCGTGGCCATCCTCGGCTGCCTGGACTCTCGCGCCGCAAACTACCGATCCGCGGCCACTGAGGGCACGAGCGCGGACTGTGCCCTTCGGGGCTGCACGCATTCTCGAGCGCTCAACTTCGACTCTCGGGCCACGGTTGACGATGGCGGGTGCGCCCACCCGGTGCGCGGGTGCGTGGACTCAGACGCGCTAAACTTCGACCCGGGTGCGACGGTCGACGCCGGCTCGTGCTACATCCTCGGCTGCCCCGATTCGTCGTCGCCGGCATACACCTCGCGCGCCACGGTTGACGACGGCTCGTGCGTCATTCCCGTGCGCGGGTGCAGGGATCCCGCCGCCGACAACTTCCAACCACTGGCAACTGCGGATGGCGGTGTGCCGTGCGTATACGTCGGCTGCATGGACCCCCTCGCCGCGAATTTCGATCCTCGTGCCGCGTTTGCGAGCGGCGCGTGCGAGTACTCCTCCCCACCGTCCCCGCCGCCCTTGCTGCCGTCGGCACTCGTCAGCGACTTGAGTGGCCACGTCACCGTAGCCTCAGCCCGGCTGCACATCCCCGCGCCTCTGCGCGATCTCGAGCCTCTGGGCCCGTATGCCAACTTCGGGACCTCGGTGAGCGTGCTGGGGGACCTGGACGGCAATGGTGCGCTCGACCTCGCCGTGGGCGCAGTGGGCGCTCATGGCGAAGATCGGGCGGGGGCGCTGTACGTTGTGCTGCTGCAGGCGCGCGCGCAAACGGGAGGCGCCGACGTTGCCGCGCTGGCCCTGGTCAAAGCCAGCGCGGGCGTGCCCCTGGGCCGTTTCGACCTCCTCGGCTCGAGCGCCGTCGCGGTCGGCGACGTTGACGGGGACGGCGTTGCCGACGTCGCCGTCGGCGCACCCGGCTGTGACGGCTCGGCTGGCCGGCAGACGGGCGCTGTCTTTCTCCTCTTCTTGCGGCCGGACGGCACGCGCAAGGCCCAGTACGTCAAGTTCGCCAACGAGTCAGGGGCCGGCGGGCTGGCGCTCGAGCGTTACGGGCAATTTGGTGCCGCCGTCGCCCCTCTTCATTTCGACGGCGGCGTCGCGACCGAGCTTGCCGTCGGCGCGCCCGGCAGCGGGGGGGGAGGCGCGGTGCACGTGCTGACGCTTGGGCCCGGCGGCAAGCTCCTCGGCTCGAGGCGTCTCATGCCGATTGACGACGACGGTGGTCGCTACGGCGCTTCACTCGCCTTCTCGCCCAACCCCGCCGGCGCGAGCGAGCTCCTCGTTGGCGCGCCCTTCGCGCGCGGCGGGCTGGGCGCCGTGCATCGCGTCGGGCGGAGCGGCGAGCTCTTCGGCAGCATGTACAGCCCCGTCTTGGGCCGCGGGACGCAGTTCGGTGCCTCCATCACCGCGTGCGCCGACTGGGATGGCGATGCGATACCGGAGCTTGTCGTCGGCGCGCCTTCGGAATGTTGCGGGGGCGCGCTGTACGTGGTCCTGCATGCGCGAGACGCGCATGTGCGGCTGGAGGGAAGCGAGCTGGGACTGCCATCGAACGCGCGCTTCGGTTGGAGCCTCGCAGTCCTCCAAGACGGCGGGCCCGTGGTCGCGGTGGGCGCCACCGGCCTCGACGATAGCGCGGGGGGGGTGCAACTGGTTCGGCTTAACCACACCCGCTGGTCCGCCGCACTCGCGTCGCCGTCCCCATCATCGCGGATGCCCGTCCTCTCGCCTCGCCCCGCGCTCCCCGGCGCCCCCCCTCCGGTCGGGGCGACTGCGCCGCGTCCGCCGTCGCCGGTCGCTGTCGCCGCCATTGCCCCCGGCGGCCGATCTCACGGCCTGCGTGAGGACGCCGTGTCGCCGCCGCACCCGTTCCTCTCAGCGCCAGCCGTCGCCGTGTACGTGATCGTCGGCCTCGGCATCCTCGCGGCAGGCTACTTCAGCCAGAGCCCCTCGCGGCGGCTGCGGACCGCGCGCACGTGGGCGCCCGACTTGCTCGTGCGACTGACGCTGCCCAGGCTCGAGTTGAGGGGCGGGGCGGGGAAAGCGATTGGCGGCGGTGGCACTCAGAGTGAGCACCGCTACCGCCACAACTATTATTGAGAGACAGAGATAACTTTGCTTTAAGGTACCTTAACCACAGCGCGTACTGCGTACACGAGGCACGGGCGACGGTAGCTAGGCGCCGTCGGAGGCCATCAGCGGCTGCTGCGCGAGTCCGCGCACCACCTCCTGGTTCAAAGTGCGCACAAAGCGCGCGCAGTCGTCCGCGACGGGCTGGTACTTCGTCTCGAGCGACCGCGCGGTGATGAAGTCGGACGACGAGAAGACGCGCTCTTCGTGCGACCGCATCGCCTGGGTGGGAGCGCGGCGGGCTCGAACGCGCACGAGGGCACGGAGCGGCGCGCGCGCGCGGCGCGGCGCGGGGCGGTGGCGCGCGCGTGCACCTGCTCGAGCTCGTCGAGCTCGACGGCGAGGGCGTCGGCTGTGAGCCGGCTGCTGAGCTCGTCGTGCCTCGCTCTCGCGCGCCGCGCCTCCTCCTTCAGTCCGCCGGAGCGGCCGATGGCCTGCTGCTTGGCCGCGCTCAGTTCCTCGCGCCGCCGCCGCGAGGTCTCCTTCAGGCTCTTGAGGTCCCGGTAGGTGTCGAGCTCGCTGGACATCGACGCCTGCGACCGGGAGGTGCGCGGCGGTCGGCGCGTCGAGGTCGGCGCGCACGCGCGCATGCCGCGGCTCCGCGCGGCAGCAAGGGCGCGGGGCGCACGCGCGCGCACCATCCTCTCCGCAAGCTGGCGCAGCTCGACGGAGATCTTCTCGTCGAGCGTGTCGATTTTCTGGAGCTCTTGCTTGCGCCGCTCGAGCTCCTGGCCGAGCCGCTCCGACGTGGACGCCGAGTTGCCCATCTGCATCTGCTTGAAGTCGAGGTCCGACTTCATCTCCGCGAGCCGGTCCGCGTTCAGGCGAGAAGGGTTCTCCATGTGCTCGAGCTTGCGCGCGAGCGTCTGCAGGAGCCTCACGATTTCCTTCTGCGCCGCTTGCGTCTTATGGAGCTCCTCCGCCTTCAGGCGGTCGAACGAGTCGATGAGCTCGGACATCTCCCTGTCGCGCTGAAAGAGCTCCTGCGCGCGCGGAGCGGGCGGGGCGCGGGGCCTTCGGCGGCCGGCGTGGCGCTCCAACCAGAATCATCGGCACGCGGCCGACCTGGTACTTCTGCGTCTTGGGGTTGTTCGCCTCGTTCAGGTCAACGTCGAGCTGCGACAGCTGGCCGCGGCCCCGGCGCACGCTGTCCTGCGCCTCGGCGACCCGCCGCTCCGCGTCGGCGATTTCGCCGTTGTCCGCCTTCACCCTCTGCAGCAGCGCGTCCTTCTGCTGCTGCAGGGTGAGCTGAGGCCCGTCGAGCTCCTCCGAGAGCGCGAGCCGCTGGCGGCTCAGCCGACGGAGCTCCTCGCGGAGGGCGTGGGCGCGGCTTCGGTTTGGGTCTCTCGAGACCGCCTGGCGAGGGGCGGAGGAGGGGAGGGAGGCGGGATGGGCGGTGCTTCCGGCGATGATGGGGCTGGGCGGTTCGGGCGGGGGTTTCGGGGTGAGGGGTGTGAGGAAGGGGGCGAGGAGCTTTGGCTGCTGGCCTTCTCAATCTCCGCGATGCGTTCCGCGAAGAAGCCGAGCTCGGCCTCCCGCTTCGGGAGCTCGTGCGCGGTCCAGCGCCGATGCTGCGCGTCGAGCTCGAGGAAGCGGTCCCTCTCCGTGGGATCGACCGCCTCGAGCCGGCGCACCATCTCCTCGTGGTGATCGTGGAGCTGCTGCTCCGCTGCCCGCGCCTGCGCGTGGCGCGCGGGAGGAATGGGGTGGAGGCGAGGGGCCGGGCGCGCGCGGCGGGGTTGGTGTGGGCGGGGTGGGGGCAGGCGGCGGCGGCGGCGGCGGCGGCGGCGGCGCGACCTGGGACTCGGCCGACTGCCGCTGGTTGAAGACCTCGTCGACGCGATGGCGCTCCGCGTTGTTCGCGCTGCTCAGCTGCGCGTGCTCCGCGTCCACCTCGTGCACCTCCTTGTGCACGCGCGTGCGGTCTAGCATGAGGTTCAGGTCCGCGAGGGTGCCCTGCGACGCGCGGCCGCCGGCGAGCGCGTTGAGTGGGCGACGGGAGGGCGGGCGGCAGCGGGACGACGACGCGCCTGCAGCGTGCGCATGTCGTTCGACAGCGTCTCGTACTTGCGCTCGAGCTGGCCGTACGCCGCATTGTCCCGGCGCCCCTGGTCGATCTGGCCCTGCATCGTCCGTATCTCCTCCTGAATGTCGGCGCACTTGGCGCGCAGCACCTGCAGGTAGAACGAGTTGTCCTGCACCTGGCGGGCGGGCCCGAGCCCCGCCGTCTTCTGCCCGCTCAGGCCCTGCTGCGTGACGGGGCGCTCGGCGACGTTGATGTGGGTCGCCAGGCCGACGCCCGAGCGGCTTTGCGGCCGCTGCGCCGTCGTGACCCCCGAGCGGCTCTGGGGCCGTTGCATCGGAGTTTCTCCCGAGTTACATATCATAGAAATACGAGGGCTGAAGGGGGGGGCCGCTCGGCTACTCGATCTCAGTTTCGTCGTGCGCGCTTACGGGCGCGTCGCGACTGCCTGCTGCCACGAGGTGGCGCGGGCGATCATAGCACCGTTCTCACGGGCTAGGACGATTGAGAGCTTCTTGAGGGCGCGCTGCTGTCGCTTGCGCGTCTTCCAAGTTTCTCCGAGGGCTCGAAGTGCGGGCTCAGAAAAATCCGTCAACTGGAATTGGCTGTCGAGTTGACCCCGCCGGTCAACTGCCAATCAACTACGTGTCAACTGATTGTCAGCACGAGTCAACGGCGGTCACTTCTGACTTCCGCCAGGAAATCGCGCCTCATCTCACCGCCGCCGCGGCAAGATTCGCGTTCGAGACGTTGGCAGAAGCTTGAAAAGTTGAAATCGCTCTCAGAAGTGATCAAAACGCATCGGAACTCTTGAAAATCTTGACAATCATGACGAATCAGTAGTTGCCGACGTCGAGATGTGATGCTCGATGAAGATTGGCTGCGTGTCGGTGCGTTCCATTGTACTTGCGGGGAGGGTTTGGCACTGGTCGGCCACCTTGACCGAGGTTGACCTTGTTGACCAAGTTGACCTATCGGTTCCGGGCCGTCCAAAGCTTTGTCGCCACCAGGCCTCGGCGGCCTTGGCGGCCGCTTCTTCTTCGACGCCGCCTTCGACAACGTCGACACCGTCCTCGTCGACCTCGTCGACCGGGCGTGCCGCACTTCGACGGCGACGGCGACGAGGACGGCGACGGCGGCGACGTGCCGATGGACGGTGCGTCCGAGGACGCCGCGACGCCGCGCCCGCCGCGTCGCCCGCCGCGGCGTCGGGCGTCGACGACGACGACGACGCCGCTTGCGCTCGCTCGAACGCCCGGTCGTCGAGGACGGCGTCGACGTTGTCGAAGGCGGTGTCGAAGAAGAAGCGGCCGCCAACCAAGGCCGCCGAGCCCCGCGAGCGGCGAGCGCGCGGCGTCGAAGCCGCCCGGCGAGAGCGCGTCGACGTCGTGGACCTGCGTGTGCGCCGCGGAGCGCTGGCGCTTCGCCGACGGGAACTCTTCCGCGTCGCGCTTCGACTCCGAGCCGCGGGGCGGCGGCGGCGCCGCGTCGACGCTGCTCGGGTTCTCGAGGTCGGGGGAGCCGCCGAGCACCTCGGAGTCGCTGTCCTCCGAGTCCGAGCCCCCGCGGCGCTCCGTGGCGGCCCAGCGGCTCTGCATATAGATAGCGAGCTCCGGGCTGGCGCCAGCCAGGTCGGGAGGATCAGCGACACTTTAGGCACTTTAGGCCGTTGGTTTCCAGTCACCCGTTCCGCGCCTTTATCACCCGTGAAGCCCGAGGGCGATCGAAAGCC